>Ga0209621_1000001_pt1 | contig 47954 bp, 36 predicted proteins | sample TexAe_OM2H0_O3_FD_187941 | JGI IMG/M metagenome (GOLD analysis project Ga0209621, IMG submission 187941) | Forest soil microbial communities from Davy Crockett National Forest, Groveton, Texas, USA - Texas A ecozone_OM2H0_O3 (SPAdes) (version 2) | ecosystem: Environmental > Terrestrial > Soil >...
AGTCCTATAGCTATATTATCTAATTATAATAATATAAATAATAATTTAAAATATTTTTTAATATCTTTTTTATTATTAGAAACATTACAAATAGGAGTATTTGTAGTATTAGATTTAATTTTATTTTATATATTTTTTGAAAGTGTATTACCTATTTTATTTTTAATAATAATAATATATGGATCAGGTGAAGCTAGAATAAGATCAGCTTTATTATTATTTTTATATACTTTAGCAGGATCTTTATTTATGTTATTAGCTATACTTCAAATATATAGTTATGTAGGATCAACTGATTTTCAAATAATATCTTTATCTGAAATTAATTTAGATAGTCAAAAAATATTATGATTAGGATTCTTTTTAGCTTTTGCAGTAAAAACTCCCTTATGACCTTTAACAGGTTGATTATATAGAGCTCATGCTGATAGTCCTTTAGCTGGTTCTATTTTATTAGCTGCTACAATATTAAAATTTGCTACTTATGGTTATTTACGAGTTTTAATTAATTTTTTACCTGATGCTACTAATTATTTTTCTCCATTAGTTCAAACTATTGCTATTATAACTTTAATTTATGCTTCTTTAGCTACAATTATTCAACAAGATACTAAAGCTTTAATTGCTTATTCAAGTATAGCACATATGAGTATAGTTATATTAGGTTTATTTTCTAATACAATTCAAGGTATTGAAGGTGCTATTTTATTAGCTTTAGCTCATGGATTTGTTTCTCCTGCTTTATTTATTTGTGTTGGAGGTGTTATTTACGATAGAACAGGTACTAGAATTATTCATTATGTTAGAGGATTAGTTACTTATATGCCTGTATTTACTATTTTATTTTTCATTTTTACATTAAGTAATACTGGTATACCATTAACTTTAAATTTCTTAGGAGAACAATTATCTTTAATTGGAATATGAGAAAGAAGTCCTTTAATAGCAGCTTTAGGTGCTACTGGAATAGTATTATCTGCTATTTATTCTATTTATTTATATAATAGAATTTCTTATGGTATTTATTCTCCTCATTTAAAACCAATTAAAGATATTTCTAGAAGAGAATTTAATCTATTAATAACTTTATTATTACCTACTGTGTTATTAGGTATTTTCCCTAATGTTATTTTAGACGGTATACATTTTTCTATTTCTTCTTTGCTTTATAATATTTAAAGTAAATTAGATTTTAATTTAATAATTTTACCCCCTTTAATTATAAATTCTAAGAGAAATCTTAATTAATAAAAGAGCATAGTATTAACGGTTAGTATGACGATCTTCAAAATCATTGGTAGGTGTTCGAATCACCTTGCTCTTGTTAAAATTTTATTTAAGGGATCTTAGCTTAATTGGTAGAGTTTCTAATTGTCATTTAGAAGGGTCCCAGTTCGAATCTGGAAGATCTCGTTTTATATTAAAAACAAATTGACATAATAATTTATATAATCTTGAATTAAGTTAATCAAGAAAATTTTATAATTTTAAAATTATTTAAACTAATAATTTTTATTAAGTTTGTATTAATTTATACTAAAAATAAATTAGTCTAATTAAACAAAACATAAATTATTTAAAAAATAGTCTTCGTTATTAAAATTATTTAATTATAACACATAAAAATAATTTTAATACTAATTTTAGATACAAACATAAGTTAATTAAAATGAAAATTAATAATATAAATAAATTAAATTATATTAATCAAATGTTAATTAGTATAAATCATAATAATTTTAGTTTAATTTTAATAATTTGTTATTTAATATTATCAAATTATTTTATAAATATATTAATAATTTTAATAACTTTTTTATTATTAAATATTATATTAAAAAATAATAATTATATTAATTCAAAAACATCTATAATAAAAATAATATTAATAAGTATTTTTATATATTATTTAATTTATATTTATTTAATATATAATGTAATTTATATGGATAGCACTGAATATTTAATTTTATATAATAATATTTATATAAAAGGTTTAAATTCCTTAGTTGAAAATTATGGAGAATTAATAGCTTATGCTGTAGGAGTTAAATTATCTAGTATTTATTTAAAAATTTCACCTATTGAACCTACATTTTTTTTTCATTTTGGTTTAGGTGTAGGACCTATTTTAGATTTAACAGTTCATCAAGAATCATATACTTCACCTATAGATTCTAATTACCAAAATTATGTATTATTAACTGTGGATAAAGTTGAAGATCATATTATTTTTCTTAAAGATATGGTACCTTTTCATCATAAACATTATAAAACATCTAAAATGACAAATATGGAAAATAATACTACTGTTATTAGTGGTGATGCTCCTACTAATATTAATGTGGTTAATATTCATTGTTCTTTAGAATCTGAAGAATTATTTATTAATTTTTTTAATAATTTTGAAAATTTAGTTTTTAATATTTCATATATATTTTATCTTATTTTTATAAGTATTTATTTTATTTTTTTAATTATAAAATTTGTTAATTTTTTTAAATTTATTTTTTATATTCAAAAAATATAAAATTTAATTCACACTTTATATTTATTTAATTATAATCTTAATTAAATTATTAATTTGTTATAAATTTGTATTTATTAATGTTTTATAAAACTTATTATTAATTAATGTAAGTTTTATTTATTATCTCATTTTTATTTCTTATTAATATATAAAATTAATTATAAACACAAAACATAATATTTTATTTTGAATATTACCCCCTTAAAATTAAATAAATTATAAATATATAAAATTACATCAGGTTTAATATTAATTCAATTAATGTTCATTTAAAAGAAATAGTATAATATTAATAAATTTATTAAAAGTAAATAATTAAAAATGTTTATTTTAAAAAGTATTTATTGGTTTTGAAATCTTATTAATCTCTTTTTAGAATTAAATTTTTAAAGTCGAAAGAGGTAATTATATATAATGAAATTACGAAGTAATAAAAGTATATATAAAGTTTTAATCATAAAAACCAAACTTGTGACCATAAAAATTAATTTAACCTAATACAAAAAAATAATGAAACGAGTATAGTTAAGTTGGTATAACCTCTACCTTCCAAGTAGATGTGATCAGTTCGAATCTGATTACTCGTATATATTTAAATTAATTATAAATTTATTTAATAACATACACTAGTAGTAAGAGGGGCTCTTATCTATTAATGATTTATTTATTTTCATTAATAATATAAGGTTTAATACTAATTAATTTATTATTTTCATTTATTTTTATTATAAATTAATTTTCTTTTATTATCTATAACTTGTAAAGTATAAATTTGTTCTAAAATAGTAATTTTACCCTCTTCTAAATTTCTAAATCATTTTTCTTGATTTCTTACTAATAAAGAATCTTTAATCAATAATTTCTGAAAATCTTGAAAAGTTAAATCTACATTTTTAGTTAATCCTTTAATTTTGAAAAAAATATCATCAGACACTGTATCTAAACAATACACTTTAGGAGTTAAGAATATAGCTCTTTTACAGACATTTTCTAATTTTAATTTACCTAATTCTTTAGAACTGATTAATCCTTCATCTAAATTCGAGTCAGTATAAATAGAATCAGTATCTGAATAATATAAATTAATTTTAGGATTATTTTTAAAAATACTCATTAATTCTTGAATTCCCTTAAAAGAAGGAAGAAAGTCACACTCTTTTGAATTTAAATGCAAATGTAACTGGTGTTTTGTCATTAATACTAAATCCAGAACTTTTTCATTGATCAAGTATAAAATGAGTAATTAAAATGGGATTGCTGTTATTATTTATTAAAAATGGTTTTGACAAATTTAATACAGCAGGAGAAATTGAATTCGTTGAAGCCAATAAAGGAATAATTAAATAGATTTTATTATCACCTATTAATTTTATATAAGTAGCTATTTCATTTATACCTAAACTTTCGAAACAATGATGTCGTCATGTTGAAGACATATCAACTTCAACATGAGATGGTACTTCGTGTAAAAATGAAATTTTTGATGTTGATAAATACATTATCATAATTATGTTAAAACCCTTGGGGACTTGTATTAAATGTCTAATACTTATCTATGAGATAAATATTACTTGCTAATTACAAAAATAAATTTATATTTGTTTAGCGACTTGACAGCTATCTATTAAGTTTTATTTTAATAGCAACAGTAACTGTTAATATTACTGGATCCATTGAGTTAATTGAACTATCATTTAATGTTCAATTAGTAACAAAATAGCCTTTTTTATCAAGATTTTCCATAATAAATTGAGTTATTAAAATTGGATCACTTTCTTTATTGATAATAATAGCATCATCTATAAAAAGAGGATGAATTTTATTTTTATTATCTTTTCATTCTTTATAACTAGAAATAAAAGATAAACTCATTGAGTAATTTACATCATCGACTAATGAAAGTAATAATAAATTTATATCTTTAGTTAAAGTTTGTAACTTAAGATATGAAATCATAGGTTTATCTCGATAAGAGTTTAATTTTCATTCAAAAGAATCTCTGAAATCAATATCAAATGTAGAAAAGGGAATCAATAATAACATGGAATATAGTGAATTTATTTTTCAAAACATTATCGCCCCAAACATAATTACAAGAAATGTAAAATATGAATTAAAAATGTTTTCATTTTCTAAGCAAGAATTAATATTTATTCCATCAACACTTTGATAATAAGGAAGAGTTCCATTTCGATAAAAAGGAGGATTTGATCCAGTATAATATGTTGGAGGATAAGAAATATTAAATCTTTCAAGAACTGAAAATTGATTATTTACTAAATCAAATTGATTTGGATAATATGTATTAAGAGGTTGTGAAGGTTCAATATAATCAACTAATTCTATATCAGCTGTTCTATTTAAAGCATTCACGGGAGGTCTTGATAATTTATTAATTGTTTTGATTGTAATAAAAGTTCCTAAAGGAACAGCAATAAATGCTAAAATGCAAAATATTATTGTTTGATTTTGAGTTGTCATTTTTGTTTATAATTTTATTGCAACTTTCTGATTTTTATTTAACGTCCTATCAGATAAAAGGCGGAATAAAGGGTCGTTCAATTACAAATAGATTTTGTAATAATTTTCTAAAATTAAAATAAAAGTGAATATAATAAAAGTGTATATTATTATATTTATAATATATTTTAGACACTATTAAAAAAAATACAAACAAAAATGTTAGCAGCAGCAAAATACATTGGTGCAGGTTTAGCTTGTTCAGGTTTAATTGGAGCAGGAGCAGGAATTGGTTTAATTTTCTCTTCATTAATTGCTTCAACAGCTAGAAATCCTCAAATAAGAGGTCAATTATTCAGTTTTGCAATTTTAGGATTCGCTTTAGCTGAAGCTACAGGGTTATTCTCTTTAATGATTGCTTTCTTATTATTATATTCTTAATTTTTATTATAATTTTAGAATTTATTAAGAATATATTTAATAGAATTAACCTTTAATTAATAATATTAATTCAATAATTTTATTTACTTTATTTAAATAAAGAATTAATTTATAAATATTACCCCCTTAAAATTAAAATTGTATATTAATTAAATATATAAAGATATAATTATTTATATTCAATAATAAAATATATAAAATTATATTAATTAATGTTAATTAGATAATAAAATTTATTAAAAGTAAAGAATAATTAAATATTTGAAAAATATTAAAAAAGAATTTATACATATTCAAATAATTATATTTATAAAAATTAATAATACATTATTCTTCTGAATAGATTTATAATTAATAAATCCCTAAATTAAGTTAAATTTAATTTAGTTTTGTCACATTTACCTATAATTATATGATATTTTTTAATGAATAATATTGAAAATTTAAATATAAAATTAAATAATAATTTACCTTATTTAAAAAATAAAGGAAAAATGGATTCTTTAATAGAAAACATGTATAAAGGGAAAAAATTAGAAAATAATAAAATTTTAAGTCTTAAAAAAGCTACTAAATTCACACAATTAATTATTAAATTAAGTGATAATATAATTTATACTAATAAATCCTTATTAAATTTAGAAAATAAAAATGAAAATAATTTAAATATCTCTAAATCAGAAAATTTAAAAAATTTAAATAAAGAATTAAAAAAAAATAAAAAAAATAAAAATAAATTAAATAAATCAAGATTAATTTTTATGAATGGACCACAATATATAAGATTAATTAGTCCATTTAATTTTAAATTAGCAAGTATGAATAATAATATTTATACCTTTACTAATAAATCTTATAAACAAATTAATAAAAATTTACATAATTTATATATAATATGTAAATCAGCCTTTCTTAATATGTCCAGTATTATAAGTAAACCTATAATTTCAATTAATTCTAATTTAATAAAAATTACATTATTTTATTATTGAAAACCTTTAAGAAAAAAATATTTAAAAAGTAGTTTTTATTCTAAATTTTTCATTTTATATAATTATAAATTAGAAAATTTAGTTAAATTATTAAGTAAATTATTTAATAAATCTGTAGAATTAGAAATAATTAGAATATATTCTCCACAAAATGATAGTAATATATTAGCTAATCTTATTGGTATATTAAGTAATTTTATTAAATTTAGAAAAATTCATATGAAATTATTTAAAGTAACTAAAACTAAAAAATTTAAAAAAAGATTTAGTAAAAATAAAATACCTTCTTTTTTATCTGGAATTTATTTAAAATTAGCAGGTAGAGTTTTAACACAAAAAATTCAAAGAAGAGTAAAATCAAAAATAATACAAAAAGGTAGTTTAGCTAGAGCTAATACTGATTTAATTAATACTAATACATTTGTCAATAAAAATAAAAGAGGTGTATTTAGTATAACTATTAAAACTGGACATATTATTAATAATTAATTAATTTTAATTGATAAATTTTTGTTTTTATTAATTTATTTTAATTAAATAATACAAAGAAACAAATAATAAAATTTTAAATAAATTATATATTTTATTTTTGTTTTTTATAATTAATTAAGATTAAAAAAATTTTTATTAATCTAAAAGAGATTAAAGAACTTTAATCAAAATTATATTTAAGTAACTAATAATATCTATTTTAGGATATTATTAAAAACTATTAATTTATTAAAAATCTTATATAAGATTACAATTAATTCTTACACTTTAGTATCAAATAAAATAAAAAAACAAAAAAAATATAATGAATAAAATAAATAGAAATCAATTTCAATCTTTTCCTTATCATTTAGTAGAACCATCACCATGACCTATTTTAGTAAGTTTTTCATTATTAAGTTTAACCTTAGGTGCAGTAATGTATATGCAAGGTTTCACTCATGGAGGACAATTAATAAGTTTAGGTTTTACTTTAACAGTATTTGGTATGATACTTTGATTTAGAGATATTATAACAGAAGGTACTTATTTAGGACATCATACAATTCAAGTTCAAAAAGGTTTAACTATTGGAGTAGTATTATTTATTATTAGTGAAGTATTTGCTTTTTTAAGTGTATTTTGAGCTTTTTTTCATTCTAGTTTATCTCCTACTATAGAAATAGGAGGAGTATGACCTCCTCAAGGTATAACACCTTTAGATCCTTTTGCAATACCATTATTAAATACTATTTTATTATTATCATCTGGTACCTTGTGCCAAAAATGAAATAAATTTTTTGTTTTATTTTCTAGAAATCTAACTAATATTTCTTCTTCAGCCTTACTTCCTTTTAATTCTCCTAAAATTAATTCTAGAAAACGAATAGGACCTCATAATATAGATGTATTATCAATATTAATAGGATCTTTATTAGGAGATGGTCAAATGGAAAAAGATGAAGACGGTTTTGGTTCTAGATTTACATTTTATCAATCAAAATGTAACGGGGAATATTTATTATGATTACATAGTTGTTTATCTAAATTAGAATATTGTAAAAAAGAAATTCCTTTTATAAAAACTAAAATATCAAATAACAATGAATTAAGATATTATTATAGATTTAGAACATATACTTTTTCTAGTTTTAATTGAATTTATGATTTATTTTATATCAATAATAGAAAAGTAATACCAAGTTTTATAGGAGATTATTTAACTCCTTTAGCATTAGCTATTTGAATTATGGATGATGGAAGTTTATATAAAAATAAAGGTTTAAAATTTTTTACTAATTGTTTTACTTTAAAAGAAATAAAAATTTTACAAAATATTTTATTAGAAAAATATCATCTAGAATCAACTATCCATAAAACTGGTAACATAAATCAATATAATATTTATATTCTTAAATCATCTATGAATAATTTAATTAATATCGTTAAACCTTATATTCACCCTACAATGATGTATAAAATAATTAATTCAGAAAAATAACATTTATTTATTTCATAGTCCCGTTAATAAAATATGCAATGTGCCATCAAAAATATTTTTAAAAAGTTAACGATAAATAATAATAATTTGCTATTCTTATTAGGGCTACATTAGTGAAAACGGTTAAAGAAATTACCTTTATTTCCAGACCGTCGGCTAATTGCATAGTCGCTACAGACTGGTTCACTAATGGGTGGCTGAAATGCTGCTTAATGTACAGTCGGGATTTTCTGTTCTTTATAATTAATTTTGAACAGGCAAGGATGCAAATTGAAGTTTATTTACTTTATAGTTAAGAAAAATGAGTAAAAATAAATTATCCCCTTAACTGTATAATTATTTTTAAATATAAAATAAATTATTTATTTCAAAAAACAAAAACAAAAACAAAAACAAAAACAAAAAAAATATATAAAAGAGAGAAAGAAACAAAAAACAAAATTATTATATTTTAATAAATTCTCTTAGTTTAATGGTAGAACGGCATTTTTTTGTAATGTTTACTTTGGTTGGACTCCAAAAGAGAATAAAAATTTCTTAAATAATTATAAAGATTATTCTTTATACATCTTATGTTTACAATTTTAAAATTATTGTCACAGTATCTTTCTTCAAAATTATAAATAAAAATTTATAATTAATTATATTTTAATTATTTTATTAGATATTTAAAATAATTTATGTTTCAACTATTTTTATCAGAGATTTAAATAATTTATGTTTCAACTATTTTTATCAAAGATTTAAATAATTTATGTTTCAACTATTAAGTTGATTTTTAATATTAGTATAATTGTAATAAATTTTATAAAAAATTATAATAACTGTAATAAGTTATTATAATTTACAATAACTGTAATAAGTTTTTATAATTTACAATAACTGTAATAAGTTTTTATAATTTACAATTAATACTAATAAAATGAAATTTATATAATAATGTTAATCATCAATTACTTAAACAGCTTAATGGCAATATTCAATAATTTAAGTAGCTTAATATTCTATAGTTTAATTATAGTAACTGTAGGTTTAATAGGATTTTCAGTATGTTACTCTATTAATAATGTTAATAATAATGAAATAGATAATAATGTAGATACTTCCTCAAATAATGTAAATTCTGATGGAGATACACAAACTGAAGAACTAGATCAAAATTTAGATACAAATAATTGATATGCTTATCCTGTTCATGAAGCAAAATTTCGAGAATTATTAGAAATATTAGGTCCTGCAATGGAAGAAAAAAGAATAGATGAATTATGTTTAAGACATACTGTTTATTCCTATTCTTTAGAAGAATTAACTTCCAGAAGTAATATCAATCTTATAATAATCGCTCAATTTTGTCTAAGATTCCTTTGTAGATAATTTAAATTTTATTATATAATTCTTAAATTAGCTAATACTATAACTCTATATTATCCTTGATTATAAATATTAAAATATTTATAATTTAGAATAAGGGTTATTTAGGTTTATTTTAATCAAATTTACCCCCCTTTTTAATAAAAGAGTAAACATGAGCAACGAATATAACTATTTACTTGTTTGTGTCTACATGAATTTTTCTCATTTTCTTAACTAAAATCACTAAAATTAATAGTAAAGTCACTATTGATAATAAACAAAAAATTCAATTTAGCATTACAGCAATAAAGACAGAAAGGTTAATATTTAAATATTATTGTCTTTATTTAAAATTTGGCATTTGTAACTTATGGTCATCATGCTTTAATACAAGGAGATAGAAGAGGAGCTATCTTAGGTACATTATTAACAATAATTTTTGCTATAATATTTACTGCTTTACAATATTATGAATATTCTGAATCTAGTTTTACAATGAGTGATTCAGTATATGGAACAGTATTTTATGCTTCTACTGGTTTACATGGATTACATGTAATTATTGGTACATTATTTATTTTAGTAGGTTTTATTAGAATAATTAATTATCATTTAACTGATACACATCATCAAGGACATGAAGCTGCAATTCTATATTGACATTTTGTAGATGTAGTTTGATTATTCTTATTTATAGCTGTTTATTACTGAGGTGGTAATTAAATTATAAATAATATTTTATAAAATTATTAATTATCAAAATTTTAAATTTCTTAACCCCTTTATTAAATTTTATTTTTCCTAAATTAAATAAAACCCGCTAAACAAAATATAAATTTATTTTGTAATTAGCAAGTAATATTTATCTCAAAAAGAAATATTAGACATTTAATACAAGTCCCAAAGGGTTTATAATACGATAATATTATGAATTTATCATTATTTTTATTTTTAATAGGAATCTTAGGTTTCATATTAAACCGAAAAAACATAATATTAATGATTATTGCTATAGAAATAATGTTATTAGCAGTAACTATGTTATTATTATTATCAAGTTTTAGTTTTGATGATGGAATAGGACAAATATTTAGTATATTTATAATTTCATTAGCAGGAGCTGAATCAGTTATAGGTTTAAGTATTATTGTGGCAGTTTATAGAATTAAAGGAAATATATTAATTAGACAAGAAACTTAATGTATTTAACAATATTAATTTTACCTTTATTAGGTTCATTTGTATCAGGATTTTTAGGTCGAAAAATAGGAGTAACAGGATCTCATATAATAACTTGTACTTGTTTAATTTTATCTAGTATATTAGCAACTATTGCTTTTTATGAAGTAGGATTAAATTCAAGTCCAGTTATTATTAATTTATTTAATTGAATAGATTCAGAATATATGACTATCTCCTGAGAATTTTTATTTGATCAATTAACAGTATCTATGTTTATTCCTGTATTATATATTTCTTCTTTAATTCATATATTTTCAACTGATTATATGGCTGAAGATCCTCATAATCAAAGATTTTTCTCTTATTTATCTTTATTCACTTTTTTTATGTTAATTTTAGTATCAGGTGCTAATTTTTTTGTAATGTTTGTAGGTTGAGAAGGTATTGGTATTGTTTCTTATTTACTAATTAATTTTTGATTTACTAGAATACAAGCAAATAAAGCAGCCATATTAGCTTTAACTATGAATAGAGTAGGAGATATGGGTTTAAGTATAGGATATTTTGCATTATTTGCTTTATTTGGATCATTAGATTATGCTACAATATTCAGTATTGTACCTTTTATGAATGAAACAGCTTTAACTATTATAGGAATATTATTATTAACTGGAGCTATGGCTAAATCAGCTCAAATACCTTTACATTCTTGATTACCTGGAAGTATGGAAGGTCCTACACCTGTATCAGCTTTAATTCATGCAGCTACTCTAGTTACTGCTGGATTATATTTATTATTACGATCATCACCTTTATTAGAATATAGTAGTACAGCTTTATTAATTATTACTTTAACAGGAGCTACTACTGCTTTCTTTGCAGCTACTTGTGGTTTAGTTCAAAATGATTTAAAAAGAATAATTGCTTTTTCAACTATTAGTCAATTAGGATATATGGTTATGGCTGTAGGTTTAAGTCAATATAATGTAGCTTTAATGCATGTAGTAAATCATGCTTTCTTTAAAGCTTTATTATTTTTAGGAGCCGGAGCTGTAATTCATAGTTTTTCAGATCAACAAGATATAAGAAGAATAGGAGGTTTAATAAGATTTTTACCTTTTACTTATACAACTATGTTAGTAGGATCATTATCATTATTAGCTACTCCATGATTAACAGGATTTTATAGTAAAGATTTAATAATAGAATTAGCTTATGGTCAATATAGTTTTAGTGGTACATATGCTTTCATCTTAGGAAGTATAACAGCTGGTTTAACTGCATTTTATTCATTTAGATTAATTTGTTTAGTTTTCTTAACTGTACCTAATGGACCAAAACAATCTTATTTAAATACTCATGAAGCTAATAATAAAGTAATTATTCCATTATTTTTATTAGCTTTATTTAGTATATTTTTTGGATTTATCTTTTCTGATTTATTTGTAGGTATGGCTAGTGATTTTTTCAGTAATGCAATATTTATTAAACCTAATAATATTTCTTTAATTGAAGCTGAATTTAGTTTACCTTTAATAATAAAATTATTACCTGCTTTATTATCATTATTTGGTGCTAGTTTAGCAATATTTTTATATCATAAAAGTCCAACATTTATTATTGATTTAACTGATAATTTAATTGGACAAAAATTATATACTTTCTTTAATGGGAAATATTTCTTTGATATAATTTATAATAATTATATAATAAATAAAGGATTAAAATTAGGTTATACTATTTCTAAAGTGTTAGATAGAGGTATAATAGAAATGGTTGGACCTCATGGTTTATCTAAAACTTTAACTAACACAGGTAAAAATATTAGTAAATTAGATACTGGAGTTATCACTACATATTCTATTTATATTACTTTATCTTTACTTTCTTTAATTTTCTTAATTTTTGCTCCTATTTTAATAGATACTTCTGTATTAAATGAAATAAGATTATTTATTATTTATATAGCTGCTTTAATTATAATTTTATCTCCTTCTAAACCTTAATTAAATATATTTATTAATATTTTTATCAATTTATCCCCTTAATTTTAGTAAATTTCTTTCATTTAGACCATTTATTAACCAAATTAATAAGATAACATAATTTATTAATAATAAATTCAATCAATGTCTCATTTTAAATTATATTTAATTAGTAAAAAAACAAAAATTTTTTATATTAAAATTGCTTATAATGCAGAGACAGTTCTCTAATAATAAACAAATTTGTTTCTTTGAGATCCTTATATTTTTCATTAGATTTTTATGCCTCAATTAATACCATTTTATTTTGTTAATCAATTTTCATTCTCATTTTTAACTTTACTTTCTTTAATTTATATCTTTTCTAAATATGTATTACCATTATTTACTTTTCAACAAGTAATAAGAATGTATATTACTAAATTAAGTAATAAATAAAAATTAATTTATAAGTAAATATAATTTAAATTAATTTTTTGAAATTATATTTATTTTATTTAAATTAATTATAACCTTTTTAGTTATTAACTAATTTAGGTTTATTTTAATCAAATTTACCCCCCTTTTTAATTATCAATATAAAAGTATACTATATTAATTCTAATTTTAATATAGTTAAGATTTTAATATTTATTAAAATTTTTTGTTGTTTTTAATCATAATTTTATTTAAATATTTGAAATAATTGAATAAGAGGAATCTTAGGATACTTTAGATATATAATTAAAAATAATATTTTGATAAATAATATATTTTAGAGTATTAATAAACTATATATTATATAAATTTATAATATTAAATACAAATTAAAACTATAGAGTAAATTAGTAACCTAAGAGAAAAAATTAATAAAACAAAAATAATAACACCCCAAAATGTTTAAAACACTATCAATATTTAATACTATATACAATGATGCTCCTCAACCATGACAAATAGGATTTCAAGACAGTGCTGCACCAGGTTTTACTGGGATAGTAGAACTACATAATACTATATTTTTTTATTTAATAGTTATTTGTGTTGGAGTATTTTGAGTTTTAGGTTCATCAATATATTATTTTAATATAAAAAATTCACCTATAATTCATAAATATTTAAATCACGGTACATTAATAGAATTAATATGAACAATCACACCAGCTTTAATTTTAATAGCTATAGCTTTTCCAAGTTTTAGATTATTATATTTATTAGATGAAGTAATATCACCTACAATAACAATAAAAGTAGTAGGTCATCAATGATATTGAAGTTATGAATATTCTGATTATGTAACTGAAAGTGGAGAATCTATAGAATTTGATTCATATATGATCCCTGATTCTGATTTAGAATTAGGTCAATTTAGATTATTAGATGTGGATAATAAAGTAATTATACCTGTTGATTGTCATATTAGATTAATAATTACTGGAGCTGATGTTATACATTCTTTCGCTGTACCTTCTTTAGGACTTAAAGTAGATGCTGTACCAGGTAGATTAAATCAATCATCAATAATAGCTGAAAGAACTGGTACATTCTATGGTCAATGTAGTGAAATTTGTGGAGTATGACATGGTTTTATGCCAATAGTTGTTGAAGCTGTTTCAGTACAAGATTATTTAGCTTGAGTTGATCAAGCTAATAGTTAATTTATTTAAATTTTTTAAATTATCTTAATTTTTAAATTAACTTTATAATATTTATAATATTATTTATTTTAATCAAATTTACCCCCCTTTTTAATAAAAGTATTGATTAGTATAAAGGATTTAATTGATTTTAACTATAAATTTTAACGAAATTTATATTGTAATTCGATTCTACTCTACGATTATTTCAAAAACAAAAATAAAATCGAAATTTAGGGTTTAAGATTTTATAGTTTTAAAATAAATTTTATAAATCTGTAAATCAAAGTGAAAAATATTTGTGTAGACATTTTTTCTTAAGTTGAAAAATGGTCTTTTGATGAACTTACAAATTAAAAAGCTATTATTTATCTCATAAAAATAGCTTTTTTGTGTCTATATATAAAGTATTAGTAAAGAATTTTTTATATCAAATTTATATTCATTAATATATATAAATTTAATATAAATTACTTTTTAAATATAAATTTAATTATTAAAAGCCTATAATTTAATGGTAAAATGATTTCTTGATGAGAAATTTATAGAAGTTCAATTCTTCTTGGGCTTAAATTATATTTTTATTAACATAAATCAATAAATTAATTACATTGTCAGAATATTTAAACAATTATTTATTTAAAATATTAAAAAAGTTTAATAATTATATTGTAATCAAGTGAGTAGTTAAAATATGAGTTTATTAAATAATAAAAAATGAATTATTTATTTTTATTAAATTTATCATAAAAATGATTATTGCTATACTACAAATTTCACTTAAAAAACAAAATTTTGTTTTTGTTTTTTTTAATTATTATTATCTTAAATAAATTTATATTTAAATTAAAAATTAAATAATTATTTAAGATACTTCTATTAATTATTTATTAAAATAGGGTAAAATACCCAAATTAATACTTTACAACATTTCAAAATAATACAGATAATATTTTATCATAAATTTAATATAAAAATAAAGAATAAATATAAAAAAGATTATTAATTGAAATTCAAATATAAATATAAATGAGATTATTAAAAACTAATGTTTTATTAAGATTATTAAATTCTTATATTGTAGATTCCCCTCAACCAGCTAACATTTCTTATTTATGAAATTTTGGTTCATTATTAGGAACTTGTTTAGTGATACAAATATTAACAGGAGTATTTTTAGCAATGCATTATCAACCTCATGTAGATTTTGCTTTTAATAGTGTAGAACATATTATGAGAGATGTTAATGCAGGTTGAATCTTAAGATATACACATGCTAATGTAGCTTCATTCTTCTTTATTTTTGTTTATGCTCATATAGCTAGAGGATTATATTATAGTTCTTATAAATCACCTAGAATTTTAGTATGAAGTATAGGAGTAATAATTTTAATATTAATGATGGCTATAGCTTTTTTAGGATATGTGTTACCTTATGGTCAAATGAGTTTATGAGGTGGGTTTAATAAGCCTCAAATGTATGATTTGTTTTTAATTTGTTTATCTTTATTATTAATTACACCTATTTATTTAAATAATAAACCTCAAGTAAGAAGACTTAAAGGTATTTATAGAATAGGAGCTCATAATAAAGATATTATCTCTATTATATTTGGATCTCTTCTTGGAGATACTCAAGGTGAAAAAAGATTATTAGGAGTAGGAACTAGATTTAATTTTTATCAAGAAGCTGTTCATGTAGAATATATGTTGTTTTTACATAAATTATTCTCTGAATTAGGTTATTGTAATTCTAAATTACCTGTTATTACAACAAAATTGGGTAGTAAAGGTAAAATAAGAAAAATAGTAAGATTTTCAACTTGAACTTATACTAGTTTTAATTGAATTTATGATCTATGATATAATAATAAAATTAAACATGTACCAGAATGTATTGATCAATATTTAACTCCTTTAGCATTAGCTATTTGAATTATGGATGATGGAGCTAAAGTAGGTCAAAGTTTAAAATTTTTTACTAATTCTTTTTCTTATAATGATTGTTTACTTATTATAAAAGCTTTAAATAGTAATTTTAATATTAAAGCTTCTATTCAATCTGCAGGAATAAAAGATCAATATATAATTTACATATGAAAAGAATCTATGATAGATCTTATAAATATAGTATCTCCTTACATAGTACCTGAAATGAGATATAAATTAAATTAAAAATAAATATACATAGTTATAATGTTAAATATAAAGCAATTTTTACTAAAAATTTATAAAATGGACTTTATAGCGATGCTGATGAAAACAGGTCAAAGATGTTTGTTTAGCATTAAGACCGTCGGTAGAGTAAACTATCGCGACAGACTGGCTCATCGGTGGGTGTCTGAAAAGATGCTTAATGTACAGTCGAAATCTTTATTCATTATCAATTTTAATGAAGCACAAGGCATTATATTTGTTATTATAAATTTTAAGGGTTAAAATACAAAATGTGAAATAATTTTTATTTTATTTAAAAGAGTTAAATAAATGTGAAATAATTTTTATTTTATTTAAAAGAGTTAAATAAATGTGAAATAAAAATTATTTATTTAAAAAAGTTAAATATTAATTATGAAAAAAAAAAAAATTATTTCTTTAAAAAGTAAAATAGATAAATGTAAAATAAAAAAAGCTCTTCCTTTAAAAGAGTAAAATAGATAAATAAAAATTTTTTTTTTTATTTTTACACTATTATTCAACCAAAGAAATATTAAGAATAGGATAATTTAACTCTAAACAACTTTAATTCTAATTAGAGGATTTATTCTATAAAAGGAAGGAGTAGATTACTCCAGATTAAATTAATATAAGCTAATTAGTTTATATTTTATAACTTCTATTATCTTACAATTTAAATTATAAATTAAATTAAAAACAGATTTTTGTTATTCGTTATTAAGTTTTATTAATTCAATACTGATTTTAGAAAAAAAACTTTTCATTATATAATAATGAATATAAATTTATTTTTAGAAATTTTATTAATTTTATTTGCTATTTTAGCAAGTAATGGAATTATTTATAATCTTACAAAATTTAACTTAAATATAAAAAATTATTCAGAAAATATATCTGTAAGAACAAATAATTCAAAAAAAGATGGATTAACTATTACTTCATTAATAGCATCAAATCCTATTAGCTTAACTTCTTCAGAATCAAGTGCATCTCAAACTTTAAGTATGACTTCTTCTGAATCAAGTGCATCTCAAACTTTAAGTGTAACTTCTTCAGATACAAATGTATCTCAAACTTTAAGTATGACTTCTTCAGAAACAAATGTATCTCAAGATATATTTGAAAATTGAACAGATTCAGAGATAGAATATGGTGAAGGAATGATGACTCATACTGAAAATGCATATTTATCAGGTATAAATAATGGAAATATACCTTCTAATGTAGATGTATTTGATAATACTACTTCATTAGATAGTCTAACCATAATGAATACTCAACAATTAGAAGAATGAAGAGATCTTGCAATGTCTTTTCATGAATTACCTATTAATACCCCAGCCGGTATACTTCAAACAATGAAAGTTCATGAATTAAATGTACTTTATAGTCAAGATATTATTCATTATGCTATAACTCAAACAGAATTAAGACTTATAATTGAACATCTTCCTGCAATGAGTTTGTTTAAACCGGAGATTAATCATTTGATTCTTACTATAATGTCTTATTATCATCTATAATTAAACATCTTTATCATTTGATTATTTTAAATAACTTACCCCCCTTAAATTTATTAATAAAAATAAAAGAGTAAACATGACAAAAGAGTATAAAAAACAAAATTTTTTGTTTGTTTGTGTTAAATCTCTTTATGTTATGTTTACATAACCCTTAAAATTTATAAATAATTCAATTATTTATTTTTTTAGATAATTATAATGTACATGATTTACTTGTTTTAAACATATAAGCTTAAGCTAAAATAAGTAAATTAAAGATTTGGCCACAGTAATTACTAATTTATTATCAGCAGTACCTTTTTTTGGACAAGATTTAGTAGAATTAATTTGAGGAGGATTTAGTGTAAGTAATGCTACACTTAATAGATTTTTCTCTCTTCATTTCTTATTACCTTTTTTATTAGCTGCTTTAGTAATAGCTCATTTAATGGCTCTTCATACACATGGATCAAATAATCCTAATGGTATATCTTCAAATGGAGATAGATATGCAATGCATCCTTATTTCACATTTAAAGATCTTGTAACTATCTTTGCATTTTTATTAGCTTTATCTGTAATAGTTTTCTTCTATCCTAATTTATTAGGACATAGTGATAATTATATACCAGCTAATCCTATGAGTACACCTCCTTCTATAGTTCCTGAATGATATTTATTACCATTTTATGCTATATTAAGATCTATTCCTAATAAATTATTAGGAGTTATAGCTATGTTTGGTTCATTATTAATTTTATTAATATTACCTTTAACTGATTTATCTAGAATAAGAGGTAGTCAATTTAGACCAGCTATGAAATTAGCTTTATGATTCTTTATTGTAAATTTTGTAATTTTAATGTGAATAGGATCTCAACATCCTGAAAGTCCTTTTGTAGAAGTAGGACAATTTGCTACTGCATTTTATTTTGCTTGATTCTTAATAATTGTTCCTATAATTGGTATAGCAGAAAATACTTTAATGGATTTAGCTACAGATAAAAATTAAATTTTATTTTTAATTTATAATTTTTTTATATTTAAATTATATTTTTTTAGATAAATTTAATTTTCTTAAAGACTAATTTAATTAATTTTGTTTTATTACCCCCCTTAAATTTATTATTTATTTAATTAATATTGTATAAAATTTAAAAAATAAAATCTATATTTTTGAAATAAGTTAAAAATTTATTTAAATACAAACAATAATTTAATTATATTATATTTATTAACAATTTAATTAATTGAATATAAATAATATAAATAATTTTTGTTTTTGTTTTTGTTTTTTAATTATAAATAAGGTAGAATTAGTTTAATTGGCAAAATAACGTCTTGTGGCGACGCTGTTCAGAGTTCAAATCTCTGATTTTACCCTTAATTAGTTTATTTAATAAATTTCATTTCAATAATGTAATGATTTTTATTAAGAATGAGTTAATATATTTAAACCTGTAAAATTTAATATAAATTTTTATATTAGATTTTAAGTTAAAGTTCTAGGTCTATAAATAAACTTAAATAAAAATAAAAAGTTTATTTATAAAATTTCATTGTATAATTAATAAAGATAGAATAATCTTTGGATAAAAAAATAGAAAAATATTCATTTAAATAATAAATATAATTATATCAAATACTTTTTAATTTAAGTTCTCATAAATATTTCTTAATTAGTTTATTTTTTAAATGTGAGATCTTTAATTCTTATACTTAGACTTATTAATATTTAGATTAAATCGGAGATATTTTTTATTAAAAATTGTATTATTTTTATAATATATGCACTTAATTAGTCTTATACATATATTTCCTTCTAATTCATTTAATTATAAAAAGAAAATAATAAAAAACAAAATAATAAAATAAATAAATTGTTTTATTAAATTAAATTAATTAAGCTGAAATAGTTTAAATGGTTAAAACTTACTATTCATGATGGTAAAACAAAGGTTCAATTCCTTTTTTCAGCTATAAGAAAACATATTAGTTTTATAAGATTATGTGTTTTTTTATCTTCCTTTTTAATAAAAATAAACAACAAATTGATTGACAAGATGAATATCGAAAACTTAAAGAAAAAGAAATTAAAGATAAATGAGATAAAATATTAAGTGAAAAACAGGTTAAAAAAGAAGATGTAGAATATAATTATAATCCAATCTATATATTATTGTTTTTGTTAGCTTTGAGTGGTGGTATTTGATACTTTAGTGATTATATAAAACCTGATAATATTGCTCCATTGACAGGTCTATATGAATTCATAAGAAATATGGTTAGAAGAGGTGGTGATGATGATAATGATGATAATTTAGAAGATAATAAAAAATATTATGAAAAATTTGTTAGAAGAGGTGCTAAATATGATCCTGATTTTGTACCAATTAAAACAGATAATGATGATGCAAAAAGTGATATCTCTCAAGAAATGTTAGCTTATTCATCTGAAACAATAAAACCTGATGTACAAACTCCTAAAGCTTCATCTTCAAAAGTAAAATTAGAAGATTCACCTCCTACTCCACCTAGTCCTCCTGCTCCTTTAGCTCCTCCTGCTCAATCGACCAGTGAAATATTACCTATCGAACAAAAACCAATTCCTAAAACAAATACTGGAAAACCAGAAACTTTATTAGAATCAATTAAAAAAGCTAAAACTTTAAAACATGTAGATCCAACTAATCAAGGTAAAGATGGAATAGTAAAAGGTGAAATAGGATTATTAGAATCATTAAAATTAAAAATTAGAAATAAAAAATTTGACAATGAAATTATTGAAGAAGAACCTTGAGATGATGAAAATATACCTGAATCAATAAATAATAAAAATAAATCATGAGATGATATATATGAAAATAAAATTGATAAAGGTAAAGCAAAAGAAGATAGTCCATTAAGCAGTCCTAGTTCTTCAAAAGCTGAATTAGGAGTAATCGACGAAAAATCAAATGAATCTATCGTTAGTGCAAGTAAATCATTAAATGATCAAATTTCTGAAAAAATTAAAAAAAAAAAAAATCTAATGTAATTAAATCAATTAATGATGATAGATTACTAGCAGAAAGTTCATTACATAAAGCAAGAGCGGAAGAAGCAGATTTACTTCATACTAATAGAGAAATTTCTAATAAAGATAAATTAAGAGCAATAGAATATTATCAAAAACATTTTTCAGAAGAGGATAAAAGAAAAATTGCTGAATTAGGTTTAAAATATAATGATTTAGAAGGACATGAATTTTTAAGTGAAATGCAAAAAGAATTCCCAGAAATTTCTGTAGAAATGTATACTGAAATGTTATTAGAAAACACACTTGAACAGCTTAATAGTATAAGTGATATAAAAACAAGAAAAGAAGTATTAAAAGATGTACAAAAAGTAGATATGGAAGAATTACAATTAGTAAGACGTAATAAAACTATTGATAACATTAAAAGACGAAGTATGGAAAATTTTACAATTCAAGCTCAAAAAAGAATTATTGAAAATATGGATGTAAGTAGATTCCCAAGTAGTGAACAAATTGATCAATATATTAAAACTAAAAGAACCTCTGAAAATTTACTTAGAGAATCTTTAGATTCAGAACAAAAACAACAGTCTGAAACTAATTTATTTGAATCTTAAAAGAGTAAATAGAAATTATTTACAAAATAAATTCCATATATATAAAAATAGGAGGTGACACCTTATAACACAAATACTTTAAAAATAATGAATAAAATAGAAAGACTTCAGAAAGTTATTACTCAAAATAATATAACTTTCTTAGTAGATGTTGATAAAACTGTTAATGTTAATAAATCTGGTAAATCTCATTTTCATAAAATGTTTAAATTAGAAAGAGATAATATTAGAGATTTTATATTCGAATTATATAGTAATGATATATTTTTAGTAAACGCATTTATCAGTGTAAACTGTAATATAAATGATCCTTACATAAATTTATCTAGACAATTTTTAATTCATAAAGAATGTAATTATAATATAGTTTCAGAATATCTTTATAATCAATTAGAAAACTATAAAAATTCTTTTAATATTGATGAAATAAATGATGATTATTATTTTCTAATATTTAAATATAAAATAGTTAAATTAGAATCCAGAAAAATATCAGCTTAATATAAATTATCTTCGAAAATTGTTACAGGTCTTGAGACAGTCAATATTTCTGTTTTAATTAATTTACTATTTTTAAATGTAAATCTTTGATCAGAGATGGTTCTTGTGAATATATCTTCTGAAATAAGAGAATCTTTAAATTCTAATACCAATTCACCTTTTCTAAATAATTTAATATAATTATTTTCATCATATTGATTTAAAATTACAATATTATGAGTGAATAATTGAATGATATATTTATTATTAGATTGTTCTACTATTTTTCCATATTCAGAGGGATTCATAGTTATAGGTAATCTATAATTAGAATAATTTTGAAATTTTGTCATTATAATTTAAATTTATTATGTTTATTTAAGTCAGTGTCTCGCACTAGGCCTGACTAATTAACTATACGGCTAATTATCGCTAAATATAACTTGTCAATGATATATAAATGATCCTAAACGGATAATCAAATTAAATATCTCAGGCTTGAATGACAAAATAATTCCATTTTTATTAAATAATGGAGCTGAGAGAGGTCTATTTAATTGAATGTTACACAGTCTTTTGCTAAATGTCCCATCTTAGTCAGTACTGGTTAATTTATAACAACTCTTTACAATTTAAATAGTAAATATATCTACTAAATAATTAAAAGAGAGTGTGAAAGAGAGGGGGTAATATATATTAAATTATAAATTTAATTGTAGATTTATACCATATAAAATTCAAAATAATTAATTCGAATGTATGGACCAATTTCTCCATCGGAATCGTGAATGATTGAATCATCCAAGTAGAATAGATCTACCATTTCATCTAATTTCCTATCTATAAATAAAGTTATAGTAGTAATAGAACTATGTTTATTTATTAAAATAGGTTTAGATAAAGATAATATTGGTACATCTGTTTTAACATCTTCAGAGAATGATGGTTTAAATTCTAGTGAAATTATATAATTTTTATTTTCATCCAGACTAGATATTAAATCTTTAATACCATTTTTATCATGAAGATAATAATTTTTATATTTTGAATCATTACCAATTACAAAATTAGATTTTGAACTGTAATATTCATCTCAATATGTAATTTTATCTATTGATAATGGAAAAAGAAATGCAGATGAAATAATTAATTGTTGAGAATTATATCATAATATGAAAATAATAACAATAATTGACATTCATCTAATTATATACATCTGTCTGTTGAATGGATTAATCCCAATTAGTATATTTGAACAAATAAATACAAATAGTCAAATTATTATATTAAATAAAACTAATAATCCAAAATAGATATAAATGATAAATAAAATTAAAATTAAAAATAAAAGCATTATTATGCTAAATGTGTCTTCTTATTTACTCCTCTGTGTTTTAAATATAATGAAAATTTAAATGTTTAGGAATCTCAGGTTTTATTATTTCAGAGAGTCTAGAATTATTTATTTCTAATCGGAGATACGAATAGATAGTTTTAAAAGAATTAAATTCATTAAAAGTATAGATGACAATTTAGTAAAAACATCAAAGTAATTTAAAGGAATTATTAAGGATAACTAGCAAATTTATTAAAAAGGAGGTAATAACCAAAAGCCACAAACTTATTAATATTTATATTAAAAGTAAGTAAATTGTGGCGATCCTAAGGGAAACCTAAAATATTAATACTTCCTGAAGCAAAACATTGTATTAAGGAAAGGAAAGGAAATCAACCGAGACTCCAAAAGTAATGGTGAGTGAAATTGGATTAGCCTAAAAATATAAAAATATTTGAAATTATAAAATATTAGTTTATAAAGAATGAAGTTGGAATATCATTAATTATAATATAATTAATTTTATAATAATTATTTTTAATTAAATAATTACCAAAGAAGGTATTAAGTCCTGTAAAATATAAAAAATTTTAAACAAAAAAATAAGTACAATGAGAGAAAACTTGTTGGAATATAGGGGAACCATCCTCTAAGGCTAAGTATAATAAATTTAGCGATAGTGAAAAGTACTGTAAAGGAAAAGTTGAAATAGTTCGTTGTATAACGAAATGAAATAGTCTTGAATTAGTAATTCTATAAGCAGTTGAAGTTTTAAATAAAAAATGACAACGTACCTTTTGCATAATGGGTCAGTAAGTTAATAATAGTAGCAAGGTTAATTAGCCTTAGCGAAAGCGACTAAATTATTTGTATAATAAAATTATAAATTTTAAAATATTTTTAAATAAAAAATAGAATAAATTCCTTATAAATAAATATTAATTATGAAATAAGTGATTTATTTACAAAATAATAATTATGGGATAGTTACTATTATTAGACCCGAAGCCAGTTGATCTTTCCAAAACCAGATTATAATGGATCGAACGGTTGAATGTTGCAAAATTCTCCGAAGAGTTTTGGAAAGCGGTGAAATGCCAATCTGAACTGGTGATAGCTGGTTTTCTACGAAACATATTTAAGTATGACATCTATGAATAAATTTATGGAGGTACAGCACGGTAATTCCCAACTAATAATAATATATTATTATTAAAAGTTTAGGTTGAGGGGATCTCGAAAATCTTACCAATGGAAATAAAACTCGGAATAACATAAATTGATAATAGATATTCAGACTATTCATGATAAGTTGAATAGTCAAGACGGAAACAGCCGAGAACATGGATCAAGGTCCCAAATGATTATTAAGTGAAATTAAAGGAAGTAATAGATTGAATGCAGCTGTAAAGTGAGCCTGGTAGTCGCTATCTTTTAATGACCGTTGTAACAACGTAGCAGCCCTTAGACTATTGCGCCATAAATTTAACGGGTCTTAAATAATCAACCGATATCCTGTTAATTATAAATATAATTTAATTTATGTTTATTAATTAGGTAGTAGAACATTCAGTATAATTGATGATAAACAGTGTTTCATTGTTTGAAAATAACTGAAGAGATAATGCTGACATGAGTAACGTAAAGAAGTTATAATACTTCTCGCCGAATACAAAAGGGTTATAAGGAAAGGTTAAACCACCTTATGTGAATGCGGCCTCTAAGGTTCAGAACCAAAGTTTTGACTGATGAGTAATATATTGAAAATCTATAAGGTAATTTATAATAGATCAGGAAAATTAAATATATATAATTTATTTTTTAAATTATTAACTACCGTACCCTAAACCGACACAGGTTTGTAAGTAGAGTATACTAAGGCGAAGAGCTAAAAGTTGTTAAGGAACTCGGCAAATTGTTCTCATAAGTTTGACAATAAGAGAAACCATATAAAATTTAAATTAAGCCTAATTTAATTCTTTATATGGTATAATAAAATCGGAGGCCACGACTGTTTACTAAAAACACAATTCAGAGCAATGATTAAGATAATAGTATTCTGAATGAAATTTGCTCAATGCCATTAATATAAAAGAGGTAATTTTAAAGTTACTAATTGAAAGTCTGGTTAATAGCGGTCTTAACTATGAGGATCCTAAGGTAGCAAAATAAATTGGCCATTAAATGTGGTCTAGTATCAATAATGTAACGATGGTCTCACTGTCTCTACAACTTGCTCAGTGAAATTGAATTGCGAGTGCAGATGCTCGCTATCTTCAGAGGGACGGGAAGACCCTATGCAGCTTTACTATAGTTAGTTATTATAATGATTTAAATTCAATTAATAGTAATTAGGAATGTCGATAGACAAAATTTGGAAAACCTTAAAATTAGAATTAAATCTTTGTTTACCTTATAAATTGAAATTTAAGGGATAAATGACTAATTGGTAGTTTGACTGGGGCGGTCGTCTTTAAAAAAGTAGCAAAGTACATCCAAAGATTTAAATAAATTTATAATATTATAATTATTTGTTATAATAATAATATACAGACAAAAAAAATATATGAATTCTTTAATATAAATAAGAATTAAATAAAAATAAAACTTAATAAATTTGTTTTATTATTACAAGGTATAGCTAGAAATTGAATGGAAATCAATAAATTAGTGAAAGGTTTTGAATAGTATAATGGCGGAAAGCATACCTAACTGAAAGACTTAGAAGTCACACAGATATGTAAGTAGGGCATAGTGACCCCTCGCTATAAAATGGAATAGACGGGGATCAATCGATAAAAGTTACGCTAGGGATAACAGGCTGATAGCCGGCAAGAGTACACATTGTTCCGGCTGTTTGGCACCTCGATGTCGACTCATCCTATCCTCCGGGTGAAGAAGCTTGGAAGGGTTCGGCTGTTCGCCGATTAAAAGGGTACGCGAGTTGGGTTTAATACGACGTGAGTCAGTATGGTCCCTATCTTCTGAAGAGATAAATAGTAAAAAGGGGAAGACCTTCTAGTACGAAAGGATCAATAGGCTGTGTTTCTCTAGTGCACCAATTGTTGAATTTAATTAATTAAATAAGCATAGTTGGGTAGCCACAAACATATTAGATAAGCGCTGAATGTATATAAAGCAAGAAACTAACCCCTAGATACTATCTTAAATTTATTTCTATTATTTATTTATTAAATAATATTTCTTTTTATTATATTAATCCATATTATAATCTAAGAAATGAAATAATATTTAATTTTATAAGAAAAAGAACATTTCTTAATAGGATGCAAATGTAAGTAACTGTGAATTATTTAGTTTAGCATTACTAATTTATAAAATAGACTTGATGTTTTAAATTGTCCAATTTTTAATTACCCTATCTGATAAAGGAATTAACTGTCAAAAATAGCAACCTTATAAAATTTTAACTATCAATTATGATTTATAAGGTTTTTGATAAACTAATGAGGACTTGAACCTCAGATACGTGCAATATTATCACCTGATTTTTAGTTTTATAAATCATTAAAAGAATATGGAGATTCAATTTAATTAAGAGAAATTAGAAAATGCTTTTTGTATTAATTGAAGCATTTGATCGTTAATTTCTGTAACTTCATCAATATATTGATTATATTGTTCATCCCCTAATAGAGTATGAAAATCTTCTTCAACTAAATCTAAAGTTTCTTGATCTAATTGATCTCCATTATCCATCATTACATCAAGTTCTCTTAATTGTTGAGAACTGAAGTTAAATGTTGAAGCTGAATTAGGACATCCAAAGAATGGAATTATTAAATAAATTTTATCATCTCCAATTAATTTTATGAAACTAGATAAAGAAATAATAGATAAATCGTCAAAATAATGATGTCTTCATCCAGATGTTTTATCAACTTTAAAATTTGATGGAATATCTTTTAAAAATGTTATTTGATTTCTTGTCATTTTATGTTTTATTATTGTCTAAGGTGTTAGCCGATTATGAGTGTGAGATAAATAATGTCCTTTACAGCGATTCCGCTCTCCCTCCACTTGGAACATTTCCTAATATCTCGATTGTATAGTTTATGGTTCGAGATTCACGGTTAGAGATATTAGTAAGATGTAAAGGGGGTAATCCCAATTGTATATATTTTATCTTCTATCTTTTTTCATAAAGAATGATTCTATAAATTTATAATTAGTTCTAGTTAAAGGTGCGTAATAAATTTTTATAATATATCTATTATCAATATCACCAGAACTATATAAATTTATTAATTGATCACTTATTAATCATGAAATAAGAAAAGCATTACTTTCATGGTTTACCATAAATTCTTTAGAAAACATTTTTCATTGTTCATGAATAGGTGATTCTAATGAAATAATTTCAATTACTGCATTGTAATCTTGATCTTTCAATGATTCTAATCATACAACAATATCTGTTTCAGTTCAACCATGTTTTAAAATTTCTGTGTTTACTACTCCTTGACTTATGAAATATGCTTGATCACCTTTATTTAATTTAGATGATAGTAATTGCTGATAATCATCTCTAAAAGTAATTACTTCTTTGGAAATACCCTCAGTAAAAACAGCTCGAGAGCAAGGATTAGATAATTTTGAAATACAAAACATAGCTAAAAAGAAAATTATGTTACCTGAAATGAAAGCGATTATTATATCGAAGAAATATGTCATTTTTAAAAAAATTTGATTGCGGCATGATTACGACAGATGTTTATTATTTAACGTCCTAACAAATAAAAGACGTTTCAAATGGGGTAAAAGTTATAATTAGTATTGTAATAATTTTCTAATTAATAAAATAATTATTACCATAAATATTAGAATTAACCATAAATCCAGATTAGTTTCTGACTCAAAATAACAATTGATATTGTATTGATCAAGTGTGTGATAAGATGGAAGATTTCCATTTCAATGAGAATAAACTCTTGCTGGTGGAGTAGCTAACAAATCAATGTGATTATGAATTTGTTGTGAAGGTTCAATATAATCTAATTCAATATCTCCTGTTCTTACTAAAGTATTCACGGGAGGTCTCGTATGTCGATTAATTACTCTTATAGCTGCAAAAACTCCAAATGTGCTACTAAATACTAAAGTTACTGTAATAATTATTATATCTGAATGTGACATTTATTTTTATTTAAAACTGTTAATATACATTATTATTTGTTTTTACAAATATATATATAATGTTTAAGTTCTTTAAAAGAAAGATTGATTAGGTAGGGGGGTAATTATTTATATTCAAATCATACTCTTTTGGTTTTAAATAAGAAGTGTATTTCTGTATCTGTATTTAAATTGAAACCAGAACTATATCAATTATCCACAATAAATTTAGTGATTAAAGCTGAATTGCTTTTATTATCAACTAAAAATGGAGAAGATAGGTTTAACATAGCTTTAGGAGTAGATATTGAAGTAGTAAATATAGGAACTAGCATAAATATTGTTCCTTCTTTAATTGATTTTATAAATGAATCAATATTAGATATATTTAAATTTTCGAATGAATTAAAATGTCATCCTGAATTCATATCTATTTTTATATTAGAAGGAATATCTCTTAAATGAGTTATAGAACTTCTAGATAATTCTAAGTACATTATTATAATGTGAATAAACCCTTTGGGACTTGTATTAAATGTCTAATATTTCCTTTATTTAATTAAGATAAATATTACTTGCTAATTACAAAATAATAAAAACTCTGTTTAGCGGGTAAAATCCATTAAAATAAATTTATTTTAGAGTACCTAACAATTACGCCTGGTCCATCTCTACCATTATCATTATCTAGAATGTGATCTTCTAAATAATGAGTTTCAGCAGCCAGTCTAAGTCTATCTTTCAAAAATTTAGCAATAATTGCACAATTAGAGTTTTTAGTAATTAATACTGGTTTGCTTAATGTAATAAATGGAGTATCCTCTTCATACATTAATCATGAATAAATAAATTCAAAAGTGATTACATATGTCGAATCTTCTTCTAAAGTATCCAGAAATTTTTACTTCTATATAATCAAAGAAATGAAATGTGGATATTAATGAACTATTTATACAAAACATTTCGTTAGGTATAATGTCATGTAAATATGTTATTCTAGTTATACTCATTTTCATATAATACTAATTAAATTGTTTAATGTAATTAATATAATAATAATTATGATTATAACTGAACATATTCTAACAAAACTGATTCAGATTGAGTCTGGATCAAATAATCCAAGAATATTACAGATCATAACTGTGAAAATACATAATAAAAATACTTAATTTTATTTAATAAAAGAGTACAAGGATATGCATGCATAAAAAACAAAAAAAACAAAATGAGAAAGAAAGGAATCATAAAAGGATAGGCGGTTGTTTCCTTTCTTAGAAAGGAATTATAAAACATAACTACATTATATAAAGGGGGTAATAGAATTTAATTAAATTTAATTAAATTTATGTTATTGAATTAAGTTATTACAATAATATTTCTAAAAAAATGATTAATTCAGTAGAATAATTGATTAAATTAATCATTTCATTTGTGGGGGAATCTCAAAGCATATTTAAAATTTCTGGAATAATTATGGTTAAAAGAGTGTTGATTATTTAAGTTTCCCTATTTTATATTTATTTAAAAGGTTAAGAATTTTATTTTTTAGGATTCTTAAAAAATAATCTAATGTAACCAAAAATTTAAAATTAATTTTGATTGGGATATATTTATTTCCAGAAATTTGTTTTCGTGTTTGATGTAATATAGAAAGTGTAGGATTGTATTTAATTTGAATGTTTAAATTACTCAGATTTTTAAATTAAAAAAATTTAGGTTTAGTAGTTTTGGAGATTGTAAAACCATTAGCAATTTGTTCAATTTCTGTTCAAGAAAGTGTATTTCTTTCTACTCCAGAAAATATAGAATGAACTTCATTATTTTCATCCAAATAACCATATTTTTTAATACCAAGGAAATAAGCTTTTTTAATAACACTTCCACTTAATTCGTCTTTCAATTGTCCAAGATCTTTACCAATTAAATAATGAGGTAAATCTTTATCAACAAATATTGAATCTGTATCAGTGTAATATAGTTTAATACCTAATTTAATTAATAACATTTTTAATTCGATCATTTCAATTCTAGCATAAGAAGTTACTGCTGAAGCTATACCAACATGTGATTTAACAGCTCTAAACCCACTAACTAATTCTAAATTTGTTTCTTGTTTAAGTTCGTTAAGAAGAGAATAGTCTAGATTACTACTCATTAAAATAGTTGTTATATTTTCATTAATTTTTATTTCAGAAAATATTGTGTAACTACCAAAATAATTGATTAAATCTTCATTCAACACATTTCTAGTTTCAATTAAAGTTTTTTTTTCTACCAAAATAACCATATAAAGTATTTAAATGCATTTTGCAATAAATCTTAAAGGGCCTATAGCAAAATTTTTAATATTATAAAAGAATTCAATATATTTTTAAAAATGTTTGCTTTACTGAAATTATACACTTTAATTAATTCTACTTTATATCCATATTTAATAATGGTTTTTAATTCTTCTGAAAAATGTAATCCAATTCATGATCCAAGAGGGTGTAAGGTTTCATTATCTACTTTACAAGGTAATAATGGGATAGTTAAGTTATCAGGTACTGTAATTTTAGCTTCAACAAATCCAAACACATTTTCTAATTTAACTCGTTTATATTTAAAAACTAATGTAAAATTTTCAAGATGATCTATATTAAAATCTTCTAAAGATTGAAGATATTTAGCATAAATATAATGATGAATCATTCTATAGTCACTATGTTTAGTAACTAAAATAGCATTACTTAAAACAATGTAAGGTTCATCAGGACTATTTTTAACTGAATTGGTTAATTATAGGAATAACTGTGTATAAAGAATTACTAGCTAAACTATGAAAAAAATTATAGAAATATTCCATTTCAAAATTATTAATTTCATAATAATGAGATTTACTTGATTTATTTATAAAGAATTCATTATTAAGATCACTCAATAAAGTTACTTCTTTCACAGATATATGTTTTAAAAATTTTTTTAACATTTAAACTGTTTAAATTTCTTATTTACTCCTCTATGTTTTATATATAAACACAATAATAAACTAATAAGGAGTCAAACCTTAAATATTTATATAATTTACTCTTTAATAGCATTAACTATAGGATGTTTAATTTGAGTTTTATTTATATAATATTTCCACTATGGAAGATAATTTCACTAGTTTTATGTTTTAAGTATGTCTACATTATCAAGATTATCAACATACTCTGTTATAATGGTAAAGAAATAATTAATTAGTGAATTAATAAAAGAGAATATTGAATATTCAGTTTTCGTTAATTAATCATATTAATTTTACGACTAAAAAGAATTATTATAAAATATTATAATAATATTTCAAAAATATTCTTGTCATTAGAATATTATATTTTTAGGTTAAACCTACATTTAAAAATTTTATTAAATTAAATGATTTATAAAAATTAAATGTTTACAGCCTTAATCGTTTAAAAATTTATTTTAATATTATAAAAAAATAAATTTTAGATCGAACATTAAAAAACAAAATATATAATTTTTATAAAAAGGCTTAAATTAAAGTAAAAATGAAATTCTTATTAATAAATATATTAAGTTTTACAACAATAATATCAAGTGTATTAGTAATAACATCTAAAAATCCTGTAATATCAGTAGTATATCTAATATCTGTATTTGTAAATGCAGCAGGTTATTTAATATTATCTGGTATAGGTTTTCTTGGTTTATCATATATTATTGTATATGTAGGTGCTATAACTGTATTATTTTTATTTGTTATTATGATGATTAATATTTCATTAACAGATATTATAGATACAGGAAAACAATATACTAAAAATTTACCTTTAGTTTTTATAGTAGGTTCATTATTTTTATTTGAAATGTTTAACATATTACCATTTAGTTTTAATAATGTATCTGGTTTAAATTTAATTTTTGATACTATTACTAATTTTAATTTATTTATTTGAAATAATGATAAATTAAATTTTGTTAATAATATTCATACTACTTATCAATCTAATATTGCGGATACTACATTTATTTCATTTAGTCAAATAGAAGCTATAGGACAATTAATTTACACTTATGCTGCTATATTATTAATAATATGTAGTATTATTTTATTATTATCTATGATAGCACCTATTTTTATCTCATTAAATAAAAAATAAATTTATCTAATTTATTCAATTATTATTTATTTATCCCCTTTTTATCTAATTTTAGATTATAATATTTAATTTATTTGTTTTGTATAAATTAGAGTTAAGTTTACAGATGGTTTCTGTAATAGATCTGCAAAATCTATAAATATTAGGGTTCGATTCCTTCTTAACTCTTTAATAATTAAATTTTAATTAAATAATAATATTAAATTATTATAATTAAATAAATTTATTAATTTTATGAAATTAATATAATTAAAAATATATATTATAAATTCTCTTAGTTCAATGGTAGAACTGCATTCTTCTAAAGTGTTAATTTTGGTTCGAATCCAAAAGAGAATAAGAATATATTAAACTATTTAAATAAAATTATATTTCTAAAAGTTAAATATTTTTTATAATAACTATTTAGATAATTAATTTACAAATAATGTTTATACAAATCATTTTAGAACCTATTAATTAGGTTGTTAATATAAAAATAAATTATTGTTACAGTATCTTTTACTTATTGTAAATATATTTTTTTTACAATTTATTTAATTATATCTAATTAAATTTAATAATATAATATCTTTTACTTATAAATATTAAAATTAATAATTAAAAATAATTTTAATATATTTATAAAGTTATGTGGTTAATTTTAATTAACTATTGATCAATATTTATATCTATTTGAATTTTATGAAATTAATATAATCTTATATTAAAAATTATATATTAAAATTATTTTTTTTAATAAATTTAAAGACTAAAGTATAAATTTAAAATGGATAGTCAATTATAAAATAAAATATAGATATAAATAAAGATGATAAATATATTTATCTATGAATACAAATAATTTAATTTTAATTTTGTTAAATATAATAATAAATTTATTAGATGTATTATTAGTGATATTACCTATATTATTATCTGTAGCCTTTATGACTATAATAGAAAGAAAACAATTAGCTGCTCATCAAAGAAGAGTTGGTCCTAATACTACAGGATATTATGGTTTATTACAACCTTTTAGTGATGCTCTTAAATTAATAGTTAAAGAAACTGTTATACCTTCTCAATCTAATAAAATATTATTTTATTTAGCGCCTGTGTTTTCTTTAATATTTAGTTTATTAGGATGAGGAATAATTCCTTTTGGACAAGGTTTAACTTTATCTGATTTTACATTAGGAATATTATATACTGTAGCTTTATCTTCTTTAGGAGTATATGGAGTATTATTTGCAGGTTGATCAGCAAATTCTACTTATGCCTTTTTAGGTTCTTTAAGAAGTACTGCAGCTATGATTAGTTATGAATTAATTTTAAGTTCAGCTATATTAATTATAATAATATTAACAGGTTCATTTAATTTTACAACTATAATTGAAAATCAACAAGCTATTTGATATATTATACCATTATTTCCAGTTTTTATATTTTATTTTATTTCTATATTAGCTGAAACATCTCGTACACCTTTTGATTTACAAGAAGCTGAATCTGAATTAGTAGCTGGTTTCTTTACTGAACATTCTAGTGTACCTTTTGTTTTCTTTTTTTTAGCTGAATATGCTTCAATAGTTTTATTTAGTTGTATTACTTCTATTTTATTTTTAGGAGGATATCATATGCCAGAATTATTTATTAATGATTCTTTAATTAATTTACAATCTATCATATTGGGATTAAAAACATGTTTATTCTGTTTTATGTTTGTATGATTTAGAGCTACTTTACCTAGAATGAGATATGATGCTTTAATTGAATTATGTTGATTAAATTTATTACCTGTTTGTGTAGCTTTTATTATTTTAGTGCCTAGTATTTTAATAGCATTTGATATATCACCTTATTAAAAATAAATTATTTATTATTAAAATTTATTCTAAATTATAAAGAATTATTTATTTAATAAAAATATATATTTAAAGTTTTTTATAATATATATTAAATTATTTTTATTATTTCACCCCCTTTTTAAATAAATAATGGACAATAATTTTAAAACTTCAAATTTAAAATGATTCTGTTTAATTTTTAAATTGACGATAGTTTTAAAATATTAAAAATTCTTAAAAGAGATACAAAAAATTGCAATTAAGCATATAAAATATAACAATAACACAAAATTATTGTTTAAATATCATAAGAATTTAATTTTGGTTCCGATTGAACGTTGTTCAGTAGTTTAAGACATGCAAATCATTATTACCGAAAAATTTTTTAAGGTAATAAGGTGTAAAGGTGAGGATAGTAAATAAGTTACTTTATAATTTCCATAAATAGGAAATAAATATAAATTTTAAATTTATATTAAAGGAATTATTCTGTTATAAAATACTATTTACTTTGATTAGGTAGTTGGTAGGGTAAATGCCTACCAAGCCGACGATCAATAGCTATGTTTGAGAGAACAGATGGCCACATTGGGAATGAAATCTCCCAAGTAGTATTATACTACCAGCAGTCAAGAATATTAGTCAATGCTCGAAAGAGTGAACTAGCTAACTGAAATCAATTAGAATAATTGATAACATAAGGGAAAATAATGATATTACCTTATTATTAGTGTCGTCCAAATCTGGTGCCAGAAGACTCGGTAAGGCCAGAGACACAAACGTTAATCGTCTTAATCAGGCGTAAAGGGTTTGTAGGCGGCTTTAAAATTTACTTATAAAAAAAATAAAAAAACAAAAATAATAAGTAAAGAATAAAAGCTAGAATCAAATAGAGGATATATGAAAGAATGCTTAGAGTAAGTCTGATATCTTTAGATACTAAGTAGAATATTAAAGGCGAAAGCTTTTTTCCATTAATGATTGACGCTCAGAAACGAAGGTGAGGATAGGAAATAGGATTAGATACCCAGAATACCCCTCTCTGTTAACGATGAATGGTAGTTATTAGTAAAATTTATTAATGGCAATGTTAACACGATAACCATTCCGCCTTGTGAGTACAACTGCAAAGTTGAAAACAAAAAAATTAGTCGGTTTCGGAGCAAACGAAGTGAAGCATGTTATTTAATACGATAATCCGCGTAAAACCTTACCAGTTCTTGAATAAAAACTTTTATATAAAGGAATGTTTTAAATTTAAAATAATAAAATATTTTAAATAGTAAATTAAAACATTTAATACAGGTGTTGCATGGCTGTCTTCAGTCCGTATCGTGAGAACTGAGGTTAATTCCATTAACGGACGAAATCCCTATTGTTAATTAAAAATATTATAATTTATATTTTATTACATACTTAACAATTTATGATTCTTATAAAGTATCATTTGGGGCTAAGACAAGTCTTTATGGCCCTTATGAACTGGGCTATAGACGTGCCACAAAAACTTTTACAAAGTGATGCAAAACTTTTTCTTAAAATGAATTATATATTTATTTTATTCTTAGAGATAATATTATATTTAATGTAAAATAAATAATCGAAAGATTAAATAATGCATTTATTTTTAATTTTAGAAAAAAACAAATTAAATTTGGAAAGTAGGAATAGCTAATCATTAAAAAAAGTTAAAATATAAAATTAGACGGATTGTTCTCTGCAATTCGGGAACATGAAGAAGGAATTTCGAGTAATCGTTGATAATAAGCGCAACGGTGAAACTAGCATCCGTGATGAACTAACTGTCTGTCGCTGGGAAGAAGTTTATATTGATGGAAATAAAAATGTTATTATAACTTTTCATAGTTAATATTAAATTTATATTTTTTAGATTTAAATAGTTATTTATTTTTTTTAAATAATATAACGGCTATGTAAAACTAATTAGTTTTTATTAATTCAATTGAGTAACATCTCAAAAGTCATAGCAAGGTAGCCGTACTGGAAAGTGCTGCTGGAAAATAAATCAAATTTACCCCCTTTTTTTTAAATAATTAGTAAGAGATTAGTTGAGTGGTTTAACAGCATATTTACACTATGCAGACAGAGTTTCGATTACTCTATCTCTTATTTATAATTATTATATTATTTTAATAATAATGTCTTTATAATTAATTAATGTTATATTTAACAAAAATATTCTTAATTTATATTTTATAAAATATTTAAATTGATAAATTTAACAGATATTTTTATTTATAAATTTTTATGTAAACACTTATTAATTTGCGAGTGTGCCGAAATTTGGTAGCCGGGTAAATCTTAGGAATTTATGATTTTTTAATCGTAAGAGTTCAAGTCTCTTTACTCGTATATAAAAAAACAAAAAACAAAACAAAAAAAACAAAATCTAAACATATCTTTAGCAACCAAATTATAACCTAAATAAGTTATATATTAAAATTTATCTAAATTTAATAAAATTTAGTTAAGAAGAGGTTAATTGAAAAAAATATTTTAATTTATTTCTTTAAGAAAATGTTTTTATTATTTGTTTTTTATTATATCCTTTTTATATTATTTATTTAATTATAATCTAAAGTTTGATACAAATTTAAAATCTGTAACATCTTTAGCTGAATTGGAATAGCGTTTGCCTTCGAAGCAATTGTATATTGGTTCAAATCCAATAGGATGTAATAAAAAAACAAAAATAATAAAACAAAAATTTGTTAAATATATTTTAATTAATTATAATTAACATAAAATAATAAAAAATATAAAAATATTAACGTTAAAAATAAAAGTAATGATGTTTATTAGTATCATGATTCTTATAGTGGCAATAGCCCTACCTTCAATAAATAGAAATATTTCACCAAATTTATATTTAAGAATATCTTCTTTATTATTACTTTATACTGGAGCATTAACTTTAAATGCTTTTTATATTCAGTCAATTGGATCAGGTATAGGTATATATAGTGGTTTATTTCAAATTACTTTATTCACACAATTATTTGATATAGTTATAATATTAACAGGTTCTGTAATATTAATAGCTTGACCTTTAATAAATCATAAATTTATAGATAATAATTTAAATTTAAATGATGAAAGTCAAAATATCTTATCAATAAATAATTATAGAATAAAATATTCAATAATAGTATTAATATCAACTTTAGGTTCTTTATTATTAATATCTTCTTCAAATTTAATAACTTTATATTTAAGTTTAGAATTACAATCTTTTGGAGTATATATTTTAGCTTCCTTATATAGACATTCAGAATTAGCAATATCTGCAGGATTAAAATATTTTTTATTAGGTAGTTTAGCTTCTTGTATAATATTATTAGGTTGTGGTTTAATATATTCTTTCACAGGATTAACTAATTTAGATTCTATATATAGTATGATTTCAGTAATTGATAATAATAATATATTATTAGGTTTTAGTTTAGGTTTAATATTAATTTTTATAGGATTATTATTTAAAATAGCAGCAGCACCTTTACATAATTGAGCACCAGATGTATATGCAGATAGTGCTACAATAATAACTACATGATTAACTATTATGCCTAAAATATCTATTTTTTTAGTATTATTTGAAATACAAACTCATATTAATTTAATAGAAAATATAAATTTAATATTAGAATTAAATCCTTTAAATAATATAATAAATAATAATACTTTAAGTTTTAATAATAGTTATTTATGAACTAAAAATTTATTATTAATAAGTTCTTTATTATCATTATTAATAGGTACAATATTAGGTTTAGCTCAAACTAAAATAAAAAGATTATTAGCTTATAGTACTATTTCACATGTAGGATTTATTTTATTAGCTTTAGCTATTAATTCAGAACAATCTATTGAAGCTTTAATATTTTATATTATACAATATACTATTACAAATTTAAATACTTTTTTAATAATAATATTATTCGGATATATAATAAAAAATTCATTTAGAGATTTAATACAAAGTATAATGGTAGAAGATGAAACAGGAACAGAAAATGATATTAATTATATTTCAGAATTAAAAGGTCAATTTTTCTTAAATCCTGTGTTATCAATAACTTTAACAATTTGTTTATTTAGTATGGCTGGAATACCTCCTTTAATAGGATTTTTCTCTAAACAGTTTGTATTATATTCAGCAATTCAAAATGGATATTATTTTATGTCTATTATAGCTATTATTGTAAGTATTATAAGTGCTTCTTATTATTTAAAAATAATAAAAATATTATTTACAGAAGAAGAAAATACATCTGATTATAGTGATAAAGAATTAAAAATAATTAATAATTTAAATTCTAATTCAAAAATAGAAATAAGTAGTACTAATAGTTTTATTATATCTACTTTAACATTATCTATTTTATTATTTATTCTTAAACCATCAATTTTATTAAATAGTACAACAATACTTTCTTTATCTTTATTTAATTTTTAATGAATAATTTATTAATGTTATTTATTTTTGTTCCTATTTTAGCTTTAGTTTTATTATTTTTAAATTTTCTATTTTCTGCTCATAGACCAGATGAAAATAAAATATCCGCTTATGAATGTGGATATTCAGCTATTAGAAAACAAAATAGAACTGATTTCCAAATTCAATTTTATGTAGTTGCTATGTTATTTTTAATCTTTGATTTAGAAATATTATTATTATTCCCTATAGCTGTAACTTTATATAAAGTAAGTACTTTTGGGTTTAGTATAGCTTTAATTTTTTTTGTAGTATTAACAATAGGATTTATTTTAGAAATTGGTTCTGGAGCTATCTCTATAGCTAAAACTACACAAACTAAAGTTAATAAATAATTTTATTAACTAATAGAAATATTAATTAATTTATCTATATTAATTAATAAATTTACCCCCTTTTTATATAATACATCTAGATATTTTTTATATAAAGTAAAATAATTATTATTATACAATATAGTATTGTGAAAAATAAAACAATATATTTAACTTTATAATTGTAAAGTACTAATAATATTTTATCAGATATTTATTAAATTTTATAATAATTTTATTGGAATTAATTTATTAATAAAAAGAAAAGACAAATAAATGAAATAATATTTTCTCTCAATTAAATAAAATAAGATTAATATTCATATAAATTATAAGTTATATTTAAAAGAATATAGAGGGGGAATCTGATAATTGGTAATCAGTTGTATTTGCATTACAAATATGATAGTTCGAGTCTATCTTTCTCCATAAATAAATTAAAAAATAAAATTTATTAATTAAATAATAAAAAAATAATTATTAGCCTCGATTGCTTAGTGGTCAAAGCGCTATTCTGAAGATATAGAAATGTGAGTTCAATTCTCTCTCGAGGCAAATTAATTTATTCTGTTTTAAGCCGGAATAGTTTAATTGGTAAAACGAATTCCTTGTAAGACTTTGATATTGGTTCGATTCCAGTTTTTGGCAAATAACATCAAAAATAGTTATAAACAAAATTAATATGAGTTGTAGTTTAATTTGGAAAAACATCATTTTTTGGTAATGAATAATATCAGTTCGAATCTGGTTAACTCAGAAATTCTTTAATATTTTCTCAGATAGCAGAACTCGAGTGGTTGAGTGTCTCCCTTTTAAGGAGAAAGTCCTGGTTCAAGTCCAGGTGCTTTCAGTTCTAATATAAATTTTTTATAATAAATATATACATAAATATTTAGAATTTATAATTAGAAAGTTAAAATAGATAAATATAAATAATTTTTCATATTAAGGGCAGGTGATCCGATTGGTAATGGTGATTCTCTGTAAAAGAATTGGTTAACGCCGTAAAAGGTTCGATTCCTTTACTGCTCAATAAAAAAACAAAATACAAAATGGTAGATGACAAATTGGTCCGTCGCTCCTTTTGGGTAGGAGACATAAAGCATGTTCGAATCGTGCCTATCATATTTAGGTGTTATGGCAGAGAGGTTATTGCGGAGTACTGTTAATACTTTTTTCATAGGTTCGATTCCTATTAACGCCTTTAAATTTTTAATTATTTTAAAATTACCTTACATTTTATTATAATTAGATATTTAATTATAAAGAAAATAAATATAAAACGAAAACGTACTTTAACTGTATATAAAAGAGTAATAAGAAAGCGAACATGTTGAAATTGGTAAACAATCTCTTCTTAAGCAGGAGTGGAAGTAATTCCTTAAGAGTTCAAGTCTCTTTGTTCGTATGTATTTATAACAATAGTGTACAATATAATATAAATAATAAGTTATATTTAGACAGTTTAGTGTAACGGTTTGCACCCTAATCTCATTAGTTAGTAGAAGGGTTCGATTCCCATTCTGTCTTTATTAATAATTTAATTAACTTGTTTTAAAAATTTTTAGTTAAAATTTAATTAAATTAACTTAATAAAATTTGAATTTCATTTTTGTTTTGTTTTTTGTTTGTTTTGTTTTTTTATAGTTTATTTAATAATTTCTTAAGTGAAGAAATTATCTATTTGAAGAGAAAATTCAAGTATTATAATAGAGTATAAATAAAATTTAGAAAACATTTTTATAATTAAAGTAGTATATGTTACTTTTGGATCATATTAGATTATTTCAATTCTTAAATTTTTGTTTTTATTAATTTTATGTATTTATGAGATATTAATATTTATTTATTAAATATTCTCATTTAATAAAATAAATATTTTTATAATTAATAATGTAAGATTTATAATTTAATTAATAATAATAAGGTCCTTTAGTATAATGGTCGTACAGCAACCCTTCAAGTTGTTAGTGTCAGTTCAAATCTGGTAAGGACTAATTTTCTTGTCGGAGATATTCTTATTTTTAAGCTTTAAATTAAATAATTAAAATTAATAAAAATAAACAAACAAATAAGCAAAACAAACAAAATTTTTAAAGTTAGTATAAAATTTTTATACTTAAGTAAAATTTTTTTTATAAATATATTTATTTAAATAAATAAACAGATTTAAATCTTTCAAAGTATATTTACAACAATCTAAAAAAAAAAAAAATAATTTATAACTTCTAATTATAATTAATTTTTATAATTGTTATTCGTTATTAAATTAACAGACAAATATAAAAAACAAAAAATAAAATAAATTTAATACTAATTTAGAAAAAATATTTTTTCTTAAATGTTACAAAATTTAACTTTAATCATAAATTCACCATTAGAACAATTTGAAGTAAGTAGTTTAATAAGTGTTATAGCGCCTATATTTGGTTATATAAATATAACTTTAAGTAATTTAGGTTTATATTCTATATTAATCTTATTTATAATATTAAGTTTACATATAATAAGTAATAATGAAAATAAAATTTTACCATCAAAATGAAGTATAGCAATAGAAAGTATATTTACAACAATTAATACAATGGTAAGAGAACAATTAGGTAAAGAAATTTATTTACCTTTTATTTATTCATTATTTTTCTTTATATTAATAAGTAATTTAATAGGTAATATACCTTATTCATATACAATTACCACATCTGTAATAGTTACTATTGGATTATCTTTTACAATATTAACAGGTGTAACTATACTTGGATTATATCTTCATAAATTACATTTTTTCTCATATTTTGTTCCATCTGGAACTCCTTTAGCATTAGTTCCATTATTAGTTTTAATTGAAACTGTATCTTATTTAGCTAGAGCTTTATCATTAGGTATAAGATTATTTGCTAATATGGTAGCTGGTCATTCTTTATTAAAAATATTATCTACTTTCTTATATCAAATGTTTAATAGTAGTTTTATAATAGCTATATTCACTTTAATTCCTTTTGCATTCTTTTTAGCATTATGTGGATTAGAAGTAGCTGTATCTATAATTCAAGCTTATGTATTTGTATTATTAGTAATATCTTATATTAAAGATGCTATTTATTTACATTAATTATTTATTTAAATTAATTCAGGTAAATTATTATTAATTTAATTATTAATAAGATATTTATCTTATTAATAATTATTATATTTTATAAAATTATTAAAAATAATAATGTAAATAATTCTTAATCAATAGAGTCCTAATATAAGAATTATTGAAAAAATATTAAATTATCTATTATAAATTATTAAAAATAAAATAAAATGAATATTAAAAAGTATATTTACATTAATTATAAAAATTTACCCCCTTTTAATTATAAATTGATTATTAAATAATTATAAAACTATTATTAAATAAAAGAAATGGAATAGTTTACATTGGTAAGTTAAAACGATTGCTAATTGTTCGGGTAATTCCTTTAGGTGTTCGAATCACCTCTATTCCGTATAAATTATTAGTTTAATTAAGATCCAAAACAGAGGAGTAAATAAGAAAACGCATAACATAATATGGATTGACGACTGTATTCAACTAATGCTAAAGAAATTGGAACTCTTTACTTAGTATTTGCAATATTTGCAGGAATGATAGCTACAGGATTTTCAGTTTTAATTAGATTAGAATTATCTTCTCCAGGTGTACAATTTTTACAAGGAGATCATCAATTATTTAATGTAATAATAACTGCTCATGGATTATTAATGTTATTTTTTATGGTTATGCCTGCATTAATTGGAGGTTTTGGTAATTATTTTTTACCAATCCATATAGGAGCTCCTGATATGGCTTTTCCAAGATTAAATAATATAAGTTTTTGATTATTACCTCCTTCATTAATTTTATTATTACTTAGTGCATTAGTAGAAAATGGAGCAGGAACTGGATGAACTATTTATCCACCATTATCAGGAATACAATCTCATTCAGGTGGTTCAGTTGATTTAGCTATTTTTAGTTTACATTTAACTGGAGTATCTTCATTATTAGGAGCTATTAATTTTATTACTACAGTATTAAATATGAGAACTAATGGTATGAGTTTACACAAATTATCATTATTTGTTTGAAGTATTTTTGTAACTGCTATATTATTATTATTAGCTTTACCTGTGTTAGCTGGTAAATTTATACTGCCAGCTTTAAATTCGGCTATATGCTGGAAACTATTTTTTTTAATTAATTTAAATGAAATACAATCAGCAGGAAACCTATTTAACTTGAGTTTTATAGGGATCCTCAGAGACTACACGCCGGAATTAATCTGTTGTAATATTATTCCATTTTCTCAAGTAAAACCAAATAATATTTTTAAAGATTTCTCAGACTCAAAATTTGGTAATTACTTAACTGGTTTAATTGAAGGTGATGGTACTATTATAGTCCCTAAAACTGAAAGATCAGTAAAAGGAAAAATTAATTATCCATCAATACAAATAATGTTCCACTTAAAAGATCTTCCATTAGCTTTAATGATTCAAAAAGAATTAAAAAATGGATCTATTTCTAGAAAAAAAGGAGTTAATGCTTATATTTTATCCATTAATAGTTTTGAAGGTTTATTATTAGTAACTTCAATTATTAACGGAAATATGAGAACTCCCAAAATTCATGCTTTAAGTAATTTAATTGATTGATTAAATTTTAAATTTAAAGAAATAAATATTCCTAAAAAATCTTTAAATATGAGCCCATTAGATTCTAATGCTTGATTATCTGGTTTCATAGAAGCTGAGGGTCATTTTTCTGTAAAAACTACCTCTTCTTCTAAATACCCCAGAGTGGAATGTAAGTTTGAATTAAGTCACAGACAAATTGATCATATTGGTAATAATAATCTAAAATTTCTAGAAATTATTGCTAATTTCTTACTTTCTTCAGTTAAATCCATTAGAGTTAATAAACCTAAACCTGAGTATAGAGTAAGAACTACTAATTTAAATGGCAATTTAATATTAGAAAACTACTTAATGATATTTCCTTTATTTGGAACTAAACATCTTGATTATAAAGATTGAGTCAAAGTTTTAGATTCTTTTAAGTCAGATACATTCAAACATAAAAGTAAAATTGAAGAAATTAGTTCTATAAAATCTGGTTTGAATGATGCTAGAACTAATTTTACTTGAGATCATTTAAATAAATTTTACAACTTAGATTAATAAGATATAGTCCCAACATACATGTGAATGTATGAGTATTTACCTTAAACATAAATATTTAATCAGAAATTAAATAAGAAAAAATTAATAAAAATAAACAAACAAATAAAATTTTAATTACATTACTTCGTTTTATCCCCTTAAATTTATAAAATATTAAAAAACAAAAATATAAAAGAATACTATTTTCATTGAAAAAAAACAAAAATATTACAAAATATAGTATATTTTTTTTAAATAAAAATAGTTAAGATTTTAATATTTATATAGTTATATATTTAAATATTTGAAATAATTGAATAAGAGGAATCTTAGGATACTCTAAATATATAATTAAAAATAATATTTTGATAAATAATATATTTTAGAGTATTAATAAACTATATATTATATAAATTTATAATATTAAATACTAATTAAAACTACAAAGTAAATTAGTAACCTAGGAGATAAAATTAAAAAAACAAATATATTTAAAACAAAAATAATGACCTTACTTTTCAAAGTATTAAATAACAGTTTAGATAACGATATAGTCTTCTATGGTGCACTTATTGGAATCATAGGAGCAATAGGATATTCATTTACAAGTAATCTTTTAAAAAAATCTTATGTGGAAAAAGGTGTACAAACTGATGCTGGAAACAATTTATCAGAGATAGATATACCAGATAATGTTAGCATTAGCTCAACAGAGACTATATCACCTTCATCTTATACAGATACATCCTCAATAATTCCAAGGACATCAGAAGTAGGAATTCAAACTATAGCAGGAGATGTAACACCAGTTAATATACCTAATCCAGATAATGTAGGAAGAGTTATAGATCTCTCTAATGCAGAATATATAGCTGCTAAAGTTGAGCAATTAAATGCTTTAGATCCCTTTTTAGCTACACCTTGAACTCCGGAGAGAGTTAGTGCAATGATAGATACTTTAGGAATAGTAAATAATTTATTTAATTAAGTCATTTAATTTACATACATTATTTATTAATTTATCTCCTTTAAAGTAAACTAAATTAATAAAAGAGTAAACATAACAATAAGTGTAAAATTTCTCATCTTTTTTTATGTTTACAATTTTATTAATTTTTTTGTTTATAATTTTTCTTTCTTATTTTTCTGATAATGGAATTAAAATAATTAATTTAGTTTTATTCCGAATTAAATGTTTATGAGATTGCTATAATTTAAACACAATCATTGGATAATATCCAGTAAATCAAGATTAAAAAGGGTATAACTATGTTATTAACTGATAGAAATTTTAATACAAGTTTCTATGATCCAGCTGGAGGTGGAGATCCAATATTATTCCAACATTTATTTTGATTTTTTGGACATCCGGAAGTTTATATTTTAATTATACCAGGATTTGGTATAGTTAGTCAAATAATTTCTACATTTTCAGGTAAACCTATTTTTGGTTATTTAGGTATGGTGTATGCTATGTTTTCAATAGGAATATTAGGATTTTTAGTATGATCTCATCATATGTTTAGTGTAGGTTTAGATGTAGATACAAGAGCTTATTTCACTGCTGCTACAATGGTAATTGCTGTTCCTACAGGTATTAAAATATTTTCTTGAATTGCTACTTTATATGGTGGTAGTTTAAGATTAACAACACCTTTAATATTTACATTAGGATTTTTAGCATTATTCACAATAGGAGGAGTAACAGGAGTAGTTTTAGCTAATGCTTCTTTAGATTTAGCATTACATGATACTTATTATGTAGTAGCTCACTTCCATTATGTATTATCAATGGGAGCTGTATTTGCAATATTTGCAGGATTTTATTTCTGAGCACCTAAAATTATAGGAAAATCATATAATGAATTATTAGGAAAAATTCATTTTTGAACTTTATTTGTGGGAGTTAATACAACTTTCTTTCCTCAACACTTTTTAGGTTTAGCAGGTATGCCTAGAAGAATTCCAGATTATCCTGATGCCTTTAGTGGTTGAAATCAAATTTCAAGTTTTGGATCATTAATTTCAATTATGGCTACAGTATTATTTGGTTATATAATCTATGATATATTTGCTAATGGAAGTCAAGTTAATACTAACCCTTGAAATATACCTTCTTATTTCACATCTACAGAACAATTTAAAAATGAAACAGAAACAGCTTCAACATTAGAATGAACCTTACAAAGTCCTATCCCATTCCATGCTTTCAAAATGTTACCTGTGCAATCTTAAATTAATAATTAATATATATTAAATTATATTTAATTAGCTTAAAACTTATAGTTTTATTATTTTAATCAAATTTACCCCCCTTTTTAATTATAAAATTTTATAATTATTTAAATATAATTCTTAAAAGAATTAAGAAAGAAATTAAAGACTGTAGCATAATTGGTAATGCAGTTCGCTCATAATGGATATTATAAGGGTTCAATTCCCTTCGGTCTTATCTATTATATTTAGGGTACTTGGTCGAGTCAGGTTTAAGGCGCTCGTTTTGAAAACGAGTATTTGAATAAGGTCGTGAGTTCGAATCTCACAGTGTCCGTTTATTAAATTATTTTATATTTCTCACATGGAACAATATATTTAACAGAAAATAAAAAAATTTAACTTCAATAAATATAGAATAATTTTTTTTAATTAAATCTTCTTTATTAATTAATAATTAATAATTAATTATTTCTTTTTTATTTTATAAAAAAACAAAAAATATTATATTTAATAATTAAATAAACATTCTAGTCATTCCTTTAGGAAAGAATAAATTAAAAAAACAAAAAATGCTTAGTGTATTATTATTACTACCTATAATAGGTAGTTTATTATTATTAACAATACCAGAAAATTCCATAGAAAATAAAATAAGAATGAAAAGAATAACTTTAATAATTATGTTAATAAATTTCATAATATCAATATATATATGATTAGAATTTGATTCAAATACTAGTCAATATCAATTTGTATATGAATTTATAGATTTAAATTATTGCCATTTAAATATAGGTATAGATGGAATATCATTATATTTTGTATTATTAACAACTTTTATAAGTCCTATAGCTATATTATCTAATTATAATAATATAAATAATAATTTAAAATATTTTTTAATATCTTTTTTATTATTAGAAACATTACAAATAGGAGTA
>Ga0209621_1000002_pt1 | contig 39960 bp, 67 predicted proteins | sample TexAe_OM2H0_O3_FD_187941 | JGI IMG/M metagenome (GOLD analysis project Ga0209621, IMG submission 187941) | Forest soil microbial communities from Davy Crockett National Forest, Groveton, Texas, USA - Texas A ecozone_OM2H0_O3 (SPAdes) (version 2) | ecosystem: Environmental > Terrestrial > Soil >...
AAAATCTCTCGACGACGCCTGCTGAAGAAATGGACGGCGTTGACTCTGGTGCCGTTATCGAGGCGCCGCCCAAGGGCGTCGAGGGCCTCAGGGCAAGGGTGGCCGCCGCCACCAATAGCACGCAGCCTCCGGCGCCCGCCCGGTCACCCCCGCGTCAGCGGCGTCTCGACGTCGAGCAGGCGGCAAACTCCAGCGCTACCGCAACGCACGATCGCTCTTTCGCGTTTGGCTTCGGTCGTGACAAGGGCGTGCCCTTGAGTTCGCTCGCCGTCGGCTCGCTCAAGTGGTACCGCCAATGCCTTGAGAACGAATTGGCGGACGCCACCAAGGCGCAGTATCATGAGAAAACGCGCGGCCAATTGGCGGCCGTCGTGGCAGAAGAGCAGTACCGACAGGGGTAAACAAAAAAAGACTTCAGGCGCCCTAGCGAAAGCTTCGAGCGCCGCCGCGTGCCGGGCCGTCACCCCCCTGTCGGCCTGGCGCGCGGTTCTTTTGCGGGGTGCAAATGAGTGACGAAATCGACAAAAGCCGTTGGCCGCTGGGGCCATGGCATGCCGAGCCCGATCGACTTGAATTTCAAATAGACGGCTTCCCGTGCCTCATTGTGCGCCAGCGACGAACGGGGCACCTATGTGGCTACCTGGCGGTGCCGCCAGGCCACCCCTGGCACGGTCGCGATTACTCGCAAAGCGACGCAGCGCAGCCCGGCGTGGTCGAACCATCGGTGCACGGCGGCGTCACGTATGCCGACAAATGCGCCGATGACATCTGTCACATCCCGAAACCTGGCGAGCCCGACGACGTTTGGTGGCTGGGATTCGACTGCATGCATTCGGGCGACCTGGTGCCGAGCACGAGTTTGTCATTTTTTGCCGCGCGGCGGCCGTCGGGCTTCTCGTACAAAACAATTGCGTACGTAACGGGCGAACTCGAATCGCTCGCCAGACAGGCGACTGCGGTCGGTGCGAAATCATGAGCGCCGACGTCGAGAAGCGACTGAAGGGAATCGAGCGCCAATTGGCCGGTTACCCAGGCCTCGGGGCGGCAGGGGACATCGAGTGGCTCATCGCCACCGTGCGCGAGCAAATAGCGCGGGCTGAGAGGGCAGATGCCCTGGTGTTGTCGGAAAACGAACGCGCAGAGCAGGGTCGGTTCATTCTGCATAGTATTCGAGAGATCGTGGGCGCTGAATTGGGCGATGGCGTTTCGCTGCTCGACCACGTCGCATCGCTGGTGGCGCGGGTGGCGGCCGCAGAAGCCGAACTCTCCCGCGCTACCGCAATCGTTCTCGACCTACGCGGCGCCGTCGAGCGCCTGTCTGGGGGCACGCCGATTGGGCAATTCGCCGAAGACGCCGCGAGGGCCCTGGCCAGGGCCGAAGCCGCCGAGAAGGCGTGCGCGGCGATGCGGGCGGCGCTCGAGTGGGGGTTGAAAGTCAAGACCACCCTACAGGCCGAAGACCTACTGGCCTCGGACGGCGAGGCCGGAGCCGAGGTCGAGGCAAACTTCAGACCGCTTGCTGACGCCCTCGCCACCGACGCCGGCAAAGACTGGGTGCCGCGCGCGGAGTTCGAAAGGGCGACTCGTGCGTTCGCCCGAGCGGTTGGCGAACGCGATGCTGCGAACGACTCACTCAACGAGGCGCGCGATGAACTTGAAAAGCTTCGCACAGCGCAAGGGCATGAGGCTGCCGAGCGGCACAGGCTTCGCTTGGAGCTTGAGGCTGAGCGCGCAAACACCAAAGCTGAGCGCCAGCGCTGCGCCGAGATTGTGCACGAGTGCATTAGCTCGGTCGGCGCACAAGAGCAGGTCGACGAAGCCGTGAGCCGAATCTTGGAGGGCAAATGAGCCGGCCAGACGCTATTCGTGATTGCCTCGAGCACGGTCTACAGAAGTCGAAGTGCTGGCGCTGCGCCGAGAAAATCGCGCGTCGTGACATCGAGGCCGAGCTGCTGGCGGCCGCTGTCGCATGTGGTCGCCTTCGCGCGCTGCTGGAGCGGGCGCATGACTTCATTGCCGACGATACGTGTCGCCACGACAGCGAGAAGGTGATCGTGCTCGCCGAGATTCAAAAGGAGCTGGGGAAATGAAAGGAGCTGGGAAAATGAGCCCGAGCTCGACAGCTGAGCGCCTGGCAAAAGCCACCGATGAGTTAAACCACACCATCGTCGACGCCGAGGCGGCGCTGATGGCGCTGGGGCTTGGCGTGCGAGCCGAAATCCACATCCCCAATTACCCCGGGCGACTCTTGCTCTTCGGCAAAGACGGTCGAGCGTGGCGGCTGTTCTGGGGTGACGAGAAGGGCGGCACCGACACGCCGCTGATCAACGCGAGCCGCGAACAGCGGCTGGTTGCCGTAGCGCTGCTCCCAATGCTTGTTGACGCAATGCACGCCGCAGCCGAGGCAGAGACGAAGCGCGTCGAAGACGCCACGGCCAAAATCCGGCAGTTTCTGAATGAGTTTTGAGGTCAACAAAACATGAACCCTAAAACCAGCAACGAACTCGCCTTTGGGGCGGCGTACGACGCTCTTTTCGCGCTTTCGCAGCAAGTTGCGCGAGAACATCGCCCGCGTGTTGTCGCAAATGTTTTTGTCGCCGAAAGCGTCTTGGCTGAGCTTCGAAAGGAGCTGGAAAAATGAGCGATCGGTGCGCTAAATGCGGTCACGCAAGACTCCACCACCGACCTGCGTCGCCTTGCGGGTATCAGAATCTCGGCGGCAGGAAATGCGGGTGCGCGGCGTTTGTAGCTACGCCAGACCCGGGACTCCCTGTGCCGCCCGAGCTGCGCGACCGGGTGATCGAGGTGTTGGGGGCAATGGTCGCTCTTGCCCAAGAGGGTAGCGAATTCACCTCCCCCTCAAACCCCGATTTGTTTGCTTTGTTAAGGACTTCTGAGTCAGTGCTTGCCGAGCTGAAGGCGTTGCGGGGCGACAAATGATTGAAAGCCTGTTCGAGCCAACGCCGCAATGGTTAACCTGCGTAGGAATGTTGTGGTGTCTGGTGGTCGGGTATTCCATTGGCCGGGCTCACGAGTTTTTGTGCCAGCGAGGTAACAAATGAAAGACCAGGAGCGAGAGGCACTGCGCAAATACGTGCTCATGCCAAAGGAGACGCTGACGCGGGTGATCGAGGCGCTCGAACTGGCTTGTGCCCCTGGCTTCAACTTCGCCCACCACGACTGGCGGAAGGTGGCCCCCTTGCTTGCAGAACTGAATGTGTTTGCGGGGGCCGCGAGTGAGCGCGAATCCTAAAACCAGCAACGAGCTCGCCTTCGGGGCGGCGGTGGCCATCCTCGAGGGTACCTATCGGCTCGAGCACGGCGAGCGCATCTGCCTGGTGTGCGGCGCACGCAAGAGCGACTTCGCCAACGCCCACGCACCCGAATGCCCGCTCGCCGCCGCCCTGGAGCGCGCGCACGAGCTCTCAAACGAGACGCTTGCCGAATTGAAGGCGTTGCGGGGCGAGAAATGAAATGAAAACCCTCCGCTGCATGACGTGCTACACGCCTCTAGACCGACCGGGTGGCGCCCACCGCTGCCATAAGGACGATGAGGTTCCAACCGTCAAGCTGCCCCACCATGACAGCGGCTGGTCTGGGCCATACGACCCGCAAACAGCGCCCTGGGCCGTTGCTGCTGCGCTCGCCAAAGAGTCGCTTGCCGCGCATGGCTGGGTCTCTCCTGGGCTGCGCGACCGGGTGATTGAGGTGCTGGGCAACCTGAAGGTGGTGGCCGTTTCCCAGGGTGTTTCTGAGCGGCACGGCGTTGTGACAGAGGCCGAAGCCGTTCTCGCCGAGCTGAAGGCGCTGCGAGGCGACAAATGAAGCCCAAGTTTGGTGAACCAGGCTGGCGCCCCGAGGAAGAGTCAGACATCGACGGCTATTTTCGCCACCCCACGGCCATCGAGCGCGCCTCGGCAGCGCTGCGAAGAACAAGGGCATGGGCCCGCCTGGCCGCCCTTCACGCAAGCTTTCGGCGCTTCTGGGGCGAGCCAACGTGCGCCGACTGCGGCCACCGGGCCAACGTGCATTTGCGCGACGGCTGCTGCGCCGTTCGACTCTCCGTGGGTGGCCGGCACGTCGACGCCGGCGTTCGCCTGGCGTTGGTTTGGGCGAAATGTAAGTGCCACACCTTCCGCGCCAAATGACCTCGACTTGACAAAAAAACAAGGCTCGTTATGTTTGTCGTATGACGTTGCCCGCGCTCAATGCCACCGCCGAAATTGACTCGATTTGCCGCCAGCTTGTTGCGGGCATCGAAGCCGCCAAGCCGAGCCCCGAAGACATGCTTGATTTGCAGCCGCCCCGTCGCCTCGCTCTCGAATTGCTGATGGCCTTGGGGTTGGTGGCGAATGTGTGCATGGGTGGCCGCTCGCGGCTGGCCGTCACCTCGGCATGCAAAGCGCTGCTGGCCTCGGGCGCATGGGCGAGCGTCTTCGTCGTCGCGTGAGACTTGACAAAAAAATTAGACTCGTTATATTTAATTCATCGACGGCGCATGACGCGGCGGCGAAACAGGGGAAGCAAAATGACGAAAGACAAGAAATACAAAATGGCGGTGGCGTCGTGGTGCCTGGCGCTGAAGGCGTCGGCGCGGGGCAATCAGGCTGAGGCTTTTCAGGCGTCGAGCGATTTCGATTTTTACGCGAGCAAGTCGTGGGCGAAAAAAGCGAAACGCGAGGCGCAGGCAGCCGTCGACGCAGAGAAAGGGGTTCGGTCATGAGCGCGCACACGCCGGGGCTGACCTTGATTGAAAGATTTGACGCGCAAAGCTTCGCGGCTGGCTACGAAGAGGCCAGAAATTGCGCGGCGGACACAGAAATCAACCGCGACGTCTTTGAAGCCGACATGGCGCGCGGCGATGACGAGGTGCAGGTGGATGCCTTCGTGCGGGGTTGGAACCAATACGTCAACCGAGGGAGCAAACAATGAAATGCATCGGCCCGAAGTGCAGCTGCCCTGTAGTCGCCCACCGCCTGTGCCAAGCCCACTACATGCAGCAGCGGCGCGGCGAAGAGTTGCGCGAGCTGCGCAAGGGCGACCTGACGACGACACTTGCCGTGCAGGTGACGCCGGCGCTTCGCCGCGACATCGCCAAGGCCGCCAAGCGCGACGGCAAGCGCATCCCTGAGTGGGTGCGGCAGGTGCTCGCCTACGCCGCCCTGTCGGCGCTGCTGGCCTCTTGCGGTGGCCTGCGCACCGGTGGCGATGCCTGCAAGTCGTACGCGGCCACGACGTGCCGCCAGGCACAGGCATGCGGCCTCACCAGCAAGTCGCCGGCGCAATGCGAAAACGACGTCGCGGGCGCGTGCTGCTCGGCGGCAAACATGCATTGCGGGCTCGACTTGACGGCCGAGCAGGCCGATTTCAACGCGCGCTGCATCGACGCCGTCGGCCGTCTTTCGTGCACCGACTTCTCGGGGTATGTCAACGGCACCACGAATCTGTACGCGTGCGATTACTAAGAGGCAGCGGCGCTGTTGGCGGCAACGCCGTTGACTTCGGCGGCGGGCGGCTTGGCACGGGCAATGGCAAACCATTTCCCGTCATGGCGATTCACTTCGCCGGCGGCGCGCAGGATGGTCAGAGTGGAAAACACCGAGCCCGGAGTGGTGCCGGCGAGCGCGGCGATTTCAGCTGGCCCTCGCTCGCCGCCGTCACTGAGAATGTCGAGAATCGAGGCCTTGAGCTGGCCCGGCATGAGGCGCCCCGAGATGGTTTGGTTGCGCGCCACTTGGCGCCTGGCGCCTTTGGTTTTCAGTCGCACGCTGCGGCCTTCGCGCACGACCTTCCCTTTGGCGACCAAGTCCCATATGCGCCTCGAGACATCGTCGGCGTTGCCGATTTGCTCTCGCAGGGACGCAACTGAGTGCAATTTGCCGTCGGCCAAACTCGTTAAAAGCTGCTCTTTGACGGAGTGGTGTTTGGTGGCGACGGGACTTTTCTTCGACTGGCTTCCTTTGGCCGCGAGAGACCACTTGCCACCCTTGTTGCGAACCAAGCCATTTTCTCGAAGGCCGAGCAACGTCTGGGCGACTGTATGATTTCTCGAGCCGATCGTGACAGCGATTTCGGCCGGGCTGCGCTCGCCGCCGTCCTGCAGAATACCCAGCACCGCCTCCCGAAGCTCGCCGCGCTCAAACCTCTTGGGTGGCACGACGCGGGCGGGCCTTGGCGTCGGCCTGCCGATGCGACCGTCGAATTCAGAAAGTAGCTCGCGCGCCGACTCCAGTTGTTGGAGTTTCGCGCGTTGCTGCGCAATTAGAGCGTCCAGCTGTTTGATTTTCATGGGTGCCCTATTCTCCATAGAGCCCCGCTCTAGGTCTACTTTTTTTCGACGTCCTTCGCGGCAAAATCAAAGGCCTTCCGAATGCCGGGCGACAGCCAGCCGGTCGCACCCGCAATGGCGGCCACCGAGGTAGCGATCGACACAATGGTCGCCGGGAGCGCGACGCTTTGGGAGAGCGCGACAATCGCAGCGGCGAGAATGGCCACCGTGGTGCCGATTTTGACGACAATCTGCGGGAGCCACGGCGTGCCCGTCGGCGAGACGGGAGCAAGTGCCTTGTCGGTGGCAGCGTTGGCGACGGTGGTGGGGTCGGTGATGCGGTTTTCGGAAATCGTCATTGCTCTTTCCTTTCTAGAAATTCCCAGACAGCCAAAAGGCCCTTCGCCTCAAAGATGTCACGCAGCGGCTCGAGCTCGGCGGCAGCCGCATAGCCGGGCCACTGTATGTGCGGCCTGTCTGGCTTTGACCAAGTGCCGCCCCAAAGAAGACTGAAGGAAGCGCAGGCTTCGCGCAGCGGCTCGTAGGCCTCATTTTCCCAGTTTGGCTGGAGTCCCGGTCGGCTCGCGTCGGCGTCGAGACAGACATCGACGGCCAGGCCAAAATTGTGCGGCGACTGACCAGGCCTTGCGTCGGTGACGCGCGGCTGATTGTCGACTCGCCCCTGATTGAAAAGCTCATTCTGCCGCGTGTACGTACGAAAGCCTTCCGTCACGACGAAGCGGTGGCCCGACGCAGACAGCAGCAACAGCATCATTTTCAGGCGTGCGCGAAACGGTGGGTAGAGAAGCGTGAAGTCGACGGGCGTCACGGCGTGCCCCCGTCTCTTACGGCAGCCATCCGCGCCTCGAGACTGGCGACGCGCTTTTCGAGCTCGACGCGGGTGCCCCAAAACTTCTCAACCAAGGGCGCGGCCGCCGTCATGACAGCAATGACGCCTGCGGCGCTGATGCCCGAGAAGAGGCCGGCCTTGCGCTGCACATGGCGCTCGCGCTTCATGGCCCGCTTCTCGACGCCGATTACCTCGGGCGAGACCGCTTGAATTTTAGACTCAGTAATGGGCTCGGGCCCCAAGGGATCGGCGTGGCGCGCAAATCCCGGCGATGGCCTTGGCGGCGGCACGTGGTAGGGCGGCCGTCTCATTTCCGTGGCCCCATTTCGACCCAGGCGCGCATTTCCTTGAGGGCCGCCAACAGCGTCTTGAATTGCTCGCGGGCCTCGGCCTGGCCCTGCACAATCGTCTTGAATTGCGCCTGCGTCTCCACCTGGCCGCTCATGAATTTTTGCTCGACGCGGGTGAGGCGATTGGCGTGCGCCTCGAGAGTCTTCTCGACAGCCTCGAGGCGGATAATGGCTTCGCGGTACTCGGCCTTGCTGACGTACGCCGGCGATGGCCTGGGTGGCGCGTCGCCAAGCGGGTTGGCAAATATGAGAGTCTTGCTTTTTTCGTCGTCGTCTTCGTCTCTCATTTGCCGACTCCATTGGCGGGAAATCGCGACACAAGCAGCTGCAGCACCGCCAGCAACTCGAATCGTGCGCGGTGCGCCGTTTTTTCGATGTCGCGCAGCAGCGCCATTGCCTCGCAGAAGCGCACGCCGATGTCGCCGGAGTCTGTTTTGGGCGAGTCGTCGGCGTGCGCGGGCGTCGGCATTGGCGGCCTTCAGTCGAGTGCGACTTCGGTTTGGGCTGCAATCGACGTGGTGCACACGGTGCCGCCGGCCGAGGGTGCGGCCAGGCGCACGCTATGTCCTGCCGGCACGACGTAGCTGAGCACCGACGTCTGGGTATTGACGGCAGTCAAGGCAATCGCCAAAGAGACGCTGTTGGCGTTTGCGACGGCGGCTCGCACCGTGGTGGGCGTCGCATTCGTGTCACTTCTCAACTCGACGGTGGCCGACTGGCCGCCCGACAGCGAGGCAGTGCACGCAATAGTCACCGAATACGAAACGAAAACGGCCTTGGTCGCGCTGGGCGTGAAATTCGAATTGAAACTACGACTGGGCGTCGAAGGCGTTGCCGTCAAAGGCGCGGCGGGCGGCGTGTCGCAGGTGACGCCCGCGCCGGTGGCCGTAACGAATTGGCCCGCCGGGCAGGTGCCCGGGCCCGCAACCGACGGCGATGGGCAGGAGACGAATTGAAACGGGCCGACCGGGCCCGGATACACGGTGCCGCTGACGAAAGAGCAGTCGACGGAAGGAAATTGCGAGAAAACGGCAAACAACAGCGAGGCAACCATGGGCGTCCTTTCAGAATGGCATCGCAATGATGCCAATGACTTCACTGGCGGCCCACGGTCCTGCTGTACCGGTTGTTCGAGCGAAGTTGCCAATTGTTGCACTGGAGGGCGAGAAAGCGGTTTGCACTGAGTAGCTGGCGCCGGGCGTCGTCAGGTTGTTGCAGAAAACCAACCACCCGTTTGGCGCGGCGGGCAGGCCGATGACGCCCGTTGAAGCTACGCCGCCGGTGCCCACGTTGATTCGAAATGCCGCGGTGCCATTCGCCGAAACAACAGACGGCGAAGTGCCGAAGCCCGATTGAATGGTGGGTGACGCCGTCGAAAACAGCGTCACGCCGTTGAGCTGGTAGCCCGCGACGGTGTTTGCGATGTCGCCAATCAACACGACGTTGTTGTCGAGCGGCGCGCGAATGTAGGCGCCCTCGCCGTTGTTCAGCGTCACATAGGTGCCCGTGGGCACATTCAGCGCCGTCGAGCCAGACGCCAAATTGTTGCCGGGCCGAAAGCGGCTGCCCAAAAAAACGGTGGTGCCGTCGCTGGTAAAATAGTCGTTGGTGCCGGTGCCGACATGCCACCGCGCGCCGTTGGTGGTGACGGCGAAAGCGTCGGAACCTGAGGCCTGCGTACTGACGAAGCCGAGCGCGGTGATGATTCCACTGAAGGTGGGGCTGCTTGAAATCGGCGCCCCGCCGCTCTGCAGCCCGCCGAGTGCCAGGCCCATTTTAGACGAGCTCCCAAACCAGCAAGTTCGCGCTGCCGGTGACGGGCAGCCACTGCAAAAAGCCCTGGGTGGGCAACATGATGACGATGACGCGCTCGCCGGCCGCGACGCTGACGCCCGGCGCAGTGGTGCCGCTTTGCTGCTCGACTGTCAGTGCGGCAGTGTCTGCCGGCAGCAGCAAACCGGTGGCGGTGGGCTGCAGCAAAAGCGTTTTGCCAGCCAGGGTGCCGATGAAGTTGCCCGGCCCCAAGGGCGTGGCATTGAAGGGCTTGGTGGTGGTGCTGTTGTTGACGCGCGTGCCACTCGAAACAAGGGTGCCCAAATATTGCGGCGAGCCGTTGCAATTCAGCTGAATGTCGCGCTCATTCGGCGGTCGACCGGGGCCCATTATCCCCTCCCGCGGCGAAACACCGCGTCGGCAAACTCGGCGCCGATGTCTTTTTGCCGCCTGTCGGTGACGCTGCCTTCGCCCATTGGCAAGTCTTCGAGAGACAGCGCGCCTGCGCCCTCTTCGTCGCCTTCGACTTCGCCGCCCTTGGCGTACCCGTCGGCATCCACCATGCCGCCGCACGCGTGGCAAATGCCGCCGCTGTGCATTTTCTCTTCACTCATTCTCGCACCTCGCGCGCCTGCGAAGACGTGGCCATGCGGCCTGCCACATCGAGTTTCTCTGCGCCTTTTTCGGCTGCTGCCTGGGGTGCGGCTGCTGCGCCTGCTTCGGCCTTCGGGCCCTTTGTGCGTTGGATTGCCGCCTGGTTTCGGGCAATCGCCTGCGGCGAAAGGGTGCCGTCGACGTCGACTTTCGTCAGCAAGCTTAGCATGAGTTTTTGCCCGTAGGGCACCCCTTTGGGGCTGTCCGCCATTCGCTCGAGCATCTTGTCGGCAATTTGTCGGCCGAGCGCAGGGTAGACGGCGTTTAGGGCTTCGACTTGCTCCTTCGTCAGGGTGCCGGCGGCCGCGTGCTTGAGTACCACCATCGGCTCTTCGACGACTTCAAGTTTTCGGGTGAAGCTATGCCGCTCGGCGGCCGACATTTTCCAGTCATTGGCCAAAGGGCCGGCCTTGAGTGGCCGCTGGGCTGCCTGTGAGAGGTATTGCACGGCGCGGTTGGCTGTTTGGGTCAGCGACGCGGCCACGCCCGGCGCAACGTTGTGCATGTCGCCCAAGTTGGCGGTGAGTCTGTCGAGAAGGGCGTCGGGATTGGTGGCCAGGGCCTGGATTTCGGTGGCCCGCTTGTCGAGCGCCGCGTCGCCCTGCGTGCGCATGCGCTTGGCCCCGAAGTCTTGGCGCCCCAGCACGGCGCCGGCGTCTTTGGACGATGCGCCGCCCTTGAAGACTTTGTCGATGTGTCGCTCGAGCTCTTCACCCTGGGCTGCCGCTGACGCGGCGATGGTGGCGATGCCGTGCGCCCGGGCCACCGCGGCGCTCTGCTCGCCCGGCGACTGGGGAATGAAACCCGCGAGGGCCGCGGTGTCGCCATAGTGCGGGTCGGCCTGCGCCATCACCAGATGTGTGGCGAGGGCCCGCTGGGGGCTTTGGGCGGCGGCCTCGGCCAGCGGGGTGGCGTATTCGCCAAGGGCCGGTGCGACCTCTTCTGCTCGGCGCGCGAAGGATGCGGCGAGCGTCGACATTGCGGGCGACTTTGAGAGTGTGTCGGTCAGCTTCGAAATGAGCGCGTCGCCATTTTCTCGAAGCAGGCGGCGGCCGTAAATGGCGGGAATTCCCACCAGGCCCTTTCCGCCAGACGCAACGCCCGCAACCAGCGCCGTCTTGAAATGCTCGGCATCCTGAGCGCGCTCGGCGGCACGGCGGCTGGTGCCGGCGCCGAGCAGGTTTTCGGCGTGCGCAAGGGCGCTTTCTTCCGCCGATGGCGCACGGGGTTGGCCCGAGTAGGTGGTGGTGGGGTCGCGAAACCCGGGTGCGGCCAGGGCCTCGCGCTCGGCGCGAACGGACGCGAGCGCGTCGTCGAGACTGCGCGGCAGCGCCTGGCCCTCCGGCAAGACGTGCTTTCGAAGTGCGCTGGCGACGGCGTCGCGCTCGGCCTCGGGTATTTTCCCTACCTCGTCTTTGGTGGCAGAGACGGCTTTGAAAAGCCGACTTTTCGAGAATTCCCCCAGGTCGAGCTTGCCGAGACCTTTTTTCGTGGCAGACGCCACCGCGCTCGCGCCCTCGCCGAGCGCGGTGGCAATGCCGCCACCGGCCCCACCAAGCACGGCGCCCAAGCCAGCGCCGGCAATCAGATTCTCCGCGGTCAAGTTGTGGTCGCCGAGCTCCGCGTCTGAAACCGCATTCCCCGCCCCGAAGAGCGTGCCTTCAGCCATGCCGCCGAGCGCGCTCGCACCAATGCGCCCGAGCGCCGACGTGGCGCCGGCGCCGTCTGCAACGGCGCCACCAACCTTCGACAGCGGCGAGACGACGGCGCCCGCGATGTTGCCGGCAAGCGAGGCAAGTGGGTGGGCGGCCTGCCTTTCTTTGTATTCGGCCGCCTCAAGCTCCCGGCGCGCGGTCTGCCCGGCGCCAGTGTCTACAGCGCCGCTTCCAAGCATGGCGCCATAGCCGCCGGCGGTCAGCCCTTGGGCGGCGCCCTCGAGCAGCGCGCCGGCCGTGTCGCCCGCTTCACTCAGCCCGCCCTTGAGCGCTTCGCCTGTCGTTCGCTCTTCGCCTTCACCGAGCGGCCGGTAGCCAAGCTCTTGCGCTTTCGCCAGGGCCGCAGGGTCGTCGTTTTCGATGAAGTATTCGCGGCCGTCGGGGCCGACAAGGTTGGTGGGCATTTAGTCGGCCTCGGGAGTGGTGTCGGCGGCGCTGGTCGAGCCTTGAAGTAGCTTTTTGAGTGCCTCGATTTTTTGGTTGCCGTCTTCGTCGGTTTCGCCTGCAACCGGCAGCATTTGAGTTTTGACGAGCTCAATCAGCGCCGGCTTGGGCGCCTTGTTGTTATTGAGCTGCGTCGCGATGGCGGTGGCCGTTGCCGTGTCGATGTTCGACAGGTCGTTCGCATTGGTGCCAGGCAAGTGCTTGGTGAGTTTGCCGATGCTTCCGCCGCCCTTCTTCCATTGCTCGGCGTAGCGATCGAGCGCCTGCAGTCCCGCCGTGGTGCCGGTCGCCGCAACTGCACCCTTTCGGCTGGCCGCCATGTTTTTCGCAGCTTCCGCCTGCAGGTTTGCGGTTTGCGCGGCCTTCAGTCGAGCTTCCATACCGCGGTCGTACGTTTTGGCCTGCTCTTGAGCCCGGTCGGCCGAGATTTTCGCCAACAACATGGCGCCCTGAGACTGTGCCAGAGGGCTTTTGGTGGTGGCCAAAAGTTGCTGCGTCTGCATTTCGGCTTTTTCCAAAAGCGCGTCTTTGGATGCGTGCCAAGCGGCGATGTTGTCTTGAAAGTGCTGTCGGGCGGCGCCGTAAATGCCTTGCGCCGAGTCGACGGCTTGCTGGCCTTTTTTCAGCCGCAGCTCATGTTCTGCTTTTTGAGCCTCCAGGTCTCTGTCGATGTTCGCCTGAATCATGCCGGCGGCGCGGTTGACGCCGTCGGCGCCCGCACCGAGAGTGCCGAGCGCCAGGCCGATGATGCCTGCGATTTTGCCGCCGGTGCTTCTCGAGGCCCACCATCGCCCAGAGTCGAGCGTTGGATCGATGCGCGCCTGCTCGGCGACCGCGGCCTTCCAGTCATTCAGGGATTTCTGATTCTCCAGCTCTCCCTGCTGAATCATTTCTTTGCGCTGCAGGTCGGCCACGTCTGCCGCCTGCTGCCTGAGCGCCAGCCCCTTCGCCTCGGCTTCGATGGCGCCCACCTCGGCATTCGTGTGTGCTTGGGCGGCCTTCCTCTGCTCGTCAAACGCAGCGTCGAATGTTGCCCCCGACTTGTCTTTCGGCACCCCGCTACCGGGCGCACCCATGGGCGCCGTTGCCCCGGGGGCGCTCGAGGCCGCTGGCGCGGGCGGCGCCGATGCATTGGCGGCGAACCTGCCAGGCTTGATACCGAGCGTTGCTGATTGGCTCTTGTCTTGAAGCGCCCGGGCCGTGACAGGGTCGACGTCGATGCTGTTGCCATTCGCAATCGACACGAATTCGCCAGGCGTAATGCTGCGACCCAGGTTCCGGTCAACAACCTCTGCCGCGGAACCCTTGCTCATCGGCAGCGTCGTGCGCGAGGTGGGGATGCCGGCCGAAAGCACGTCATCCACAGGCCCCTCGAGCCGCGGCCGAAGCTTCAAGTCAGTGAAGTTCGGATTCATGACATCAAATCCGACGTCGCCGGAGCCGTCGGCGTAGCGAGGGGCATTGGGCGGCGGAATCTGGCCGCCGTGTGCCGCATTGAAGGCCTCGTCAATGGAGTCTTGATTGTTGCCGTGGCCCGTGTTGCGCGTCCAATCGGGCATGCCCGAGGCGTCGCGGCTTTTCGACAGCACGTCAGCGAGCGCCGAGACGCCCTGACCGGCGGCGCCGTAGAGGCCCAGCAGTTGGTTTTGATTGTCGAGCGTAAGGCCTGAATTCATCATCGCCTGACGCCAGGCCGCTTGCTGGCGCGCCTGGGCGAAACTCAAATCCCTCGCGCGTTGCTGATTCATTGCGTTGATGAAGGCGGTTTGACCGTGCTGCGTCTCCTTGAGTGTCTGCTCTGCGGCGTCGCCTGCGCCTTGCTGGGCGCGCTCGGTGGCCGACGACAACAATGCGCCGGCCGGCACAGGCGTGCGGCCTGCGGCGGCACGCATGCCCGCGGCGGCCGCGTCGTCGATGTTGTTGGTTTGCATTTGTGGCGAAAGACTGGGGCCTGTGCCCATGGCCTGCGCCTGAAAGCGATTGGCGTTGCCGAGAATGGCGTCGCGGGTGGCGTCGTAGTTTGCCGTGTCGAGCAGGCCGCCGTTCTCGATGCTGGCGTCTTTCTTCATGACGCCGAAGTTGTCGAGGCCCGGAATGTACCCGCCCTCCGCATAGCCAGCGGCGCCGCCCTTGCTTTTCTTGACTGCCGCAACGAAATGCGCCGCTTCACGGGCGGCATTCGGCGCAAGGGCCACGCTGCGGGGAATGACGATTTCGCCGGGCGACAGCCAGGCCGGCACCGTGTCGTTTGCTTCGTCGTCGCCAAACACCTGCGCTTTGCCAGGCACTGCGCCGCCGTCGCTGGCGAGCGCCATTCCACCGACCATGTTCGTGAGGCCTACGGCGCCCTGCGCGGCGCCACTGAGTAGGTTTCGGTTGTCGGTGGCAATTTGCTGGAAAATTTGATTGTCGGCCTGCTGTTTGGCCTGGCGGGCGGCGCCTTGCGCGACCGAACCGGCCGCATCCACATCCGCCTGCTGCCCAAGGGCGCTCCCCATCGTGTCGGCGGCGCCCAATTGGGCCTGCGCGCGCAGCGTGTTGGCCTGCCCAATGGCGCGCTGGTTGTTGGCGGCCTGGGTGTTGCCAATGTTTCGAAGCGACGTTGCGTATCCAGCGCCGGGAATCGACTGCCCAAAGGCCTGGGCGAATGCGTTGTTTTGTGCGGTGGCGTTGGCAAGGGAGTTTTGCCATGCGCCCGCGCCCGTGTCGGCTTGGCCGCCGAGGACATCCAGCATGCCGCCGAGGCGTGTGCGATCGTCGCCGGGCTGAGTGAAGTCGATGTCATTGCGGCCCGGCATTGCGGCAGAGCGGTTGAAAAAATCGGTAAAACCACGGGCCGAGGCGTTGCCGTTGCCTTCGTATTTGCCCTGCCCGTTGTTGAAGGCGAATGCGTCTTGGGCTTTCGCCATTTCCTCTGGCGAGCCGGCATTCTGCGCGTACATGTCTGCGTTGTTTTGCGCTTCGCGCGCCGGCACCGTGTAACCGGCATATTTGCCCGTGTCCCACGTGAATGAGCCGTCGTCGTTCCAGTGGCCTTTGTTGGCGGCGCCCGTCGAGGGGTCCCAATTGGCCTGGCCGTAGGCGTATTTGATGACCTGGCCATCGTCGCGAGTAAAGCTTCCGTCAGGATTCACGCCCATGTCTCACCCCACGCTCTGCCCTGCGGGCAATTTGTTGGTGCCGTGCTTGACGCCAACCTGCAACGTCAGCGCCTGAAACCCGGTCAGCCGGTTGGCGAAGGGCGGCAGCGTTCGCACGATAAACGTGAAGGCGACTGACTTGCACTTCTGTCGTCGAAGTTTGTGGCGAAGGTCGATGGCCTGCGTCGATGTGAAGCTGATTGCATTGAGGTCGACCGGGAAAGTGTAGGAGCCGGCGGCCGTGTTGCCGTATTCGTCATCGAAGTCGACGCTCACTTCAAGCGAGCTGCCCGGGTCGAGCGGAAGCCCGTTGGCCGTCATCGTCCAATAAAGCCAGCGCACCCGCTGAAACCCGTCGAGCGAATTTACGCGCAGCCAGCCGGTGCGCATGATTGGCGTGATTGCGAAGGAGCCGTCGGCGCCCTCTGTCGTCTCTGTCGCAAGGCCCACCGTCGGCGACAGAACGACCCAAGACGCATCCGTTGGCCACCAAATCGACGCCCGCGCGTCCAGCTCGGCGCCATCGAAGTCGTACGTCAGCACGCTCCATTGGCCAGACAGGTAGCTAAAGACAAGTTGGGTTCCGTCGACACTGGAGAAGCGGCACTCTTGCTCGTTTTCGAGCATGACGGCGCCCGACACCGATTGGGCGTCGAAGCGACTGACGCCTTCGCCGATGTATTTCACTTGCAGGTCGCGGCCGAGCAGATACCAACCCTTGGGCGACTTGAAGATGATGCCGGATGGCATCCGCAGCACGCTGCGCGAGGCCCGGCATCCGACGTCAGAAGGCACTTCAACCAGAGTGTATTGACCGGAAAGGCCCGCCAGGGTCGGCCCGGTGCCCAGAAGCGCGTAGGGGCGGCGCTCGCACAGCACCGCGAGTTTTTCATCCATTGAGGCGAGCGCAATGACTTGGCCGCCGTTGACGTCGGTGGTGAATTGCATCGCCGCTTCGTCACTAAATTGCAGGCCGACACCGTCGACGAAGGGTTGCGAGAAATCGACGGTGCCGGGCTGATCGGCCACCACAATGAAAAGGCGGCCGTCGTGCACGGCCAGCGCCGACACGGGTGGTGGCGAAATATTCGGCAACGCCGTGCCGCCCTGCAGTGGCTGTGAATAAAGCAGCTCGTTTGTCGTCAGCGAGGCGTCGGCCGTGGTGATGGCCGCCAGCACGGTGGTGGCCGCCTTGGTGTTCGGGTAGGCGCCCGTCACGTTCGTTCGAAAAAACGTAAGCCCAGCGGCCGCAGTGCAATACACGACGATTTGCACGCCAGTCTTTTGGGTGAGCAGGAGCGTCGGCACATTGACGAGAATCGTTCCTTGGGCCCCGGACAACGTCACGCTGACCGGCGGCGCGGGCGCCGACACATGAATATTGCCTCCGGCGTCGGTCCACTCATAGACAGCCGTCACCAAATGCGTGCCGGTCGTCATTGAGCCGCCATTCGCCCCGACGGCGCCGACGCCTTCGGGAAACTGAAAAAAACCAAGCTCTCCCACCGCGCTGCCGTCGTAAGCGGTGAGTGCGCCGCCCGCCAAATACGTCGTCTCCCCAAGCTGTGCCTGAATTGGCTGCAGGGTGCTGTTGGGCGCCATTGAAAGTCGCGAAAGCCCGATTTGTGTTTTGACTGCGCTGCCGGCCGTTGTTCCAAAAATGGCGAATTCGGTGACCTCCTGCATCACAGTAAAAAAAGCGTCTGTCGCAGCCAAAGGCGAACTGCAGGGCGTGGAGATTTGTGGCGGCGTTCCCAGCGTCACCGCGCGCGAGACACCAAAGCCGCCGTAAATCGCCCTGGCCATGACGATGCCGGTGCTGCCGTCGAGCACGTACGCCCCCGACTGCGTGTTGAGATTCACGGGGGATGTCGTGGGGCCGAGGTTTGTATAATCTTCAAGAATGCAGCACGGCAGAAACGTACGCGCGCCCACGGTGAATGCCTTGCCAAACACCCACGGCCCCTGTGGCCCGGCGGCTGCTCCCGCGGCGGGCGTATTGGAAAACGATGCACTACTCAGCAACGTTCGGGCCGCCGAGGCAATCGCCAGAGCGACGCTTACGGTGACTGTTCGAATGGGGCTGAGCGCACTGGAGTTGTAGGCGCACTGCCTGTCGCTAAACACTTGTATGTTTACGCCGAGCGGAGTGGCGGTGATGTGACTCTCGCCCGTCAGCGACGTGGTGTCGGCGTCGATTCGAGTCGGGCCGGCGGTGATGGTGAAGGTGGTGGCGTCGATGACGACGCCGGCGGTGCCCGCCATCGCCAGGGCGCCCTGACCGAGCGTAAAAACGCCGTATGAGGTTCCGTTCGAATAGGCCGCCACGGCAATGCCGCACAGTGAAATGGCGGCAAGCTGGCCGGCGCTGATGACGTTGAGGGGGCCCGAGACGACTGCCGGCGTGGCGCCGCCAAAGACTTGAGCCGCCCTCACCGACGTCGTGCCGTCATTCCACGCATAGGCGACGATGGCCGTATTTTGAAACGGGGCGGCGTCGTAGTTGCGCGCGAAGAGGCTGGCGCTGGTGACGACGGCAGTCTGAGCGCCCAGCGTCGTGGGCGAGCTGGTGAGAATGACGCGGCACAAAAGATTGTTGCCGTCTTGGTAGAAAATATAAAAACGGTCACTCGCAAAGACGACGCGCGGGCAAAACGCGGTGGCTGACGACGTCAAAAGCGTCGTGGGCACCACTTCGGCCGCCGTCGTTTCATCCACCAGCTTCAGGTTGATGCCGAGGTACCCACCAATCGCATCTTTTGCTCTCCACACGTAGCAACTCAGCCCGCTGCCGGTGGCGCAGTCGGGGCTGTTGTGCTGACCCGTGTCGCGCTGCACCTCTTGCTTGGCGACATCCACGTTGGCGTATTGGCCAGGCACCGTCACCACGCTGTCGGGCGCCGTGGCCAGCACCACCGAAGACACTGTCGAGCCATCCACCACCAGCAGCTCGGTGCCATTGGTGGCCAGGCCGTTGCCCGTCGTGCCGACAAGCTGCTGAAGGCCGCCGCGCACCGTCAGTGCGTTGTCTTTAGCCAGCACCACGTTTTCGAGCGTGTCCCATTTGCCAGGCAGACGCAGCTTCGCCTGCGTCTTGGTGTCTTGGCCCTCGGTGAATTTGACATCGACAAGCTGGTACTCGAGGCTGGTGGGCATGGGGAGTCATTGCTCCGCAAGAAAGTCGAAAAGAAGCTGCGGGAAGGCGGGGCCGGCAATGGCCGACGACGCCGTTATGCGGCCGTCAGGGTTGACGTCGTAGCTCTGGGCGACGCCTGACGCGTCTGGCACGCGCAGGATTTCCGAGGGGCGAAAGCCCATAAGAAGCACGAAAAGCGTGGCGCCCGACGCCAGGCCGGCCGCCGTCTGCAGCACCGCTTTGACGTGCACATAGCCCAATGCGTCTTTGTGGTAGCCCGCCGTCGCAAAGCCGCCGCCTGCGTTGGCCAAATCGCCCTGCAAATCGGGCTTAATCCACGGTGGCGGCGGGGCGCCCATAATCGGCGTGGCGTTGAGGTTTTTGGCCAAGGGTTGCAGCACGGTGTTGATGTTGTCTTGCAGGCGCGAGGCGAGCGGATCGCCCTCTTGTCGCAGCAGCGAAAACCTGGAGGATGGCATTTAAAACCCTCCCCCGAAATCGGCCGAGCCCCAGTCGCCATACGGGTACCAGCCGGGAGTCGAGCCGCCAATCAACCAAAGATTGTTGCCGTTGAGGCGGTATTGCATCCCCAGCGCGCGGCGGCCAAGCACGTCGGCAATGGTGGCGGCGCCACCGGTGGCATCGCGCGACTCGATTTCAGCCGCCAGCCTTTGCTCCATTTTCTCGCGCCGGGCGATGAAAACGGAAACGTCACTCTCCTCTTTGGCCAGCGCTTTGATGCAGGCGTCGATGATGATGAATTCTTCCCACCCATTGACGCCGTCGATGGTGTCGACATCCAGCACCGGCACTGTCGCTCGCGGCACGTACAACAGACGAATCGTCTGGCCCGCGTACGGCACCTGGGAATTGAAGGCCGAATAGCGGTTTCTGTCGCTGAAGTTGAAGGCCTTCAGCGAAACCCACGCTTGCTGCGCCGTGAGAATGGCCAAGTCGACGCCAAGCAATTTGAAAAAGTCGGAGGGCAGCGGGAAGAACTGATTGGTGCCGTCCGTCGTGAAGGTGTAGCCCGTTGCCGGCGACTGCACGAAGTAGTCATTCCCGAAGTGGCGAACAATCTGCCCATACAAGTCGAGGTAACTCGATTGGATGTAGCCGTTCCACTCGGGGTCAGAAATGAAGCTCTGCCCGACGTTGTCGCTTTCTCGCTGGCACTGCGTCCGCAGTGAAAGCAGCGTCGTGGCCAAAGCCGGCACCTCAAAAGAAGTGCCCCGCCTTTTTGCGCGGCCGGGCGGGGCGAACGGCCGCACTCAACGGGGCGCGGCGCGCCCCTCAAGCGGTGCTTTTAGCTCGCGTCTTCCACCCACTCGACGACGTATTCGAGGACGGTGCCGGCTGGCAAGTTGCCCGCGTTGAAGTTTTCAATCTGCAGAAAATCAGCAACGCCTCGCAACACCAGCGACTGGCCGCCCACGCCGCACTCTGGGAAGATTTGGTACGTGGGGTTGGTGTACGCGGTGGCGGGGGTGGTGGCGGTGGCGGTGAATTGCCGCCAGTGGCTGAGCGCCGACACCACGGTGCCCGTCGACTGCGCGGCGGTGGTGTAGTGCTGTACGACGGCGGTGGCGGTGCCAGTGGAGGTGTCGTTTTTGGCGATGGTGGGCGCAACGGCGGTTCCGCCGGTGCCGATGACAGACAGGCGCGTCAGCCGAAACAGGGTGTCGGCCAGGGCCGTCGAAACCCCGCCCATCAACAGGCGCTTGATTCGAACGGTTTTGCTCGCCGAGCCCTGAATGGTGACGAGGGCCAGGGCGGCGGTGGCCAAGGGGGTGAAGCTGGCCGACGCACGAAAGGTTTGCTGCGTCGAATCCATTCCGACTTGCGAGTAGTTGACGCCCGCCAGGTCCTGCAGCGCAGCCATCGACTGCGACGCGTTGTTCCCGTCTCGCGCAACAATGGGGGTGAAAGCCATTTTGATGTCTCCTTTTTGCGCTTTTAGAGGGCGCCCAACATGGTGAGGTTTACGAGGTTCATGCCCTGACTGAGTTGAAGCGCGCCGCCTTGAGCCAACGGGAAAGGGGCAATCGTGCTCAGGACGGGCACGAAAAAGGACGAAGTGAAAACGGCGGCGCTCGAGTCGAGCCCGGTTGCCGTCAAGACGTAGAAGGGGTCAATTTCTTGCGCCTGGTTGCTTGGCGCCGCGCCGCCCGGCTGATTCTGGGGCGAGGGGCCCGACGCGTTGGGGGCGAAAAAGACGGCCGAGAAGCTGTAATTTTGAGTGACGCCAGCTGGCAACACGGGGTTGCCGACGCCCACGGGCACGTTGGGCACCAAGTAGCTTGGCTGGGTGACGCTCGCCGAAGCGCCCCCGCGGCTGCCGCTCGCCACCGTCACGGCAAGGCTCTGCAGCGTCAGGGCCGAAGCCGTGGCGTTCGTCACCGCGGCCACGAAATTCACCGCCTGGCCTGCGGCGATGCTGACCGCGTTGAAGCCGCCGGAAATCGAAACGGAGAGAGGCATTTAGAGGGCCCCCAGAAATCGGAACATGATGAAGTTGTTTGGCGCCGCGAAGTTGAGAAACCCGCCTTGGTACCCGAGCGGCGGCGATGACGTGTACGAGACGAGCAGGCCGGCGGTGCCCGCGCGGTTGATGCTTCCGTCGGAGCCGTACACCAGGCAGCCCACGTTGATGTTGGTTTGGGGCGGCAAGGCGATTTGTGGGTTGGTGGGATTCAAATTGCCAACCTGATTCACCATTTGAAACGCATTGGCGTTGGCCGCGCTGCCCATGACAACGGGAAGCGGGCCGATGTTGATGCTGCCCAGGGCCGGCACCGTCACAGTCATTCCCGGTCCGGTGGGCAGCACCGCCGGCGCGAAAGGAATCTCGCGGCCGACAGGGTCGTTCACCGCAAACGCGTACAGCTTCGCGCCCGTCACCGTCACGGTGGCGGCATTCGGGTTGTACACAAACACCGTCGCCATCGGCGGTGGGGTTTGCCCCGCGGTGTACGAGGCGTAACTCAAGCTGACTTGGCACTGAAGGGCCATGCGTCAGGGCTCCGAGGCGTCTTGCAGAATGAAAGTCAAAAGCACGGTGCTGCCCGAAGTTGGGTCGGCCGCGGTGGCCGTCGACGACATCAACGCCAGGCCCAAGGTGCCGCCGCCCACCGCGTAGAGGTTGGTGAGCGTGCTGTTTTGGGCAACCGCGACGATGTTTCCCAGGCCACCCGCCAGCACCTGGCTGAAGCCCACGAAGAGACAGCGCTGGTAGTCATCTTGGAACGTGACAGTCCAAAGGCCGGTGCCGGTGCGGGCCACCGAGCGAATGCCCTCGGAGCCCACCGCTTGCTGCTGCGGCCAGCCGAGGGCGGCGGCGCCCGTTGACGCCGCGGTGTACGAGCGCGAGACGCCTGCCACCGGCTGGAGAGCCGGATAGTTCCACTTCTGCAGCGTGACGGCGCCGCCGCCGCCGACAGAAACCGCGCAATAGAGCCGCACCTCGCGGTTGACGAGGCAATAGCTCTTGTCTTTGAAAGTGCGATTGGCCATTGCTCTCTTTCCTCACACTTGCAACGCGAGTTGGCTGTTCCACCCCGGCGCGCGGCAGCCCATGTTGGCGTAGTAGCCAGAGCGCGCTTCGTACGCGTCGCCGTTGGCCAGGCGCAGCACCTCGAGTCCGTCACCCCAGTTGAAGATGTGCGGCACCGGGTTGAGGGAGTAGAGGCACCAGGTCGGCAGCTGCAGCAAAAAGCCCGTCTGGGGTTGGCAGTTTCGGTCGGCGTAGCACTCAATGACGCCCGACGGCCCTTGCACCTTGACGCCTCGGAAGCCGACTTCGGCGTCTTTTTCCCAGTCGACGAATTCGCGGCGGGAGCCCATGGCTTTCAGCAGCGCGGCGAGCGAGCCGTAGTTGGTGAAAAAGTGACGCGGCTTGCCCTTCTCGCGCGCAACCAGCATCGAGTCGTCAATCAACGCCTCTTCAATCGGCTGGCTGGCCCCGTTGTAGTAAAGGCCATACAGGCGCGAGTCGGGCGAGCGGTTGACGTTGTAGAAGTTGTCAGACGTCGACGGCGCCACCGAAGGCAGCCACGCCGCCAAGCCAGACATCACGCTGTTGCTGTCGCCCTGCACCAGCAGAAAGTCGTTCGTCGCCCAGGCGGTGGGCGAGCCGGCCACGCCACCCAACGAGACGTTCGACACGGTGATGGTGCCGGCCATGACGTTGCGCTGCACCACGTAGCCCAAGGCCGCGCGCGGGGCGCCGCCGTCCGTCGAGCTCGCCTGCAGCGTCTGGTTGATGCCGAATTGCGAGACGTCGGCGGGGTTGGTGAGGGTGATGACGCCTGCGGTGATGCTCGAAATCTGCCCGCGCGAGCCGGTGCCCGCTCGGTATTGGCAGGTGGCCGCCGAAAGGGCCGCGCTCTGCACCGCAATGTCGATGAACTCTTTGGCGAAGTCGAGAAAGCTGCCCTTCTCGTCTGCCGCGGCCAATGCGGCTTGGTGGCCGATGGTGGCGATTGAATAGTCGGGCCGCAGAGTCAGCAAAAACTCGGCGAGCTGCATCGGCGTTTGGTTGCCTTGCGCCGAAGAAAATTGAGCCGAGCGGCCTTGGCTCACCTCGTAGATGCAGGGAATCGGAACGTACTTCCCGGTGGCGTTGGGCTTTTTGGGCACCATCGCCAGCAACGGATTTTCGTCGTAGGCGAGGTTTTCTACCTTCTGCCCGTCATACCATTCCTTGAGGCCCGCATTCTCGGCAGGCAAGTCGAGGTACGCGCCGCCGATGGCGACGCTGCCGGCCAGCCCGAGCGCCTCAACCAAGCCCGGAGGCAGCGCGACGCCGAATTGAAGCAAAACGGCAGCGACAGCCACGACGGCAAACAACCCGTACATGGCGAAGCGAAGAAAGCGTGAGAAGCGATGTTGTGCGCCCATCGAAAGCCCTCAATGCCGGCCGAGCCGGCGTCGAAGACGGGCGCAAGTGGCATCAGGAGGCTTTGCCGCGAAACGCTTGGCGAGCGGACAAAGCCCTCTCTCGCCTTTCTGCGTCCGTCATGGCTGGCTGCCTGTTTTGCGTCGAGCCCGTCAAGTTGTTTGACAGCGTGCGTCTCGGCTGCTGCTCAGGAGACTGCTGCTGCACAACTTGAGGCTTCTGCGTCGGCGCGGCCTGCGCGCCTTGAGGCATTGTGCCACCGGGTTTTGCCGGTTGCAACTTTTCTAAAAACTTCGGCTTGTATTTCTCGTGTGAGGCCGCCTCTTCGACGTACCCGAGAATTTCGGTTTCAATCAAATCGGCTGCCTCCTTCGGCGAAAGAATGCGCCCCTCGCCCGTCTCGCTTTTCTTTGCGGTGGCCCAAAACTCACTCTCAATGCGCTGGGCAATGACGGCGGCGACGCGCTCCGGTGAGCCGAGGCGCTTGAAGACGGGATACTCTTTCTCGCTGGCCTTGTAGTACTCGGCGGCGCTTCGCAGCACCTCGCGGCGGGCGGCCATCTCCTGCGCTTTCGCGGCCTCTTCGGCCTGACGCTTCGCGGCGGCGTCTCGCTCTTCGAGCTGCTTTTGGAAGTCGCCGCGCAGCCGCTCGACTTCGCCCTGAATCATTTCGCCCGGGGCGACGCCCGAGACAAGCAACTCGCGCAGAGTCTCCTGCCATTTGTCGCCGTAGGTGGTTTTGAGAAATTCAATGGGCCGCGTGCGAGCCATTTGCTCGCGCTTCTCGTATTCGCCCAGTTTCGACAGCTTGTCGCCGAGCGTCTTTCTTTCGCCATCCCATTTGCGGCGCTCGACGATGTATTCGCGCACCTTTTTTTGGTGCTCCTTCTCGAGCGCCACGTAGCGCGTCTTGACGTCGTCGCTTGCGCCTTCGGGTGGCGGCGTGGGCGCCACCGGCGGCGCGTTGTTGCCACCGGGTTGCGTTTGGGTCTGGGTCGCAGGTGCAACTGCTTGGGCATTCGTCGGCGCAGCTGATTCAGGCATGGGTGAGGCTCCTTATTTGGCGTGAAAGGTGCCGTATTCGTCGCGCACGGCCAGCGGGTGCTCGACGTGCTTGGCGAGAAACACGAAAAGGCCCGCGAGGCGACCTTCGTCGGCGATGTCGAAAAACCACCAAAACGAACCAGCAAAGTCGAGCACTCGGGCCGCCGACTCAAGGGCGTGGCGATGTCTTAGCGCGGCAAGCAAAACGTCTTTATGCCGACAGTCGTTGAACCCGGTTGTCTCATCACAATCGGTGCAGACGATGTCGTAGCTGGTGCTCATGCGGCGCCTCGAGCCTTTGCGACAACGGTCCGGGCCTCCTCGAGACATCTCTCGACCTGAATCACACACAAATCACATTCGCAGGCGCACGGCAGCGCGCCGGCCAGCGCCTCGAGTTTCGTTGCCAGCTCTCGGGTGAGGTGCCAGAGGGGCCTGGCGTCGCCGTCGTCGGCGAGGCGAAGTGCGTCAACGATACCCTTCCAATAGGGCGGCACCGTGCCGACGCGCCACGCGATGTGCTGGGTTCCATCTTTGTCCATCGTGATTTCCATTTCGCTCTTTTCGCTCAAGCCGCGGCCCCCGGCGCATTCGGCAGCAAGTCAGACACGGGGGGCGCCTGCGGAACGGCTTGCGGTGCGCCCATGCCTGCGCCCGGCGGCATGGTGCCGGTGGTTGCGCCAGGCACCGGTGGCGGCGTCATTGCGGCGGCGGCCATGTCTTGGAGCGCGTCGATTTGAGAGCTCCAATTGCGAAGCATCGCCATTTTCTCGTCTTCCAAGTCGAGCAGGCGGTAGCGCTGAATGTATTCAATCACCATTTCTTTGGCCAACTCGAGGTCATCCGTGGGCTCGGGCGCCGCGTAAATGCCTTCGTCGATGATGTCGTCGAGCACCTTGCACAGCACATCCTCTTGCGCGTTGGCGAGCGACTCGATGGCCTCAATGTCAGGGAAGTCGAGCGCACGGCGGCCCTGGCGCATCGTCATGAAGCCGGCCTGCATGTACTCCTGAATCGTCTGAAGCCGGCCGCTTGGATCGCGCGGCAGCCGCGACACGGGAAAGCACTGCATCACGAATTCGGAGTCCTGGATGTTGCCGATGTCTTTTTTGAAGTTGATTTCAGCGAAGGCGTTTTTGCCCGGCACCCGCACCTCTTTGAGCTTCCCGGTGCGCGCCATTTCGCGGGCCATGGCCACGTCAAGCATCGCGATTTGCAGGTAGAGGTTGTCGTTTGCGCGCTGGGTGCTTCGGTGTCTGTCGCTCTGAATGTCTTCGAATTCGCGCAGCGCCTTGCCCGAGTTGAGGCCCTGGGGCTTGGCGGCCGACGTCGACATTTCGTTGAGGCCGGCCAGGCGACGAATGCGCTCGGCGCACAGGCTGACGTTTTGGAAATACACCTCGTGAATAGGCTGCGCGACAATCCACTGCGGCGGCGTGCTGCCGGCAAAGGTGATGATGGTGCCCACGTCGTTGTTGATTTCTTCCTTCACGACGCTTGAGCCCACCGGCAGTAGCACCTTCGGCGTGCCCGCCAAATGCATGCTGCGCTGAATGAGCCAGAGCGACTTGTTTAGCTCCATTTGCGTGCCCTGCGCCTGCTCGCAAAAGCCCTGGCTCCAATACCCCAGGGGGCGGCGGCACCACGAAAAGCGCGCGAAGGGGAAAAATTCGTAGGGCCACTCCTCTGGCTCCACCAGCATGACGCCCGAATCGGGAAGGCTGATGCAATGCAGGCCACCGGTGACCTCGCCCTTCTCGTCAGGCGTGCCCAGGTGCCAGCTTTCGACGACGCGCACCATGTCGGAAAGGTTTTGGCCGCGTTGGCTGGCTTCAGGGTCCTTCGGTGTGTCGAAAATCTCTTTGCGGCATTCCGGGAAGTCGCCGGCCAATTGGTCTTTGTCGACAAGCTTCACGCGGTGCATGTTGCGCGGGAAGCCGTATTGCCCCTCCACCTCGTCAGTCCACAGCTCGGAAGGCAAAACGCGCTCGTGACACAGTTTGCCGGCGCGGCCGTAGACGTGAATGAAGCCGTCGCCCCAAATGCAGCCGTCGCGAAACGCTTCGAGGCCAATGTCGTACGTCTTTGTTTCGTAAAAGACGCCTTCGACGAATTGATTCAGTTTCTTGGCCCGCCGCTGCTGGCGGTAGTTGCCGCCCGAGGTGAGAAAATAGGGCCGCGGCTTCACTTCGCCAATGCGCGCCACCAGGGTGTCGATGGTGATTTGCGTCTCGTTTTGAGTGACTCTGTCGCGCACCGCATTCGCGCGCGCCTGAAATTGCGCGTACGAGCTGCTTGCGTTGCCCATGATGGCGAGATTCCCATACAGCCTGGCGCTGATGACGAGCTGCCGCGCGCGGTGCTGCTGGTTTTGTTTCAGCAGCTCGAGCACGCCTTTAATCGACTGAGCGCACTGCTCGCCCTCGAGAGCCCACCACGCGCGCTCAGGATTCTCCCGCGAGACGAGCGCCCGCTTGTCGCCCTTGCGCCGAAAGTCTCGAAAGTCGGTACTGCCCGCGGGCCTCATTTTGCCCCCTGTTCCGCGCAAACCCAAAGGGCTTGTTTTACGCCGACAGTGAATGTCTGAGCGGCGGCCCTGCCGGCCGCCTCGCATTGAGCCCTAGAAGTGAAGCCAGGCGTCGATGTGACGGCCGTCGCCTCGTATTTTCCAAACGAGCCGACGTGCACCATCAAAAGCAGGACCCAGGTCATGTTTTGCCCCCTTGAAGCGGCTGAAGGTGACAGGTGCAGCGGCCAAACCGAGCCGCAACGTCGTGACTCATGGCTGCCGGCATGTCGGGCGCCGACGCGAGCCGGCCCTTCTCGACGGCGCACCATGTCGCGTGCGTTTCAATCGTCACGCCCGCAAGGGTGGCGCGAAACGGCCAGCTCTGGGGCGCAGGCGCTCGCGCGCCGAGCCCCGCAGCAGCGACGCGGCGCAATTCATCGAGAAACCGGCGATGCGTCTCTTGCGCCTGCTCGAGGCGGGTTTTCATACGGCTCCCTCCTGTTCAACACCCGCGCACGCCATGTCGCCGGGGCCGGGCGTCGTTTTAGGCCACTTCTCGGCGCGCAATGCGCGGCGTTGGGCGCGCGACAGGGCCCGCCAATGCCGTTTGCACATCGGCCACGGCGCCGCAGGCACAACCAGGCATCCGGGTTCGCGGCAGTATCGCGGCGCACTCATGAGTCACCTCTTGCGCAGCGATCGGGCGCGCAGCCCTCCGCGCACAACTCACCAACGTGCGCCCAGACGGGGTGGCCGCATTTGCAGTTTTCGGTGACGGCCGCCGTTGTCGTGCGCTCGACCTGCAGCGAGGGCGGCGCAGCCGGCTCGCGCAGCTCGAGTTTGATTCCGCCGCCGTCGAAAGCGCACACGCCTCGCACGCGCAGCACGTCAATCAGCTTGGCGATGGTGGCGATTTCGGCGTCAGTCATGGGGCGCCCCGTTTGGAGGCAAGCGGGCCGCCTCAAGAGCCGCCCTGGCGCAAGGCGCGCACGACTTGCCTTCAGCCATGCGCATGCGACGCCCGCTGCAGAACGGGCACCACACGGGGCTTGACGTGTAAGCCGCGACGTCGCGCAGATAGACGCCTTCGACTTGTTTGCAAAACTGGCGCATCAGCCCGTCTTTGGTGCGCTGCTCGGTGGGCGTGTAGCTGGTGCCGTCGAGCCGGTGCTTCCGGCGAGACAGTGACTTGCCTTCGCTGCCAATGGGGTCCTCACGGTAGCGCCCTTCGAGCTCGAACCCGCGCGTCATGGGCCGGCCTCCAATTCAGCCCGAACCTGCGCCTTCAACTCGGTCAGCCGCGCCACATCGCGGTCGGCTTCGTATTCGAGCTGCTTGGCGCTTTTGGGCGGCTTTTCTTTCAGCGGCCTGCCGCTTGGGTCGACGTCGTACCAGCCGCGCTCAAGGTACACGTCGAACGTGACGCGGCATTCACGACATTCACATGCACTTACATATTCAGTGTAGCGAACGCCGACATCCCGCCTGATCGGTTGGCCGCACGCCGTGACATCGGCATCCAGCACCAAACATTCATTCATGGCTGCACCAACCTGGGCACCGCGTCGGCGGCGGCCACGACGATGTTGCCCTCCCACTCGCGGCGCATGGCCAGCAGCGCCTTGGCCAGCACCTCGCGCGCCTCGAGAAGCACGGCGGCTTCGTCTTTGAGAGACAGAAAGCCACCCAGCTGATTGGCGGCCAACTCGAGCGCATGAATGTGCGCCTCAAACAGCAGCGTGGTGGCCAACTGGCGGGGCGTCATGTGAATCGTCTTTGTCATTTGTCGCCCTCCATTGCGGCCGCCATGGCGTCAGGCACCTGGCCGCGGCCGAATTGGGAAAGCAAAGCGTCGCGTTTGGCGCGCTCGGCAGGCGTCAGCACCACGGTGGGCGCGGCGGGTGGCGGGGGCGATGGTGCAGCCACTGTCGCACTCGCTGCGACGGGCACGGGCCCAACCAAGCGAAGCGCGTCTCGAAGCAAGTGGACTGCATCCGCGGTGCGCCCGGCGATTTGCTCGATTTCGCCCAGCGTCAGGCGCGACATTTCATCGGGCGTCATCGGCGGCGTCTCTCCTGAAGTGTTCGATGTAGTAGAGAACCAGGCACGTCAGCAGCAGGGCGCCGCCGACAATCGCTTCGCCACCCGACAGCGGCCGCAGGAAGTGCGCCAGACCCATCCCCATCAAAATGCCGTAAAAAACAAAACGGGTCGCGTACGACACAAATCGACTCACAACCATTCGGCCTCCTCCTTCTCTTCTCGCTGCTGCTGTCGGTTTGACTGAAACTGCCGCTCGAAACTTTCGTCAAGCTGCTGCTTCTCAAGCTGCTGCTGCCGCTCGAACCACTCCGGCGTGTTGACGGCGGGTTCGGGCTTCGGGGCGGGAGTATACAGCCAGTGAAGCGCGCGGCGATAGCTGTACAGCACGGCATCGCAAATGTCGGAATGAAAGCGCTCGGAGATTTTCGGCTTCTCGGGGTCCTCGCGGTTCCACTCCACCAACATGCAGTCTTGCGCGAAGCGGCTGTCGGCCGGCGCGAAGAGGCGCTGCGTGCGCATGGCGTCATTGAGCAATTCGATGTGCTCGAGCTTCCGTTGCTTGTCGGCGGCCTCAATGGGGATGCGGGTGCGTGACTGGATTTCTTCCGCGATTTTCTTCCCCAAGCCGCCCGTGTCGGCCACCACCGCCAGGGGCTTGTAGCGCTCGCACGCCAGCTTCACTTGGGCCATCAGCGGCGTGACGCCCTGTTTCGCGCCAACCCACTCGTACACCAAATCGATTTCGGGGCTGCTCTTGCTCCAACCCAGCACCGCAATGGCGTCGGCGTCATGAAAGCCGAAGTCGACGCCCACCACGTGGTTTTCGTGTTGCCTTGGCGCCCGCGCATTTTTCGCGGCGTCGAAGCGGAACACGAGAGCATTCATGTCCAACACCCAGCGCGCAAACCACTCGCGCTGAATGATGGCGTCGTCTGCCGCGATGCCCCGCCGCTTCAGCTCTTGCTCGAGCAGCTGCTGAGGCGTGAAGCCCGACTTGCGCTGAATGTGCGGGTTGTCAAAAACCGTCCACTGGTGGTGCGCCCATTGGGCGTTGGTGGTGCACTTGAAAAAGTAGCCCACGGGCACCGGCCCGGGCGTGCCCACCAACACCAGCTGGCCCGCATAATCCATCAGCGCGGGCGCCAGCACCTCGTCAACCAGGCGTTCGAGGTACGAGGGAAAGCTTTGTGCTTCGTCGATGATGACGATGCCGAGCGCCAAGCCGCGAAACTTTTCGATTTCGCCTTCGTCGATGGCGCCCGAGAGGTAAATGCGGCTCCCGTTGGGCAGCGCCAGGCACAGCTCGGCCTCGAGGGCCAGGCCGCCCAGGCCGTAAACCGAATTCAACTCCTTCAGCACGCTCCAAATCAGCCGCTTCGCGTTGAGGCGAGAGAGCGTGATGTACAGCGCCACGCACCCTGGCTTGGAGCGCGCGACGTCAATCAGCTTTGCCGCGCACCCGTACGTTTTGCCTGCGCGGCGCGTGCACACTGCGGTGACTTGGCGGGTGGTTTCGGCAACGAAGGGCAGCTGCCTGCTGAAGCACACCTTCGCCAAGTCAAAGGCGACAGGCGGGCGCTTCGCGGCGGCCGCCGCGGCCAACAGCTGCTCGACTCGCTCGACATCGCTTGGCACGGCGGCGTAGGCTCCTTGCCGCACGTGCTTGAAGAGGCTCGCGCTGAACGACTTAAGGCCGCCGACGTTTCATGGGTGTCGGCGGCCTTTTATATTTCCTTAGCCTCGCTGCTCAAGCGCTTCATCGAGCTTGACTGCGCATGCTGGGCAGCCGGGCAACTCATCGCGCTCAGCACGGCCCTGCAAAAGAGCCCAGGCCGACAACACGTCGAACACGTTCGGGCTGCGCGTCTCGATGCCATCGCAAGCGCGCACTTTGCGTGCAAACGGGTTTAGTGGGCCACCTCGGGCCACGAAATGCAACGCAGCCACCGTTGCGTGCCTATCGCGCCTGAGTAGTGGCCCTAAGCCGCTGCCGCTCGGCGCTTTCATTTCCTTCGCTGCCTCGCAAGCATTCGCTGGTTGATCTCTTGGAGGAATGCGGGCACCCGGCTCCGGTGCGCGCGAAACGTCTCTGCCGGCTTGCGACTCTCCGCTGCAAGCAGCCGCTCGCCGAAAGCAGTCACTTCAACAGTGCCCCTGCCATACATTTCGACGTGCTGCCCAATGGAGTACTGCGGCGCCAAGCCGCCCGAGACATAGACGCGCGCTTCAATGCCGCCGATGGTGTTTTCAACAGTGACGAAGCCGCGCTCAGTCTCGACGGCCGTTATTCGACCGATCCTTCGCAGGCGCAGGAACTTCGCCTGCGCTGGGTTCAAAGGAATCCCATCGAATGGCGGCTCAACTCCGGCCCCATACGGCCCGTTGACCGGCCTGAAACGCCACGCCCGCTGCTGTGGCGTGGGCCGCACCTGACGGCACCGCCTCGTTACGCTCAGTGTCGGCGTCTCGCCCCGCTCGTAAGCCTGGCTTGCGAAGAAATCCCACAGCACGGACTGCTCTGGCGTGAGGTTGTCGAAGATGCTTTTACGTGCCGGCCTCGAGGGAGTCGAACCCCCGTCCGTCGAGTCAAAGTCGACTGTCTTTCCGTTAGACGAGAGGCCGCGATTCACTGTTGAGGGCCGGGCGAGAAATGGAACGGCGGCGCGTGAACCTGTTTGCCGCAGACACACGTGACGAAGATGCCGACCCACGTCGGCCAGGTGCAGAAATGGCATCTCTCGGGCGCATGCGACTGCTGGCCGAAATAGCGCACCGGTGTTTTGAATTTGTAGCCTTCGTCTGCGCGCACGCAGTTTCGCTCTGCCCAACAGCGCTCGCAAATTGCGACTCGGCCACTCATTGCTGCACCGAAGCGCCCTTCTGCGTGGCCTCTCGCTCTTTCCACAGCACGGCCAAACGCCGCTTGTGAATGCTGTCGCGATGGTCGATGTACAAGTTCGCCAGGCAGTTCAACGCAATGACGAGAGTGTGCCCGCGTTTGTAGTCGATGGTTTCGGCTTCGATGCGTCGGCACACCCGGGCCAGCTCTCTTCGCACGGCGCCCAACGTGTCGAGCTCGCGCCCTGGTGGGTCGAAAATCTCCGGCACCGAGGCAATGGGGGTAGGGGGTGCATTTTCGTCGCTCATTCCGCACCCTTTTCCCAGTCGTAACTGAGTCTGCCGGCGAAAATCGACGACGCGGCGCAAACGCGCGTCATACGCTCGCTGCGCGCGGCCGCAGCCTTCACCAATGCCAATTGCTCTTCGGCCTTCGTGGCGCGCGACGTGGCCTCAATCATTTTCTTTTGCCAGGTTTCGAGCAACTGCTGGCCGTCGTCATTCCACTCTTTAAGCGCAACCAACTCGCCATCCTGCAGCCGCTCGCGAACGTGAAACGGCAGCCACGCCATGGCTTCGGCGATGGCGGCGCCAAGCTCCTTCGCCGTCATTTCGTCACCTCGTCATCGTACAGAAACGCGACGACATTCGAGGCCGGCACCCAGGCACGCCTCACCACGTCGACATGTTTCAGCCTGTCGTGCTCTTTCTTGCGCAGAAACACGCCCGGGCAGCCCTCCAACATCGTCGGCGTGATTTCGTCGACGGTGTTGCCCGTCGTCGGCTGCCCTTCGACTCGCAATGAGGCTGAATTCAGCCCGGCGAGAAATGGAACGGCGTGCACGAATGTCACCTGTGAAACCCTCGGCCTCTTTGCTTCGGTCGGCTGATTCAAAGTGCGGCTCCTTAATCCTGCGGTGGCGTGTACAGCCCTGCTTCCTGTGCCCTCTTCAACAGAGAGGCGGTGAACTGCTTTGCGAAATCCCCAAAGTGAGGTTGGCGCGCTTCAAGTGCAAGCTGATTGAAAAACGCCTGCGTCTTTTTGAGCTGCGCGTCGGCACGTTTCATTTCCTCTGTCGACAGCGCGCTTACGTCATCAACGTCGCCTTCGACTGGCGGCAGCGCCTTGATTCTGGTGTCGCTCATTCTGGTTCCTTGTAAAAGATTTCGACGCGAACGCCGTACGGCCCCTTTTCTTGCGGCAGATACACCCATGGTAGCCCTGCGTCACTTTTGTAGCCAAGACCATCGGCAACGCCGTCGCGCGTGGCCTTGAGCCCCTTCAGCACGTTGTCGCCGTCGAGTTCGCGCGGCCCGATGCGCGTCAGGCCAATGCGCTCGATCTCCGGTTGCCGATGGCCGCGAAGCACTTGAGACACATGCGCCAGCGTCGCAACGTACGCGCGCTTTCGCTCTTCGGCCGTCAGCCGCCGAAGCTTCGGCGGGCTGCCGCGTGGGTTGCCAACAACCTTCGTGCTGAGCACGAAAATGACGTGCCCCTTCATTCCTTGACCTCGTCTCGAACCAGTTCGGGCCGCGTCAGGTGGCGCGAAAGCTCGACCCATGCGCCCGGCATGCCCCAAAAAGTGATGGCCACAATCGAAAACTCGATGAGCGACCAGTAGGCCTCAAGCCAAATCCACAGACCGCGCACGCGCCGAGGCCACCAGGCAAAGCGCGTCACAACGAGTCGGTCGCCGTCAATCGGCGGCGGCTTCGCGCGCCACCTCATGCGGCACCCCGCCTTTCGATTTCGAGCCATGCCGTCGCCAGGCCGCACCAGCCCTCGAAACTGTCGACGGCGGGCGTCGCGCCGCTCTCATGAAAACGGTTGAGGCACGGGTAGCACCAGGCGAGCCCGAATTCGCGACACTGCGAAGGCGCGGCGCAGCGCTCGCACGTCGCCTTCGGCTTCGCCGACATGATGCCTTCGTTCGGGTCGTGCCGAGCCGGTGCGGCTTTTCGATCGCGGTAGTTTCCCTCAAGCAACTTCGCAATCGAGTCGGCCTTCACAAACCAGTCAAAACTTGCCGCCCACGGTTGAGCACCATCGCGCCCCGGCACCTCGCCCCGGCAGAGCGGCGACGCATTCAGCTCGTCAAGCGCACGCTCGAGCTGCGCCGGTGCGCAGTCCCCCCAGCGCGCCTCGGCCGCCGTGCGGCGACGCGGCGTCAGTTTTGTTACACGCGGCAGCGTTTTGTGCGCCTTCGCGTTCCACATTTCGACAAGCGGGTGGGGCTCGGTTTTTTTGCCTATGTCTTTTTTCTTCTTTATTTCATCTGCGTCTGCGTCTGCGTCTCCGGAACGGTTCCGTTCGGATGCCGGGGGTATTCCGGGGGGCGGCCGTTCGGGTTCCGTTCGGTTGCCGGGCTTGAGTCGTCGGTTTTTGCGCCACGCCGAGTGGTAGCGCGACATGCCGCGCACGCGAATGCCCCCCGGCATCCGGGCCACCAAGCCCAAATCGACCAAGTCATCCACCAGTGGGCCGGCCTCCCCAACCCACCGCACGGCAGCCGCCAGCAGCCTTTCGGCCCGCGGGCTGTCGCAAATGCCTTCGGGCGGGGCAGCGTCGGGCCCCAAAGAAAGGCCCCAGCGCCACAAATCGCAAACCAACCGGAAGGCCACCCCTTCGTCAATGCCGCGAAGGGCGGCCAGCTGCGCTGCGTATTCCCACGTCTCTTGCGTCACCTGAATGAACGGCAATTTCACGAAATCCCCCTCTCGTTACGTGTGCACTCCATTTTTGGCTGAAAGCGTCACTGACAACTGCGTCGCCGCGTTGGCGAAGTCGTTTTGGATTTTTTCGAGTTTGAGCGCCTTGGCCGACGCGCGCTCGACGGCGCTGTAGCTGGCCAACTCTTCGCCAATCAGGTCGGCCACAACCCCGTAGGCCAGCAGCGTGTCGCGGTTGCTCATGGCGCCCCCAAGGCGTCGAAGATTGAAGTTTGGCCACTTCGCGCATCGCGCAGTGAAAGCCCGCGCGTCTCAGCCTCGAGACGCTCTTTTGACAGCGTCGCCCATTTCGGCTCGCGCTCGATTCCGATGAAGCGCCGGCCGAGCCGAAGGCAGGCCACGCCGGTGGTGCCGCTGCCGCAAAACGGGTCGAGCACCACATCGCCTTCGTCAGTGAAAAGCTCGACAAGCTCGAGCATCAACGGCAGCGGCTTTTGCGTCTCATGCTCGCGAATTTCGCGGCTGAAATTCGCATCGACACAGTGCTCGAAGACACCCCTGCGACCGCCACCATTCCAATGGCTTCGACCGAAGCCGTGCGAGACTACGATGCATTCATATCCAACGCCTGGTCGATCTCCCGTGAGCTGTGGCTGAGCGTTGGGCTTTGTCCAAACAAGCGTTCGCACGTAGCGCAGACCTGGTTCGATTGCTTCGCGCCACCGCATCGCACCCTCGAGCTGAGCGAAAACGAGGCACCACCGCAGCACCAAGCGACCGGCCTCGGTGCCGATAAATTCACGAGTGGGCTCGTCGATCTGGGCGAAAGAGAGAGCGGCCTGTCGAACCTCTTTGGTGCGAGGATTCATGATCCGCCGACCCTTCACATGGCTTTCTGTTTCGTATGGCGGATCAGTGATGACATGCGCAACGCTCTTGTCGGGCAACGTCGGCAGCACCTCGCGGTTGTGGCCCTCAACGACGCACCAGCGAGCGCGCCCGTCGAGCACGTCTTGAATGGCGCTCATCGAATCACCTCAGACGCCGACCACTCCTTCGATGGCGCGAGCTCGCGCACCGAGAAAGTGCCAACCTGGGTGGCATAGCTGGTCGAGCCGCGGTAGCCCGCTTGAGGCACCGTCACACCAAGGTAATGCAGTTCGCCGCCCACATCGGCAATCGCCGCCTGCAGGGCCACCATCGCCATCCAGACCTTAGGAGGATAAGGATTCATCGCTTGCGGCCCCCCGCGAACCATGTCGTCAGCAGCTCGGCGACCGCGTACAAAAACAGCACCACCAGGGCCGCCATGAGCGGGGGCGCCCACCCGTCAAGCCATGCGTCGAGCGCGACCAGGGCGTCGCTCATGGGCTCACCTTGACCAAAACGAAGCCACGAAATCGCCTCTTCAAAAGCACCTCCCCGTTGTGGCGCCTTTGTGGCGGGGGTTCCCCAGATGGCACCTTTAGTGTACGTTTCTCCCCAATAATTTCGCGACCCGGGGGCTGGCCCCCCTGTTTCCTAAACCGCAGGCCGAGGGTTCGATTCCCTCTGGGGTCACTCAAAACAGCAGTCTCGTTGTGGCGCCTTTGTGGCGCCCCTCGGAAGGAGCGGCGGCAATGAGCAAGCGCGTTTGGTTCAACGGCGAAAAGTGGCTCGGAGGGTACGTTCGCGTCGACTCCAGGGGCCGCCCCACGTTCATGATTCAACGCCGAATGCGCGGCCACAAATACCACCTCAGCACGCAGTGCCATTCCGAGGGTTCCGCGCTGACCGCTCTCAAGCGCTTCGAGGATGACCCGGCCGGTTTCGGTGCGCCGGCGCCAACAAGCGCCGAGCCGGTGCGGATTACGGGGCCCTTGCTGGCTGAATACGAAGCGTATTGCCTTACCCCCAAGCCCGATGGCGCGGGCAACGGGCGCAAGCATGCTCGCGAAAAAATCGCCCTGCTCAAAACGTGGCTGGTCGATCTCAACGGCGCCGACCTGAAACACCTGTCTCTGGTTGACAAGGTCAAGCCGGCGCTGCGCCGACATCAGAAGGGCCGGCAGCATCGAATCATCGCCCTGAAAGATTTTTACGCCTGGCTGCGCGAAGAGCGGCACCTGCTCACGCACGCCGACGACCCAACCCTTGACCTGCCCGTGCCCAAGGGCTCGCCCGAAAAAAACAGACGCAAGAAAGCGCAGCCCGTCGACGCAGTCAGAGCAACACTCGACAAGCTCGCCGAATTCGACGCCACGGGGCACCGATTCGAGCATCGTTACCTCGACCGCAAACGCGGCAAAACGGTCGTGCGCGTTTATTCGACGGGTTGGGGCCTCGTGCGTGACTGGCTTTTGTTTCACGCTGCGACGGGTTGGCACAGCTCCGAGGTGCGCCGGTTTGCCGCCGAGCCCGTTTTGACGGAACTCAAAAACGACCCGCGAGGCGTGGCCGTTGTTGAGGTGCTGCACAAAAGCGGGCGGTGGCACCGCACCACCCTTCGCCACCCCGAACAGCTCGCCGCCGCCAAGCGCATCGCCGGCACCAGAGAACCGCCCCGCTTCACGGGCCGAGTGAAGGCCGCAAGCCGGGCGGCCGGCGTGCCTGACGTTCGACCTGGCGTGATTCGCCATTCGGTCGGCACGTGGTTTGTTGAGGCGGCCAACGCCGATGTCACCGACGAAGGGGCCATGCGTGCCGCCATAAAGGCGGGCTCCGAATTTCTCGGCCATCAATCCGAACGCACGTTCAAAGATTTCTATCTCGACGTGATGGTGCCGCAGGCCTCCAAGGCGCCCCTCGTACATTAGCGGCGCCCTCGCCGCTCCTGAAGCGCGCGCAGTAGCGCAAGTTCTTCGGCGGCCGAGTAGGGCCGAGTCGCCGCCTCTTTTGCGCTGGCCCTGCGCTGCCGTCGAACGGCGCGACGGCAATTGCGAACGAAGGCCTCGACTTCAACAAGCGGCACCATTTGCCTGGCGCCCACCGTGACGGTGCCAATCGAGCCCTTGGCGATTTCTTTCGCCAGCGTTTTGCGGTCGATGCCTATTCGCTTCGCGGCCGCCGTAGCAGTCAACAGCCGCGGCGGCTCTTCGACGGGCTGTGCGACGGCGGCCGGCGACTCACTCTGACCAGGCAGGCGTTGGGCAAGCAGGTCGCGGATTTCGGCCAACAAATCAACTTCGCTCATTTAGACAGCCCTCCGCGCTGCGCTGGCGAGCCACGAAGGCTCCGACGTCACCGAGAAGCTGTTCGGCAAGCTCTCGAACGGTGATCGTGGTCGGCTTGATATGGGCCCGCCCGCGCGCATCAGTGTACCGGAGCCACCAGTGCTTGCCGCGCCGCAGCAACCCGCTTTCACCATCAGTCCGCATTGTCAACCCCTCCAGTGACAAGTAACGAATGGGCGACAGGTACCAAAAGGCCGCAAGAGTGGTCAAGAGTGGACTAATACACTCGCGTATAACCACAAATGCGCACACGGTGTAAATTTACCGCGAAACGGTAACCGCTCGACACGACTCGGGCGCGGCACAATGTAGTGTCACGCAATGCAGGGCGAGCCTACTTTTCGGCCTTGGCGCGTTTGGGGGCATGAGCGCGCTCGAATGCCTCCCACTCAGCGTCATCGCGCGGCCACGGCCCCAGTTGCTCGGCGGCGCGTCGAAGTGAGCTGGCAAGCAGCCCTCGAATCGCCTCTGAAATGTTTGGCCTGCGCGTCGATTTCCCCTCGAGAATCGCCCTCGCACGGGCGTACGCGCGCAGCTCGGCCAGCAGCTCGGGAGGAAACTTCAGCGCGACCAATTCGTAGTGCGGCCGCGCGAAGGTAAATTCTGCCAGCAGGTCTTTTTTGCTCACTCGCGTCGTCTCCTACCGTCTGCCGCAACCTGTAGCAACTATACACCGCTGGCGTATGCTTGACAGGGTTATACCGACTCGTTATATTTCATTTCACGGTCGCCGATGCTGGCGGCCCAACAGGGGAAGTGACGGATGACGACAGAACTGACGCCGCTTTTCATTCGGAGCCGCTCGGCGGCCGAGCTGCAGGAGATTCTCGAGCGACTGGCGCAGGAAGCCGAGCGCATGTGTGCCGGCGGTGTGCCGCCCGATGGCGAAGAGGCGGCCGCCCTGCTTGGCACGGCCAATCGAATAGCGGCCGAGGTGGCTCGGCGAAAAGGGGTTCGCTCGTGAGGCTCGCCGACACCGACAGACTGGAACTTATGGAGGCCGAGGCCGAGCGCATCGACTGTCTCCTGCTTTGCGCCCGAGCCATCGCCGCGGAAGACGCGCCCACCCGCGCGGCAAAGCGAATTCTCGAATTGCTCGAAGCGCAGCGGGCGCGGTTGGCGACTGCGCTCGACAGCATGCGCGACAAGGTTTCTGAAGCGACGCGAGAGGCCGAAGAGGAGCGCCGATTCGAGGCGGCGTGCGACGTGGGGGTGCCGTTTTGAGTGCGCCATTGGATCTGCCAGACGCGTGGAGGCCGAAGCGCGCAGGCCGCGGCATCGGCGGCACCGACGCCGGCGCGCTGCTCGCCTATTACACGCCAGGGCTCGACTCGCTCACCAAATACAGCACCGCCGCCGACGTGTGGCTGCGCCTGGTGCACGGCGTCGAAAAGCCGCGCTCTGCGGTGATGAGCCGCGGTCTCGACAAGGAGCCGGTGCTGAAGTCGATTTACGAGCGCGAGACGTCGCTGTCGACGACCTCGCCCGGCGTGGTGTGGCATCCCAATGGCTGGGCGAGCTGTTCGCCCGACGCGCTCACGTCGATTTCGGTGTGCGAGTGGAAGACGACTACGGTGTTCGCCCGCAAGTCATGGGGGGCGCCGATGACAGACGAAGTGCCGCCGCCATACGTGGCGCAGTGCGTATGGAATTGCTCTCTTTGTGACAGACCCGAGGCGCATTTGGTGGTGGCGTTTGGGCGCGACTGGAAACATGACGACGGGACACCGGATTTTGCCTTTGAGGAGACGGCAATCTACGTCATTGAGCGCGACCGCGACTTGGAGCGCGCGATGCTTGCCGCCGCTGAGAGGTTTCAGAAAGAGCACATCGACGTTCGCATTCCGCCGAGCGTCGAGCCCCGACAGAACGTCAGGGCTTGGAAGCGGATTTTGAAAGGTGAAGCACCATGAATGAAACAGAGGCGCAGATCGTCGAATTCAAGCCCAGTGAAGTGGCCGTCATTCGCCGCAAGGCTACCGACGTCGCTGGCGCGTGTCGCGAAATCGTTATGAAGACGGCGAGCGCCATTCAGGGCCGCAAATATGTGCGCGTCGAGGGGTGGCAAAGCATCGCGGCAATGTTTGGCGCAACGCCGAGCATCGAGCTTGTCGAGTCAGTCGAGGGCGGCGTGCGCGCGGTGGCTCGCATCGACTTGCCGGATGGGCGCCAAGTGCGCGCCGAGGGGTTCGTGGGTGACGACGAGAAAACATGGTCTGGCCGCCCGATGTATGCGCGCCGCGCAATGGCGCAGACGCGCGCCATTTCGCGCGTGTGTCGCTCGGCATTTGCGTTCGTGGTGGTGTTGATTGATGAAAATCTCTCGACGACGCCTGCTGAAGAAATGGACGGCGTTGACTCTGGTGCCGTTATCGAGGCGCCGCCCAAGGGCGTCGAGGGCCTCAGGGCAAGGG
>Ga0209621_1000003_pt1 | contig 19978 bp, 46 predicted proteins | sample TexAe_OM2H0_O3_FD_187941 | JGI IMG/M metagenome (GOLD analysis project Ga0209621, IMG submission 187941) | Forest soil microbial communities from Davy Crockett National Forest, Groveton, Texas, USA - Texas A ecozone_OM2H0_O3 (SPAdes) (version 2) | ecosystem: Environmental > Terrestrial > Soil >...
AGCGTCGCGGCAAGGATTTCTTCCTGACGTAGCTGCGAGGGGTGCTGGGTTTCCATGCTTTATTACTTTCGGTTATGACGATTTAGACGAAAGTTTCATAAGTAAAGCTGCGAATTATGCTTGCTATGCACACTGAATAATGTACTATGCACACATCCGATGCAGCACCGATACCATAACGGAATCGGTCAGCAAAGACTAGCACAACAGGGCCAGGAGAGAACGAGATGAACGCACAGACGCATACGCCGAACTGGCAGCCGATTGAAACGGCGCCGAGGAACACGGAAGTTGAACTTTCTTTTGACGGGCGAAGCTACTTTCGCGGCAAGCACCAGCAGACGTTTTACTACCCGTTAGAAATTTTGTTTTATTCGACCGGATCACGACGCTTTAGGTATCTTCGCCCGAAGCTATGGCGCGAATGCGCCACCGGAGTCACGCAGCCATGACGAGTTACAAAACACGCGGGATTGAGTTGAAGTGTTCAATCGAGGAAATGCTTGATCAAAACGGAGTTATTTTTGGATGGCAGTGGACTCACGATGTCTATGCCGCACACGCGCTGATGAAGGCTATTGAGGAAGGCCGCGCACGTTCTGCGTCACGCTATTCGGATCATGCTGACTGGATAGAACACCGCGCCGCAGAAATCCTCGAATCCGAATTTGGGATAAAGCCATGACCCGCTCAACCCGCGAGTTCTGGCTAGTCGTCGCCATCGGTGTGGCTTTCGTGTCGATCAAACTGTTGGAGGTGATGTGATGAATGCGAAATATACGCCAGGACCGTGGAAGTTTGTTGGTCTCCAGATAGAGCTGGAAGATGGCAGCATTTACCCGCCACACATCATCGGCGGATCGCGTGACCTACAGATTTGTTCGTTCTTCCCCTCTGAATCAGATTCTATGGCCAAGTCGGTGACAGACGTTCGCTCGAAACGAGCCAACGCTCGCCTTATCTGCGCGGCGCCCGAACTTCTTTTTGCGCTGCAAGAATGTTGCGATGCGCTGGCAATGGCTGTTCCAGGATCGTTGATCGAAGCACATGCGCGATCAGTTATCGCGAAAGCCAACGGAGACGTGTGATGAACCTGCAAAAACTCCTACCCGCCATCCGCCGCGCGCACGACGATGCCGCAGACGATGTTCTGCTGGTCGATGAGTCGCATTACGAGCGGTACGGACGCGCCGGTTTCAACGAGGAAGGATTACCGATTAATTTTTGGAACACGGCTGGCAAGCGCGCGTACATGCGCAACCGCAAGCGGATGGCTACGTGTGAGTCGATCGAGTCGCGGATTGCGCGGCGGATGGGGAGGGTTGGGTGATGAACTGTGAAAACTGTCGATTTTGGCAAGATCATACCGATCGTGTATTTGTTCGCATGTCTGTGCAACCTGAGAGTAAACATGGATACGGCCTTATCGAAGCTCATAAGTGCCGATATACGCCGCATCCTATGATCCAGATGGTTAGCCAAACCATGTACACAGACAAAGATTTTTCATGTTCTGAATGGAAGCCAAAACAATGCATGTGACCGACAGTAAAGACTACCTCCTCCACCTCGGCACCGACGCCACGCAGCGCCTGTTGCGGAATGGCCTGGTGCCTGGATCGGATAGCTTCGCGGTGCTGCATACCGCGCTGGTGGAGGCGCAGAAGGTGGTGTATTGGGGGAGGGAGGAGAAGTTGTGACGGCCACGCCACCAGTAGAGGAGCAGAGCCAGTGAGCAGTGCAGACGCTTTGAGCAAAGACGGCGTGTTCTTGAACGCAGACTGTTTGGATCGCTGGGCGAAAGACACGGCATTCTGGGATAATCAGCCTTACAGCACACGTTTCTACTTCGGCGATGGCCTGAGTGATTACATCCATCGTGGAATTCTGGAAAGCGCCGTCAAGCTGTTGGGACGCTACGCCGATCACATCGCAGAGATGGAGAAGGCTGCCGCAGCAATCATCGTAACGGCACGCGAACGCGAGGAGTTGCGCGAACAAGTTGATGACGGAATTCAGGCTGCCATCAAGTGGGCATTTGAACGCGACACACTGCGCGCCAGTCTCGACAAGGCGATGGAGGCGTTGCTCATAGGACGCGACTCTATTGCGTCTGTATTGGTCAACGAACGCGAAGCTATTGAAGCGTCTAAACAATTCGGTTGGCCGCTTCCTAATCGCATTACTGACATTGAAGACGATCTACGCGCGATTGACGAAGCCATCGCCGCCATGCCGGCTGACAGCAACGTGGGAGAGGGCAAGTGAGAATAAATATTTACAGTCAGGAACTGACCGACGAAGTTGTACTGATTTCCAAAGGCAGTAACACGGGTGTTGATTATCACGCGGTGCAATTCATCCTTCACTCATCGCCGATGCTTCACCACCGGCCACAGGACGACGACCGTAGCGCAGTGACGTTCTGGCTTCCGAAATCGGACGAACGCCGAGAACAATTGGCGCAAACATTCGAACGCGCGGCAGATTGGGTACGTTCTGCACCTAAAAAATCAGGATTGGACTAAACCATGAAAACCCCATCAACGACGCGAGACGCGGATGCGGAGAAGCTGGCGAACGGTTTGCGCGATATTGCCCAAGATATCCGCGACCATGAATCAGCATATCGGGCCACTGGATGCGGCTGCGGAGAGTGCCCGCAGTGCGATGCTCGCGCGATTAACTTAGATGCGCGCGCTGACAAATTGGAAGAATTTGCAGCCGCCCTGCTAGAGCGTCAGGCCGCGCCGGATGCGTGGCAGCCGATTGAAACGGCGCCGAAGTACCAACGAATCGTTGCGGCTTATTTCTACGGCAACGAACACGACAAAGGATTCAACGCCGCATATGACTTGGAATTCGCACGCTGGATCGACGGCGGTTGGAATGACGATGAAAACAATCGCGTCATGGTGACGCATTGGCTTGACCTGTCTCCACCACCACCCAAGGAAACGCCGTGATGACCGACGAAAAGCCACGCGGGATTGAGCTGAAGTGTTCAATTGATGAAATGCGCGATCCGAACGCGGTTATTTTTGGATGGCAGTGGACTCACGATGTCTATGCCGCACACGCGCTGATGAAGGCTATTGAGGAATTAAATCCGTTGGATATTCTGGAATCGGTTAAGTATCCCGGCACGTATACAGAACTGGTGCGCTACTGGATCAAAGAACGCGCCGCTGAAATCCTCGAATCAGAATTTGGAATCAAGACATGACCGACGACAACGACAGAGCGAAGCTGGTGAGCATCACCTGCCAAGAGTGCGGGCACTATTTTAACAAGGCGCATGCGACATCGGTAAAATGTCCGTCCTGCAAACGCGACATCTATCTTATCGCGGCTACTAAAGTGATCGAGCGCCACCCAGCGGCCCGGGTGACGATCACTAAGGAAATGGTGGACGCCTATTTGAAGGCGCAAGGAAAGTATTGCAGCGACAGGGACAAGATGATGTACGAGGGCGATCCTCAAGCTGCATGCGCAGAAGGTTTGCGCGCAGCCCTCACCGCCGCCCGCGTGCCAGAGTCCCGCGAATTGCGCACTAGTGAAGGCGAGCGTCACTGGCTCACTGGCGAGTTAAATGAAACTAAAAATGAACTGAAAGCATGGAAACAACGCGCGCTCGCAGCTGAAGCCACTTTGGAGTCCCGCGCCGATGGTGTGGGTGAGGCTAAGGTGACGGATGAGATTAACGTGCTACAAGCGCGGCTTTATAAGGCACTAGAAGCGCGCAACGAAGCATTGGCAATCCTGCAAGTGATGTTGTTACACGCTACTCCTGTTGGCGATGGACAAGAAAATTCAGTTGTACCCACTGTCACGTTACGTAGAGCGGCAGCAATTTTGCGTCCTGCAACGGACAAGGACGGTGCGAAGTGAGCGCGGAACGTGATCTCCTCGCGGAATATAAAACCCTTTATCGGGCGTACGTTCGCTTGCTGGAAGCGGGACATGACCGAATAAAGTCGCTTGGTGGGGAATGTGATTGTGTGCAGAAAATGGAGGAGAACGATCCGGATTTGCAGATTGCTCGCGGAGTGATCGCTTCCTCGCCAAGCGTGATTACACCCGCCACGCCCGACCAACGCCAAGCGGCAGCAGACGAGCGCGCAGACCAGGTTCGCATCATCTCCGGCAAGCATTGGTGGGTCGCCAACCATATGCACGATAACGTCTATCAGACGATCGATCCCGCTTATCCCGCCGACGACACGCTAGTAAATAAAACCGGCGAATCCTTTAATAGCGATCCGGCTAATTCAAGTAATTCTGGATTGGCAGACGAGGGGCGCGAGGGGAAGGCGGTATGTATCGAAGAATGTGTGGCGCCATGTGATGCTTGTGGTGATCTTGCGTTTTTCAACGCGACAAACTTAGCTCAATCGTTATTTTTGGAGCACTGTTATTACAGTGACAGTTATGGTGTCCATGGGTCAGATTTCGAGGTGTGCAGCTGCTGTGGTGCTGAAAACGGAGCAGGCGTGCTTCGCCATCCATTTATCCATGCAGATGATTGCCATGTTGATCGGCTTGAACGCGAATTGCAGAAAATGATTTCTGCGTATAACGATCCCACAGACGAGGCGATGCGCAAGGATGCGGAGCGGTATCGGTGGCTGCGTGAGCACCACAAATACGGCTCAAAGCCTGAATTGACAATTTCTGAGATTCGACACCGCTCGCTTGATCCGTGGTCAGGAGATAATCCGGATCGCGCCATCGACGCCGCGCTCGACGCGAGCGGGAGGGAGAAATGAATTACTCAGCCATGCGTGATCGCGTGATAGGTCGCCGGATTGCACGTTGCGGTAGCCAGGCGCTGAAACAGGCAAAAGACGGCGGTTCAGCGATGGACAATATCGTTAGAACCCAAGAATGGCGAAATCGATACATGACAATCCCGATTGAAATTACCTTGCCCAAGGAAAAGAAATGAGCCACTTCATCACCCGAGCAGAACTGGATGAGGTAGAGGACTCCATCGGTCTTGTCCTGCGAACGACGTACAGCGACCTGATCGCGATGGACATTTTCAAGACGGCGTTACAGAGAGGATGCTGGGCCTATCGCTGGCCGATTCCTGACATGGAAGACAAGTCGATGGAAGAACGGTTGCACTATGCGACAGGGGTTGCGGTGACGTTTGCCAAGGATGAAACGGCACGCAGGGTTAATGCATTTGAGGAGGCATAATGAAAGTTTACGCAGCAATCAATAGGGTTCAGGCATCTCTTGCTAAGACCGGCATCACAAAAGATAGGCAGAACAAGCAGCATGGCTATGCATTTCGCGGCATTGACGACGTTTACAACGCGATTTCAGGGCTTTTGGCAGATAACGGGCTATGTATCCTGCCCCGCGTGTTGAGTCGATCCGTTATCGAGCGCGAAACCAAGAGTGGTGGTGCGCTGTTCTACGTGACGGTACAGGCGGAATTCGATTTTGTCTGCGCAGAGGATGGGTCAAGCCATACGGTAAAGACGTTTGGCGAGGCGATGGACTCTGGCGATAAGGCAACCAACAAGGCAATGAGCGCGGCCTATAAGTACGCAGCGTTTCAGGCTTTTGCGATTCCGACAGAAGCCGACAACGATGCAGACGCGCATACGCACGAGGTGAAGGCAAACCCTCGTGATGGATCGGAATTGCACAATTTCAGCGCGGAACGCCAAATCGAAATCCAGGACTGGGTAGCGCATATCGTTGACCAGTCTGACATCGGCAATTCCGCAAAAGCGTGGAAAACCTGTGAATTGCCTGTTGAGGAAAAGACCTGCGTATGGGGTTTACTGGACTCCAAGCTGCGCAGTGGCATCAAAAAATACCTGAAGGAGAATGCAAGTGAGTGAAGCAATCAAGACTGGTCTGTGGAAGCGTGACGGTAACAACGGCTATTACTACAGCGGAAAGATCGAGGTGAACGGGCAGGAGTTCTGGGTAAATCTGTACAAGAATGACCGCAAGACGCAGGAAAGCCATCCCGACCTAAACTTGCAGCTGAAGCCGAAGGAGAATTCAGGGAAGAAAGCCGCTCAGAAAGCGGTCCACCAGGTAAACGCCTTGGGCGAGCCTGACGACACCATTCCGTGGTGAGGTGATGACCTTCCTCGCCATCATCCTGACCATCGGAACCAGCACAACCACCGTGCAGGCTAGCTCCATCACGTTCTACGGCTCTACCGTGTATTTCCAGACGCAGGCTGGTCAAGTGATATGTCCGAAAGCGTATGGGTATTTCAATGGCAATCAGGCCGTGGTTCGTTCTGCGGTGTGTGACGGCATCTTCCTCAATGGATTCTCAAAATGACCGAATTTACACACTCCATGCTAGAGCAAATGGTTCGCGAAATGGCGCTTTTGTGCATGAATAACAAAGCGCCGCAAGCGAACATAGCTCCTTATCTTGATTTGTGCCGTAACGCCATTTCTCTAGGTTGCGTTGTACTTAGAAACGACGACGAACGGTTAAACAACAACAGGACCACGACAATTGGTGGCAATGGACTCAATGAATTTTTCTCAAGGCCAATAGCATGACCAAAAAACCCGACCGTTACGCGCTTATCCGGCAGCGCAAGCAGAAAGATGGCTTCCGCGCGAGTCAGGTATGGCTTAACCGGACGGAGAAAACGCTGATGAACGCATTGCGTGCGAAGTCCAACGAAAGTATCTCGGAGTTCTTTAGCAGGCTGGTGCGTGAGGAATCGGCGAGAGAGTGGCCGTGATTCGGAAACTCCGGCTGATCTACTCGGACGGTTCAGTCGGCCCTTGGCTAGTTTTGGAGAAAAACATGGCAGAGTTTGGTGGAGTGACCTACAACGCGGAACGGGATCGCGGCAGACTGTCGAAGCAGCTGGACGATGTGAAGCGCGTGATGGGGGACGGGAACTGGCGCACGCTGGGCGAACTGGAAGCGATTACAGGGCATACTCAGGCGTCGGTCTCGGCTAGGCTGCGAGACTTGCGAAAACCGAAGCATGGTGCGAATACGGTCGAGCGGCAATACGTGACGCAGGGGCTGTGGCGCTACCGTGTGGTGAAGCCGTGAAGGTCACAAATTTTACAAAAGAGGCTTTGGCTTTCCGCAGACAGTCACGCTACCTAAAGGAGAGAGGCTATCGCATGCACGAAACGGATTGGGAAATCCATCGTGGAGGGCGATGGAACGAAATTATCGTTGACGTGGTGATCAGTGTGGATGGCAAATACGTCTATACAAAGCTGGGGCCTAAGCGGCCTGCTCCAGCATCACAAACGCCAGATTCTGATCGTCCAACTCTTCATCCGTAGGCTCGGCGATCAGTTCTAGATCATCCGCCGTCTTGCGGAAAACCAGGATATTCGGACTGTCCATAGCGCACATATTAGTAAACCGTTAAGTGCAGGATAGCACGGCATTACTGGAAGCTTGATGACTAATAGCTAAATATCATTAGTTGCTATGCACAGTAGTGGTAGGATTTACGAAACGGGAGAGAAAAATGGCAAATAAAGACGCGGATGCGGCGAAGCTGCTTGCGAAGAGACTTTTGCGGATGGCAGATGTTGCAGAACTTAATGATGCTCCATTTCAGAACTTGATTGATCTGCGCCAGGCCGCCGCCCTGCTAGAGCGTCAGGCCGCGCCGGATGCGTGGCAGCCGATTGGAAACGTAACTCCGGGTGTGGCGCCTTTCGATGGCAAGCAGGTTTTGCTACTCACCACTGATCTTGACGAGCCTCGCACACATGGTTTTTGGCAGGAGGGCGTGCTCGATGATGGATCGGACGGCTATTTTAACTTCGCTGGTTGGTGCTGGTGTCACGACAATTATTTTCATTGCTCGACAGATGAAAGCGCGGCGCCTTCCTATGATTTCTGCGAACCTCAGCGTCCGTTTATGTGGGCGCCAATGCCAGAAGTTAGCGATGCGGATTTCCAAAATCTAGAAAACGCTATTCCCAAGGAAACGCCCAAAACAATGCATGTGACCGCCGGGTCGTCAAGGAAGGCGTACCGCAGCAGATGAAGGACATATTCGCTAGCTTGGGGATCAAATGAAACTTCTATTCCAAGGCAATCCCATAGCCGGTACCTCACCAGAGGACACGTTTGCGCGCAGACTGCGCGAATCTCGCGACCATGCCGGACTATCTGTGAAGAAGCTGTCAGAAAGCTGTGGATTCTCCGAGTCTGCAATCCGAAAGATCGAGCGCGGGCAGACTCGCATGCTGGACAAGCCCGCAACAATGGTTGCACTGGCTGCCGCATTGGGGGTTTCCAATGTCTGGCTATATGCCGGAGGAGCCGCAGGCGATCGTTGCAAACCGGAGTGGTATACGCCATGAACGGACTAGATAGAGAATTGCTAAAGAGGCTGATGAAAGAGGCGCGAGAGGCGTGCATTACCTTGCGAAACTGCTCATATGAAGATCGCTATGACGATGCGCGCGCTAACCGTCAGGCTAACAAACTGGATTCAGCAATAGACGCTTTTGAATTGAAGTCTAAATTGCTTCTGGAGGAAGTCCTGTGAGCCGCGTCGAAGTCCGCACCATGCGCTGCATCGAAGCCGAGAAAGAGCGCGACCAAGCCAATGCACTGGCCGAGCATTTCGAGTCCATGTACTGCGAGGCGATGGCGCGGCTATTGATGATGGAGCAGGAAATTGCGGAGTTGCGGAAATGGAAATAAAAAGATTCAAAGATGGCTCATCGCCAATAGCTTTACTAAAAGTTGGACTTCGTGAAATAGCAATGGTTGATATGCCGTTCGCATTCCTTTCCAATTTTAATTGGTCTGTTTCGAAGTCACGAGGACTCAAATACGCTTTGCATAGGAAAACTATCAACAACAAAATAACTTTCACATACATGCATAGGGTAGTAGCCGGTGCATTACCTGGTCAGGTCGTAGACCACATTAATGGCGATACGTTGGACAATAGAAAAAGCAATCTGCGAATTTGTTCTATTTCTCAAAACGGAGCCAACCGTGGGAAGAATAAAGACAACACAAGCGGTTATAAAGGAGTAACTTTTCACAAAGGAACAAAAAAATGGCAGGCTGGAATAAAAATCAAAGGTAAGTACATATATATTGGAAGATTTGATGATCCTGCTTTAGCAGCAAGCGCATACGATAAGGCAGCCAAGGAAATTCACGGTGAATTTGCGTGGAAAGGATGACTGACGCACAACGCAGGTTATTAAATGCTATTGCGACTGACCTGTCCAAGCAGCTTGTTTGGCATGGCCTACGGCTTAGCAAGGATGATTTTCGTCATCTTGTGGCCGGAACCGTGCTTGGCTGGCGAATGATGCCTGGTATCGACCGTGGCGAAGGCGAGCGTGGATTCATCATGTTAGGCGGCTCCAGCATGAATCTCAGCAAAGCCGAGGCTGCCGAGGCGATAACGCTACTCATCCACCTAGGCGACGATCCGGCCTCGCAGGGGCTTAACCAGAAGCCGGTACGGTGGTCGGAGAAGGTGCTTTGCGGAATGGGATATTCACTGGAAGATTTACGGAGGGATGCGGCGTGATACAAGAAATTGACGTTATTGTTCTGACTTCATTGGCCGGAATGATCATCGCTATTTATTCTTTTTTAAATGATTGGTCTCCAAGACCTGGAATTATTGGTTTTTTTGATACCTACTCAGGTAACAATGGTATAGCCGCAGGAATATTAATCACATCTTTTTCTTACTTTATCGGCGCGTTCCTATATGCGTTCACGAAATAGTTTACCGTTTACCGACGACGAACTCGAATGGATGGCGGATTGCAAAATGACCGCATGCGCATTTTGTGACGCGCCGCCGCCAGTGGATTTCCACCATGTGAGGCAGGGGCTTAATTTCGCTGGAGTCGGTGCCTGCCGGAACTGCCACGACCTGCGCGTCTGGAACACCGTAGGCTGCTCCGAGCTTGAGGCGATCAATATCACGATTGGCCGCGTACTGGCGCTACGGGCTGGCAGGCCGATACAGCCGGTTTCTCAGTTGCGCAGGCGGCAGAGGTCTACGGAGACTCCACAGAAAATACTACCGAGGGGGAATGTATGAAAACGATACGAGAAATGATTGAGGTTATGCAGGCTTATGAGCGCGGCGAGAAAATTCAATGTTATGAAAAACCTGGTTGGTTTGACGTTCACTTACCACATTGGGATTGGATGAATCGCGACTACCGCATCAAGCCAGCACCGAAAAGACAAGAACGAGGAGAAATGCGCTTAGTCCAAATTTCTCAGCATGTATGGATTCAGTCTGGAGGGTGGGAATACGAGGCATTAGCTGACATTCGCGTCCGCGAGGTCATAGAGGAGTGAAAACCTTCACAATCCCGATCAAGCTGGAATCGCTGGCCAACAAGCGCGAGCATTGGGCGAAGAAGGCCAAGCGCGCCAAGGAACAGCGTCAGGCGGCTTATCTGTTATGCCCTCCCGTCGAGTATTTCACCTGCGTTGTCAGCATCACAAGAATAGCGCCAAGAGAGCTTGATACGGACAATTTGGCTATATCGGCCAAGCATGTTAGAGATGGGATCGCGGATCGTCTTGGCATAGATGATCGTGATAAACGAGTCACGTGGGCCTATTCTCAGAGCAAAGGCGAACCTAAACAGTACGCGGTTAGTGTATCAATCGTTCCATGCTGACCTACGCCCAGCTACAGCAGAAATTCGAGGCGGCGACAGGTGACGTGCGCAAGATGCAGGCTGAGATGGAAGTCCTGCGCCGGGACCGGGATTTCTGGCGCAAACAGGCCAATATCCTCATGAACAGCCACCGGGGAATGCTTGATTTACTGGAGCGCAGGCACGTATCATCGAAAGAACCACTGACAGGATAAATCCATGCGCTGGGGGCTTCAAAGATCGCGGGTAAAGCATGAATGAACCTGTCCCCTTTGGCGCGGCTGGACGCGCTTATCCGCGAGTTGGGACGAGTCAACTGGATCGATCCCCGTCAACTGGTGGAGCTACGGGATATCGCGAAGCAGCTACATGCGCTTCGCTCGATGTCCGACGCCGTAAGAATCGCCATTTACCAGTTGTTGAACGCCGTCAAGATTCACGAGAATGGCCGGGTGACCGTGATGCATGCTTCGGAGTTCTACTCGGCCATTTCTGACCTGAACCGCATCCTGGACGATATCAGACCAAGGGCAGCCAATGAACAACGGGGATGATGTCACAGAGGAAGTAGGGACTATTTTCGACAGGTTATCCGGTTTCCGTTGCAATGACGGGAACGTGCAGACCATCGTCCATCAGGGGATTGGTAAGTGGGGGCCGGCGGCGATTACAGCCTGCTTTTGCACCCTCATCTTTCAGATTATGCTTGCAATACTTTTCTTCTACCTTCTCAAGCAGCAGGAAGACCAGATTCGCGATCTTCAGGCTTGGATGCAGGTGTATGGGAACAAGGTTTCTACACTTGAGGCAAAGTCTAAATGAAATTTAGAACGAACGGCGTCACGCAAGAACTACTGAAAGAGAGGTTAATTTACTCTCCAAATTCAGGCAAATTCTACTGGAAAGTAGATCGCGGAGTAATGAAAGCTGGAGAAGAAGCTGGTTGCAAACTACACGGATATTTGATTATTGGGATAGGTGGTTCACAAATACCTGCACATAGGCTTGCTTGGCTTTATATGATGGGATCATTTCCGGACGGAATGATTGATCATATAAATGGCGATCGGCAGGACAATCGGTGGATTAATTTACGGGCTGCGGACGCGAGCATAAATCAGCAAAATCTTAGGAGACCGAAAGGAAAGAAAACAGGATTCCTTGGCGTTTGGCAAAGGAATAGAAAGAGTGGCCGATTTCAAGCAGAAATACGTGACCCAAAAACTATGAAAAAAATTAGACTTGGTGCGTTTGCTACAGCCGAGGAAGCTCATCAAGCCTATTTGTCAGCAAAGCGAAAACTCCATCCCGGATGCACTATTTAAGGAAAATAAAATGTCTACTGTAATAATTGCTGGTGGTGGTTCTGGACATCGTGCGATGCAGCATATTGCTCACACGTACTCCAGCATGACCGCAGACCAGAAAGCCGCAGCCGTGGAAATCGTCCGCGCGTTCGTAGAGGACGTGAATCAGCGTTTCGGTACTGATTTCTCTACGACCGAGCTTTGAGCGTGAATCTCCCGGTCGATCTGAAATCCATCACCGCACTGTTACTGGTGGCGGCATGCTCAGGTGGACTGGGAGCGTTTTTCACCATGCAGAACCAGATGCATGATATGTCCGGCAGCATTAACCTGCTGTCGGAAAAGCTGGATGCCAAGACGCAGGAACTGTCTGCACAAATCAAGCAAGTGGACGCCAATTCTCAGCAGAGAAGGCAGGACACTCGTGAAGAAATGATTAACCAGCTTCAGAACGTGCATTCGGAAATGTCCGAGATGCGGCAGCAGATTTACAAGCGGCCATGACCCGCACGGAGGTCATGTTCGCGCTGACAGTCGGCATTCCGCTATTCGTTTCGCTGGTCTACAACATTGTGCGTTGCATCATTGAGATGCGCAAGCCGGTTATCGAGGAAGACGAGCACGCCAGAGGAGATTTCCATGCTTGAGTTAATTGGTCTGATTGTGGTTTTGCTGCTTTGTTATCTGATCTACCGCTACCACGTCCTGCATATTTCCATTGCGGAACTGCGAAAAGACTGGGCAGCCATCAAGGCAACCGGAAAGCCTTTGTGATCACGTGGCTGTCTAATCCACAGGTACAGATCATGCTGACGGGGCTTATGGTGGAGTTGATTCTTTTTTTCGTGAAAGGTCGTGTTGACAAAAAGGTGCACAAATGACGGCTCGCGATGCCCGTAATCACAATCCGCTGAACATCCGGCGTGGTCCCGACGAATGGGAGGGACTTGCCTCCACGCAGACCGATCCGGATTTCTGTACCTTCAAATCCGACGTATTCGGGTTCCGGGCCGGGTTCCGCATCCTGATCCACTACGCGGACGCCTACAGCCTGAATACGGTCAATGGTGTAATTTCCCGCTGGGCACCACCGAGCGAGAACGACACGGACGCCTACATTGCAGCCGTCTGCAAGAAAACAGGCTTCGGCCCGGAAGAACCTCTGCAAATCAAGACGTGGGGAATCTGTAGCAAGCTCATATATGCCATGACCGAGCAGGAATCCGGGGCGAAGTTTGAAACGAACTTCAAGGCCAAGGATTTAGCCGAAGGCGCGTTACGGGCTGGCATCGTGGATTCCCCGAAAACGCCGGTGAAGAAGATCGGCGTGGTGCTGACAGGAGCCGGGGCGGCTGCTGCCTCAATTGCTCCACAAGCCGTGGATGCCTTCACGCAGTACCGTGGATATTTCGATGTTTTTACCAACCCCAGCGTTAAGACAGGGTTGGCCATCGTGGGCGCAGTCTTGGCACTGCTCGCCATCTTCAACCACGTCCGCTCGACCACCAAATAGGATAATTACATGAATGTCGCTGATAACGGAAACATCATGCCGCCCGCAAAAGCGGCCTACGCCAAGAATCCGAACCCGTTTGTTCCGGTAGACGGTTTGCCGGGTGATTTCGGCGCGTCGTATAAGGACAACACGGGCACGTATCCGCAGTATTCGCACACCCAGCTTCAGGGCTTCAACCTATCGCAGCTCAAGGCGGAACACGAGCGTGCGCTGGCGCTGTATGCCGTATACGCCAACAACCACACGAATGAACAAGGCGTGCTGACGTCGTCCGGTTTCAACGGCGACCCGCAGTATTACCAGGCGTCGTTTGCAAAACTACTGGTAGCCGCTGGCGATACGTCCCACAGCAACGGTCCGAAAGCGCGGGGTAGCTGATCATGGTCACGATTTCCACGGTTTTCCTGATCCTGTCAGCGATCGCGTTCTATCTCGGCGGTTTCAGCGTTCCGGTGCCTCGCGTGAACTGGCTCTGTTTCGGGTTCGCATTCTGGGTTACCGCGATCCTGTTCGGCGGTCACGTACTGGTGCCGTAGTGTTACGCAAGTTTCTTTGTTGGTTGCTATGCTGTCACCGGCGCGGAGACTTCCGCGTCTATCTCTTCCTTCATCCATACTGGAGTTTTTACATGGGCAACACAGTAACCATCAAAGTCGGCGGGGGCGGTACGTCCTCTGTCGCGACCATCGACTTGCAGACCGGCGTTCCGGTCGCCGCGACGCTTTCCTTCGCTTCCGACAATCCGGGCGTGTGTACGGTCGATCCTGTCAACGGCACGTTTACCGCTGTTGCCGTGGGTTCGGCCAATATCTCGGTTTCGGCCTCGGCCAATGGGTTCACCCACTCGGACAGTGCCAGCGTGACCGTGGCGCAGACCGATACGGGTGATTTCTCCGTTACCCTGACGCTGAACGCCAATCCGTGAGCTTTATTATTGCTCTTTGGAGCAAGGCGAAGTTGTATGTCATGGCTGCTGCCGGTGTCCTGATGGCCATCGGCACGGCTTTCGCCCTCGGTCGGCATAAGGGCGAAGTTGCCGGGGAAACAAAGGTCGCTGCCAAGGCGGCGCAGTCCGCTTTGAAGGAAGCGCTGGAAGCCTCGAAGAACCAGCAGGCCGTCAGCCAGCTAAAGCCGGGTGCCGCACAGGCGGAACTGGCGAAGGAATGGGCGAGGGGGAAATCCGATGCGAGTCTGTAAAGCTCTCTGCGTTATTTTATTACTCAGCGGCTGCGCACCCGTACAGGTCACGTCATCCACGTTCTGCACGGACTATAAGCCGGTCTATATCGATAGCGTCAACGACAAGCTGACGGATGAAACGGCGCAGGCCATCCTGACCAATAACCGTTTCTACAAGTCGCACTGCCACTAACCCTTGTTCGGGAAGAAGTCGGTAGGAATTGCCGACGTGCGTCCATTGCCGTTGGTAATGCGCAGACCCTTGAAGTAGACGTTATTCGCGTGGGTCGAGGTCGATGAAATACTGCCGCACCCAAGAATAATCGAGGTCGGCTGGTACTGAGTCACGTCCGTAAAGTTGGACCCCTGCTGCACGTTGTTTATGAATAGCTTAGTGATCGTCGCCACGCGTTCCAGATGGATAAATAGGTTCGTATTCGTCGGGATGGCAACGGTTCCGATTATGCGGTCTGATCCATTAAATAACTTCAGCACGTTCGATGCAGAAGAGTGGTATATCGCAAGACCCGCAATCGTGATGTAGTTTTCTTGCGTTGCAGCAATGGATGTGACGTTCATCCAGAAATCAATTGCGTAGTCGTTGATTAGCGCGATGGGGATCGTGACGTATCCTATCCCAGTGGTATTGGTGAAGTACCACGTAGACCCGAACGGCGGGGTTACCGCATTGCTGAGCGAGCCATTTCCGGTCATGTTCCATGCGTTACCCAGAATTTCATCCCGAAGAATAGTGTCGCCGTTGTTACCCTCGCAGCGAATGTTGGTGGAGACGTTGCCGTAGAGAGGGTCTACCGGCGGCTGCCACGTTCCAGCGATAACGCAGATCAGGTCCACATTGATGTCGCTGCACAGGTAGCGGTCGCCGACAGAAGGTGTAGCGGGACGGCTGGCGTAGGTGCCATAGCCGACATTCCCGGAACCTCCACCGCTAACCGGATAGTTGAATGCTGTAGGCATTAGCTGATAACGACCTGAGTGAACTGTTGCTGGATACTGGTGGTCGAGGACAGGCCACCAAACTGTGCCGTAATGCGGAAATTCAGCGCCACCGTTGTGTCCTCCGTCAGCGCATTGACCTGTAAGGCTTGAGTCCCGGTCAGTACCAGAGGAAGTCCGGTTCCTCCCATCGTAATGCTCGTGATGGCGGTTTGTGCGTTTGCAACATCGTCCAGTGAAATGAAGCCGGACATGCGGAAAGGGCTGTTGCTCTGCCCAATGGCAAGCGCCAGAGACGATGCGGTTGCGATGACGGACGTTCCGAAGCGGACCGTTAGGGTAAGGGTTGGAATGGCTAAGGCAGGCGTTGTAATGAGGCTGGTGCTGTCAAACGTCAGCACGCGGCTGGTTCCCATGAAGTTCGCAGGAATAGCCACGTTGACCAGATCGGTTTCTGCCGTGGTGTTGCTGACGACAGGCCCGATGTTCTGGCGGGCGCGCAGGCCGTACACCTGATTGGTGAAAACGAGGCTCATACGATAGTCACCGATCCGGTCAGGCTTTCCGTTACCCAGTCTGTGGGAGACACAGTGCAGCGCAGGGTGACGCAACTATAACGGTTGGTCGTGGCGATACTTCCGCCGGTTCCGGTTGTGGTGTCTCCGGCTACGCCATGAATCACCTGTCTCGCGTTCTGGGTGATTTTCCATCCTCCCGAACCACGTCCGTCGATCTTGATTTCGTCGCCTACCGATGGGGTAGAAGGCAGCAGGTGGGTTATCTGGGATGCGCCATTAGAAATGTAGCGTCCGTTGCTCACCATTGACGTTGTGGTCGTCGTGGTGATCCAGCCTTGATTACTCACTGCGGACGTGAGCACGTCGCCGCGCATGGGGACGTAGAGAAATTGCGTGGCACTGACGGCAAAGCCCAAGGGCTTGGAAACCTGCCCAATAGAGCCGGACACGTTGGGATCGGTCGTGGACAACGCGCCAGCGGTCGTCGTGCTGAGCCAGTAAGGCCCAATCGTCAGGCCGGACAGGGTAACCGGGCCAACCAGAAGGAGGGTGAACGTATTGGCATTGGCAACCGCTGAGACCATGCCGACGACCTCGGCATTCGTCGCGTTATCGGCTTTGGCCAGCGCATAAAAGCTGCCGTTGTATAGAACCACCTGACCCACCGAGAATCCGTGGGAGTTCTGGTTGACGCTGATGCTAGGGCTTCCGCCTGCGGCGATCGTTTTCCAGCTAAGCCCTTTGGGAACTGTGCTGTCGGCTGTCAGTACCTGCCCATCCGTTCCGACCGGCAGGCGGGTATTGCTGGGACCAAATACGTATATATCACCCTTGGCTGTCAGGGGAGAACCCGAGGCAGGAGGTACGCGGCTGGTCGGTGTTCCTGTGACCTTGGTATCGGCCTTGACGGTCGTCATGGCTTCAGCCTGTGCGTATCCGGTAAACAGGACATCGGATGAGGCCACCGGAACCAGCGAGCCATCGCCGCTACTGGATCGGATGTAGACGTTTTCTCCGAGTACGGCGGTTCCTGCCGGATCGGTGTCAAGCAGAACCTTTTTGTTCGTGCCCCAGATAGGAACCCAGACCTTGTTTCCCATTACGACCCCGGCAAGGTTTCGCGGAGGCCGGGGATTTTCTTCTTGATCGCGTCAACGCCGGTGCGTGCCGTTCGGTTCTTCTTGGGGTCGGTGTCCTGGGCAATGTCGTTGAGCAGTCCGGGGACGAACGTGGACGCCTCCCTGCCTGCGAGCTTGCCCATTGAATCGGCATTCTTGAATGCGTCTTCCTGCCCCTTGAGCGGGGAGAACGGAACTTGCTCCAGGACTCCCAGATAGCCCTTGGTGGTGCCGACCGCGAGCTTTTGCAGTGGGGTGCCGCGCGTTTCGTCGTAGATACGTCCGATCGTACCCACCATCTGGGCCAGCATGGTCAAGGGATGGTGGAAGGCAACCTTGGTCGCCTTGACGTTATCCAGCGTTTCCGCCTCGCGGTTTTTCTTTGCATCACCTTGCTGATAGAACCCGGTGAAATGATGGCGGTACAGCCAGAAAGCCGTCAGCGCAGCCGCCCCCACGGTGGAATGAACGAGGTTTTTGGCGATGTATTCCGCCTCGCCCTCGCTCATGTTCTTGAGTTCCTTGGAGGCAGCCAGCGCCTTGATCGCGCCAACCGGAGTGTAATCAATGACCCGTCCGGCAATGTTGGTGGGAACCTTCACGATAGGGGTCTGGGACTCCATGAAGTACGCCAAAGCCCGCGTGACTCGCGACCGGGAGTCGCCTTCCTTGCCCTTGAGGATGCGGATCAGTCCCTTATAGCCATTTACGACCACGTTATCGCCCTTGAGGACGGACTCCTTGCCTCGAATATAGGCTTTTGCCCAGTTCATGCCTTGGGCAACGGGGGAGTTGACCTGATCCATGATTTCCTCATGGCCGAGTCCTTCTTTTTGAAGTTCCCGGATCATCTGCGCGTCGTACAGAATCTTGGAACGCTGCATGGACGCGAATTCGGTCGGCGTCTTGATGGCGTTGTGCAGGCGTCCGAAGAATTCCAGCCACGGATGCGTGACCTGGAAGTCCGCTTTTTCTCCGTACATCGCATCCCAGTCGGAAAACCCTCGGGTCAGGCGCTGCCACGCGGCTTTGCGCATCTCCGGGTCTTTCAGAGACGCATATAACGCCTTTTCAGCATTCCAGTTGAGTCCGCCCCCCGCGTCAGGGGCCTTCTCGAAAATATCTCCAAGCTTCGGAATGTGGCGATAGGCTTCGCTCACTGCCGCATGCAGGATTTTGCTGGGTAGCTCCACGGCAGAGTAGGCCGCGAGCTTACCCAGGACGTGGTAGCCGGAAAGAATCGAGGCTCGGATCGAACCCAGAACCAGATCAGCCGTCTTGCGCCCGAACGAGCGGTTTTTCAGTTCGACCGAATGACGCAGTTTGTCCAGTTCGTGCTTGGACGCGGCAAGTTCACGTTCTGCGGCTAGTACCTCGTTGGATTTCGTGACGACAGGCTTTGCCGAATCGTCTTTTTCGTACTTGCCTGACGCAATCCGATCCTCGATTTCCTTGCGCTCATTCTCCAGTTGGGCCATCCGGCGCTGGTTGTAGACGGCACTGGGGTCTTTCGGACGGTCTGCCGGAGGCGGATTGGTCCGCTTGATTTCCTCGGCACGCAATTCTTTCTTGATGTCGGCCAGACGTGCTTCGTCGGCTGTTTTCGTGCGTGGCGTGCGAACCGTGGATGATCCCGTGATTTTCCCGGATACCTCATCCAGCGAGTGCGGCGCGTATTGATTAATATACTCGTGAGTTTTGTTAAGCACGTCCTGCGACGAAAGGCTTTCGTCCTTCGCAAATTCCTTGGCCTTGGCCCGGATGGCTTCGCCGAAGTCACCTTTTTTTGCGCCACGGTCAATCCGCTGCAAGTCTTTCAACTGCGCTTGCAGTTTGCGGGTTTCTTCATTGAATTGTGGGGTACATTTGGTCACAGGGGGCAGCTCGCAAGACGTTCCTTGATCTGGCCTTCCAGCTTGGCAAGCTGCTTTTTAACACGTTCCTGCATGGCCTGATCGGGTGTTTTCTTGACGCGTGGCGCAGATTGTTTTTCCTGAGCCTGCGTGAGCTTTTCTTCCAGTTCGGCAATCCTGTCCGTCGCGGCTTTCAGTTGCTTCTCCACATGCGCCGGGAGTTCCTTGCCGTCGTTAGCGATCTTGAATACACGCTTCTGGTTCACCAGCGAATAGTCCTCATTGGACAGCATCTGACGTGCGGACAGCGCCCACGAGGCTTCCGTTCCGGCCACACGGGAGGCCAGTTCGTTGAGTTCGCGCTGTTGCTCCAGCTGATCCAGACGCACTAGCGCGTCCGTTTTCTCACCCGGCGTCTCGGCTTTGTCGAAACGGTCGGAAAGCGCCTTGTACTCGCGGGAAATGCGGACGCGATCGGCCAGCAACGCGGCAACGTCTTCCTGCTTCACGCCACGCTTTGTGGTTACGATGTCAGCCGCAATGGCTTGGCCGCGCTCCGGCTCGTTCTGAGCGTCTTCTACGGCCTTGCGGAACAGTTCCTGTCGGGTCGGGCCTTCGTGGGAAACGAGTTCGTCAACACCCAGACTTATGCGGTCTTGGCGGATGGACTCGTTTTTGACGCCGATGGGTTCGGCGGGTTTTGTCGATTCTGCAGATTGTTCGGCGCGAGGCTGCTCTGTTGACGCTTCAGGCGTTCCGCTTTCGCTTGGTCGGACTTCGCTGAAAGGTTCCGGTGGATTTCCAGCAACGCCTCCTTCTGCTGATGTTCCGGCAGATGGCTGACCCCCAACTGGCTCAGTCGATGCTCGCTGCTCATACGGCGCTCCCTTTTTGC
>Ga0209621_1000004_pt1 | contig 14052 bp, 10 predicted proteins | sample TexAe_OM2H0_O3_FD_187941 | JGI IMG/M metagenome (GOLD analysis project Ga0209621, IMG submission 187941) | Forest soil microbial communities from Davy Crockett National Forest, Groveton, Texas, USA - Texas A ecozone_OM2H0_O3 (SPAdes) (version 2) | ecosystem: Environmental > Terrestrial > Soil >...
AAACGGGGATATTCGTGTTAAATAATAGAGGGTTTATGGTTCAGTAAAGCTAAATTAGCTTTACTGAACCATAAACCCTCTATTATTTAACACGAATATCCCCGTTTCCCCTTTTTTACTTAGGACGGGGTATTCGTGTCCTCATAAATTTTGGAAAAAACCATATTTATGGTGATATGAAATTAAATATAGTATTTCTATACTAGATTTTACGAAGTTAGTGAATCTCATCATTTTGCTATCCATGGGTCTAAGATAAAGAAAGAGAAATATATAATAGTTAATATTTGTCCTGTAATAATGTAAGGTGCTTCAACTGGTTTAGCTCCAATTCAAGTTAAGAGAATAACAACTCTAAGTAGAATTCATAAAGTAAATTTATTTAAAGGGTAAAATTGAGTAGACTGAATCTGTTTTATGAAAAGTAAAGGTATAAAATAAAATACTATAACTGATGCTATTAAGGCTAATACACCTCCTAGTTTATTCGGGATAGATCGTAAGATAGCATAAGCAAAAAGATAATATCATTCTGGTTGAATATGAGGAGGAGAATTTAGAGGATTTGCTGGGTTGAAATTTTCAGGATCTCCTAATATATTAGGATCTCATAATACTAATATGATTAGAAAGAAAATTATAATAATTATACCTAATAAATCTTTTAAGGTAAAATAAGGGTGGAATGATGTTTTTATTGGATTTCTTTTGATTCCTAAGGGGTTATTAGATCCTGTTTGGTGGAGGAATAGAATATGAATAATTACTATTGCTCTGATGCTAAATGGAAGAATAAAATGAAGAGAGAAAAATCGGGTAAGTGTTGGGGTGTCCACAGCAAATCCTCCTCATAATCATTGAACTAATGAATTTCCTACATAAGGGATGGTAGAGAGTAAATTAGTAATTACTGAAGCTCCTCATAATGACATCTGGCCTCAAGGTAGAACATATCCTAAAAATGCGGTAGCTATAGAAATAAGAAGAATTGTAACTCCCACTAATCAAGTATGAATTATTGTAAATGAGTTATAATATATACCACGCCCTAAGTGAAGATAAAGACAGATAAAGAATATAGAAGCTCCATTTGCATGAGTAGTGCGTAGAAATCATCCATTGTTTACATCACGGCACAAGTAAACTAAATTATCAAATGCTAAGCTTACATGCCCTGAATAGTGTATTGCTAAGAAAAGGCCAGTAATAATTTGGAGAATTAAGCAAATACCTAATAAGGACCCAAAGTTTCATCATATAGTAATATTAAGTGGAGCTGGTATATCAATTAGGGAGTGGTTTAGAATTTTTAAAGCTGGGTTATTTTTCCGTACATTAATAAAAACTAAGTTAAATTCTATATTACAAAAATAGTGTTTTATTTAAACTAATGAGTATATTTTTGAGAGAAAGAGAATAAATGGATAAGTCTATTTTTTTTATTAATAGCTTTTGTATTTATATTAATTAGATTAAATTTTATAAATTTTAACCGCAGGTTAATAGTTGAATGGGATATTTTTTCTTCTAGAAGAAAAATTTTTCTATTTAATTTTTATATAGATTGAATATCAACTTTGTTTTTTAGATTTGTAGCTCTTATTTCTGGCTCTGTTTTATATTTTAGAGGTAGATATATACCTATAAATAGAAAGTTTCGGGGATTTATAATCTTAGTTTTTATGTTCGTATTAAGGATATTTTTTATAGTTTTTAGGTTAAATTTAGTAAGAATAATGTTAGGATGAGATGGATTAGGAATTATTTCTTATATTCTTGTTGTTTTTTATAATAATGAGAAATCAAATAGGGCTGGTATACTTACTGTGATAAGAAATCGTATTGGTGATTCCGCATTATTACTAAGTGTTGCATATTTTATGGAAATAAGGAGATGAAATTATCTATTATTAGATGAGTGTTTGGACATAGTAGTAGTGAGGTTAATTATTATAGCTGCTATAACTAAAAGAGCTCAAATTCCTTTTTCAGCCTGATTACCTGCTGCTATAGCAGCTCCTACTCCTGTAAGAGCTTTAGTACATTCTTCTACTTTAGTAACTGCTGGGGTTTATTTGTTGATTCGGTTTAGGGACTTAATACAGGATTTTAAGATTTTGAGGGTGTTAATATATTTAGGGATATTAACTACTTTGATATCTAGGCTGAGGGCATTATTTGAGCCTGATTTTAAAAAAGTGGTTGCTTTATCTACATTAAGTCAATTAGGAATTATAATAATAACTTTGTCTATAGGATTTGGCAAATTAGCTTTTATTCATTTACTAACACACGCGGTGTTTAAGGCTTTATTATTTATATGTAGAGGAAAAGTAATTCACAATGTTGGTGATTATCAAGATGCCCGAAAAATAGGAGGAGAGATTTTTAATTTACCTATTACAAGAGCAATCATAGTTTTATCAAGATATGCATTGTGTGGTGTGCCTTTTTTATCTGGGTTTTATTCTAAAGATTTGATTATTGAATCTAGATTAATGGGGGATATATTTTTTTTTAATTATTGTTTGTATATATTAATTGTAGGTTTATCATCTAGTTATTCTTTCCGTCTTTTATTTTTAAGAATAATTAGGTTTACAAATCAAAATGTTTCTTTAATAAGAGATGAGGAAGATTGAGTAATATTGATCTCTAAATTTGGTTTGTTGGTGATAAGTTTATTAAGTGGGGCATTATTAATGTGAGTGTGTATTTCTAGGTCTAATATAATTAGATTAGACTATATATTTAAATGAATAGCTTTTATTAGAATGTTAATAGGAGTTGTATTGGGAGTATGAATTTGTATCTGAAACAAAAAAGGAAGTAAATTTTTAACTAATTTAAAATTTTTAGAAATTTTTATGGTTATATGGAATTTACCTATATTAAGGGGAATAAAATTTGGTTTTAGTAGCATAAGACTACATTTAAATCTAGTTAAATTAGACTTAGGATGATTAGAATTATTTAGAGGTGCTGGGTTTTACAAATTATTTAGGAGTAGAGGGTTGTTTTTAGAAGGATGAAATTTAAATAACATTAAAAATATTTTAATAATCTTTATTATTAGCTTAATATTTATAGAGTTAGTAATTTTATGATAATAAAGTTTTTAGAATACAATATTGAAGCTATTGAGGAGAGAACCTGTTTTAAGACCACAACTTAATATTTTATTTATAAATTATTAGGTAAAATTAAAAGTTGAATTCTTTGAGGGTTTATAATTAATAAATTTAATGGAACTCAATGAAGTAATAAAGTTAATCATTCTCGTAAGTAAGCTGGAGTTAAAGTAAGTATTTTAGAAGGTAATTTACCGTGTTGAGTTTGACTAAAAAGAAACAAAGAGTATGCAGCTGCTAAAAAAACTAATCTAGCTAATAATAAGATTGTATAATGAGTTCATGAAAATATTGCGGTGATAGAGTTTATCTCTCCTAATAAATTAAGAGAAGGAGGAGCTGCTATATTTGATGTACATAATATAAATCACACTATCCTTATTACAGGTATAGAAGTTTGTAACCCTTTTATAATAAAAAGACTACGTGTATTTATTCGTTCATAAGATATATTAGCAATACAAAATAAACCAGAGGAGCAAAATCCATGACCGATTATAATAAATTGAGCTCCATTAATTCCTCAGTAAGAAAAAGTTAAAAGACCTCTTATTACTATAGATATATGTGCAACTGATGATAAGGCAATTAGTAATTTAATATCAGTCTGGAAAATACAAAATACAGCAATTATAACCCCTCCTGTGAGTGATCATCTTATAAGAATAGGGGTTAAATTCAAAAGTATACTTCTTATTTTTGAAATTATACGTAATATACCATACCCTCCTAATTTTAGTAAAATAGCAGCTAAAATTATAGATCCTGCAACAGGAGCTTCTACATGAGCCTTAGGGAGTCATAAGTGAACTAGATAAGTAGGAAGTTTTACCGAAAATGCAAAAATAAGAATAAAAGCTCATAAATTTGAGGTTACCCAATAAGAATTATAAAGGTAGAGAATATGTATATTAGTTCTTCTTAAGTTATTTGATCAAATTAAAAATGCAACAAGTAATGGAAGAGATGCTATTACTGTATAAATTATTATATATACACCTGCTTGGGAGCGTTCAGGTTGATTTCCTCAACCTAGGATTAATATGAAGGTTGGGATTAACGAAGCTTCAAATATAATATAAAATATAATAATATTAGAAGTTCTAAAAGTGATAGTTAAACAGATAAGAAGGGAAGTTAATAATATGCTAAAGTAAAATGAATTAATTTTAATACTAATATTAGATATTCTTGATATTACTATAAGAATTATAATAAAAATAGATAAACTAATAAGTGAAAAAGATAGAGTATCGATAAATAATCCTGAGTAAAATAGGAAACAATCTTGATCATGTTTAATTATAAAAGATAGAAATAGAAATATAATAATAAGTGTACATAATAAAAATATAAGTTTAGAAGGTTTAAACAATATTAAAATTAAAATAGAAATAATTTTTATCATTTATTTTAGAAAGTAATAAAAAGATCATTTCCTTTTTTACGAACCCAAAGGATAATTAATCTAAGACCTAAAGCAGCTTCACATACAACAATAGAGATAAATAAAAAAGAAGAATACATTTCTGATTTTAGTAGTATAGGAGATAATCTAAATATTGAAAATATGGCTAAGGCTATAAACTCTAAAGAGATTAAAGAAGATAAAATATGTTTAAATACTAAAAAGAACACTATAAAAGCTATTATAAATATAAAGGAAATTATAAAAATATATCTATGGTTTATATAAAGAAAATTTTAGTATCCAAAACTAATGTTTTAATTAAACTAATTTTTGAGTTTTAGCAGTGATTAGAGTTATATGTATTATGGTTTCTTGTTTAATTATTAGGATTGAAAGCCCCCAATTATTTGTTATATACTTATTATTTCAATCAGGTTTGATAGTTATTTTCATAGGGTTGTTAGGGGGAGTATGATATGCTTATGTTTTATTTTTGGTGTTTTTAGGTGGGATGTTAATTCTTTTTGTGTATGCAAGAAGTTTAGCTGCAGAGGTTAAATTAGACTATAGGGTAAATAAATATTTTATAGTCTTATTTAGAGGACTATCTATGGTTTTATTAATTAAGACAAGATCTACAAATATATATTTAGGAGGATCTGATAATTTTAATATTGAGGGTGATATAATAAAGGAGTTAGTTTCAATATTTAGGGGAGCTTTGTATTTATATGTAGTAGTTTATTTACTTATTGCTCTTTATAATGTGTGTTGAATAATAAAAATTTTTGAGGGACCACTACAAAAATTTACTTTGAGTAATAGCTAAAAAAGTAAATGTTTTGAAAACATTTGATAAGGTTTTATAATTTAATATTTTTTTTAAAAAAAAAATTAATACTTAAAAATCCTTACGTACTAGCTAAGTTATCAAAAAATAGAAGATAGAAACCAACCTGGCTCACGCCGGTTTGAACTCAAATCATGTGATCATTTAAAGGTCGAACAGACCTACTAATTTAAGGGCTGCCTAAAATAGTTAAATCAATTCAACATCGAGGTCATAATCTTTTATGTCGATAAGGACTCTAAATAAAAATTATGCTGTTATCCCTAAAGTACCTTTTTGTATTAATTAGATAGACAGTATCACTCATTATGTTATTTTAATTTATGGTGAATAAATTACCACCCCAGTAAATATTTATATATAAGGTTTTAGGGTCTTATCGTCTTTCTAATTTATAAGAACTTTTTTATTCTTATATTAATTTAATAAAAAAATAATAAAATTATTCTTTTGTCAGGCCGTTCATTCTAGTTACAAATTAAATAACTAATGATTATGCTACCTTAGCACAGTTAGGATACTGCGGCTCTTAAAACCAGTGAGCAGGCACTACCTGATATATTAGATTCAGAAGATGTTTTTGTTAAACAGGCAAAGATTAGGTTTGTTTAGTTTATTATTTTGTTTATTTTTTTTTAGAAAAAACTAATATAATATTTTTATGAGATACTTATAGATTTATTATTTAAATTATAAATTTTAAACAATTATAATAAAGAACAAAAAAATTTTTAAAGAAGGAACTTAAACCTAATAATAAATATATTAGTTTTGTATAAAATATTTAGATTTCCTAAATAATTTCTATATATATAGAATGGTTTATATATTGAAATTTTATTTCTTACATCTAAATCAGGTATAAAATAATGTTAAAATATTTTTTCTATAAAAATTTTAGATAAATAAACTGAAATTTACTTATTTAAAATTTATAGCTCTAGTTATTTCGGATTTAATCTTATATATATATTAAATCTTCCTGATACAAAAGGTATAAGGCTTATATAGGAATAGATTTTTTCCCTTTACAGTTCTTTTATATTTTTATATAAAAATATTAATATAAGGTATAGATAAGTATTTTAAGGCTCAAAATCTTACGTGATTATACACTATATAATTAGTAAAATAAGCTAATTAAGCTGATGGGTTCATACCTCATTGATATTCAATTGAATTATATTAAATTCATTTTGGGGTTTTATATTTTTTATAGGAATATTAAGAGGTGTTTGAATTTCTATTCATAGAAATAGCTGGTTCGGAGTGTGAGCGGGTTTAGAATTAAATTTAATTTGTTTTATTCCTTTTATTATTCAAGGGGATGTAGTATGCAGAGAGCCTAGGGTAAAATATTTTTTAGTCCAAGCTTGTGCTTCTTTCCTACTTTTTTTTAGAGGGGTGAGGATAATAAATTATATAGGAGTAATAAAAAGATTAATTACAATTTCTCTTCTTATAAAACTAGGGGCAGCTCCTTTTTATTTTTGGTATTTATGGGTAGGCAATAGTTTGAAATGAATCCAATTTTTATCTCTAAGTACAATTCAAAAAATCTCTCCTCTAGTCCTATTATTTTTTAGGGGTTTAAATAAAGGAAGAGAGGTTTTAATTTATTTAAGTATTATTGTCGGGGGAGTTGTAGGAGGGATTGGAGGGATTAATGAAACTTCCTTACGAAAACTTTTAGTTTATTCTTCTCTTAATCATATAGGTTGGATAATAATACCTTTGATGGTAGAAAATGAATTATGATTAGTTTATTTTTTTTTCTATTGTTTAATACTTATAATAGTTGTATGAATTTTATATTTATTAAAACTATACTATTTAAATCAAATATTTAGTGTAAGAATTTCATGGATTGCAAAATTAACTTTATTTGTTAGTTTTTTATCTTTAGGGGGGTTGCCTCCATTATTAGGGTTTTTCCCAAAGTTTATTGTAATTGAGATAAGAAGTGGAAGGTTAATATTATTTAGATTATTTTTCTTAATTATAAGAAGTGTGATTACTTTATTTTATTATCTACGCGCAAGATTAAGTGTATTGATATTAAACTATAGAAAAGTTAAGTTTAATTTTACTTTTAGTGAAAAATTTTCTATAATTTTAATTATAATTATAACAATAATTGGAGGGGTTATAAGAATTATATTTTTTCAAAGGTTTTTGCAATAATTGCTTGCTTAAATTTGCAGTTTAAGAAACTATAAACCAACTCTTCTGTAGGTTTACAATCTACCGCTTTAAAGCTTATATAATGCAACGTTGATTATTTTCAACAAATCATAAAGATATTGGAACTTTATATTTTGTATTTGGGGTTTGAGCAGGGGCTGTTGGAACTGCCCTTAGAATAATTATTCGCACTGAATTAGGACAACCTGGAAGTTTAATTGGAGATGACCAGATTTACAATGTAATTGTAACTGCTCATGCTTTTGTAATAATTTTTTTTATAGTAATACCTATTATAATTGGTGGATTTGGTAATTGGTTAATTCCATTAATACTAGGAGCCCCAGATATGGCTTTTCCACGAATAAATAATATAAGATTTTGACTTTTACCCCCTTCTTTAACTTTATTGCTTAGAAGTGGGTTGGTTGAAAGAGGAGTAGGAACAGGATGGACAGTATATCCTCCGCTGGCGTCTAGAATTGCTCATAGAGGAGCATCTGTAGATTTAGGTATTTTTTCTCTCCACCTTGCTGGAGCTTCTTCTATTTTAGGGGCTGTGAATTTTATTACTACTATAATTAATATACGAGCAGCTGGAATTAGAATAGACCGTGTTCCTTTATTTGTTTGATCAGTATTAGTAACGGCTGTACTTTTACTTTTATCCCTACCTGTATTAGCAGGAGCTATTACTATATTATTAACTGATCGAAATTTAAATACCTCTTTTTTTGACCCTAGGGGAGGAGGAGACCCTATCCTTTATCAACACTTATTTTGGTTTTTTGGCCACCCTGAAGTATATATTTTAATTTTACCAGCTTTTGGTATAGTATCTCATATTGTTAGCCAAGAGGCAAATAAAAAAGAAGCATTTGGTACTTTAGGAATAATTTACGCAATAGTAGCTATTGGGGTATTAGGTTTTGTAGTATGAGCCCACCATATATTTACAGTAGGAATAGATGTAGATACTCGAGCTTATTTTACATCAGCAACAATAATTATCGCTGTTCCTACAGGTATTAAAATCTTTAGGTGATTGAGAACTTTACATGGAGCCCATTTGAGATTTAGGCCTGCCCTTATATGAGCTTTGGGTTTTATTTTTTTATTTACATTAGGAGGATTGACAGGTGTAGTTTTAGCAAATTCATCAATTGATATTATTTTACACGATACTTACTATGTTGTAGCTCATTTTCACTATGTTTTATCTATAGGTGCAGTTTTTGCTATTTTTGGTGGAGTAGTCCATTGATTTCCTTTGTTTTCAGGGCTTAGTATAAATAGCTTTTGGTTAAAAATTCAATTTTTGTTAATATTTATTGGTGTAAATCTAACTTTTTTTCCTCAGCATTTCTTAGGATTAGGTGGAATACCCCGACGGTATTCCGACTATCCTGATGTGTATAGATTTTGAAATTTAATTTCTTCAATTGGGTCTCTTCTTTCAGTTATTTCTGTTATACTATTTCTATTTATTCTATGAGAGGCTTTTATCTCTGAGCGATACTCTGTATCCCCTTTAAGTATAAGATCTTCCTTAGAGTGGTTACACCCTTATCCTCCAGCTGACCATAGCTATGATGAGATTCCTATAAGTTCATTTTAAAGAAGCAGCAGAATGAGTGCGAAGGAGTTAGGTTCCTTATACGGGAATAAATTATAGTATGATGAAATAGTTTAGGTTTTCAAGATGGGGTTTCTCCTTTAATAGAACAGTTAATTTTTTTTCATGATCATATTATAATTATTCTAGTTTTAATTTTATCCTTAGTAGGGTATATTATACTAAGAATAGTATTTAATAAAAATATTAATCGATCTTTATTAGAGAATCAGACTTTGGAGATAGTATGAACAATTCTACCAGCTATTATCCTTTTATTTATTGCTCTACCTTCACTTCGGCTTCTCTACCTTTTAGATGAAGTAAACACCCCTAGATTAACAGTAAAAGTAATTGGGCATCAGTGGTATTGAAGTTACGAATATTCAGATTTCAAAAATCTTGAGTTTGATGCTTACATAATTATAACTAATGAACTCGAAGACAAAAGGTTTCGTGTTTTAGAGGTAGATAATCATACAATTATTCCACATTCTTTACAAATCCGGATATTAATTACTGCGTCTGATGTGATTCATTCTTGAGCTGTTCCTAGCCTTGGGGTAAAAGTAGATGCAGTTCCTGGACGGTTAAATCAACTTAGATTTTTTTCTAACCGCACTGGAATATTCTATGGGCAATGTTCTGAAATTTGTGGGGCTAATCACAGGTTTATACCTATTGTTTTAGAGGCAGTGCCTTTGGTTAATTTTTTAGATTGATTAAATAAGTACTAGATTGGCTGAATAAAGCGAAAGGTTTTTAATCTTTTAATAGAAAAATATAGTTAAAAATAATATAAGGTTGTCAATCTTAAGTTTAGAGGGGTACCACAAATAGGGCCATTACCTTGAGTTTTTTTATTCTTTAGGGTATTAAGTTTATGTCTTAGGGTTTTAGTAATTTTATATTTTATTTCATCTAATAATAATATTGTAAAAAAAGATCAAATTATTACTAGATTTTATTATTGATTATGATAACAAATCTATTTTCAGTGTTCGACCCTTCTTCAAGGATAGGATTATCTATAAATTGAGTATCTTTAATCTTAGGTATATTTTTAATTCCTTTTAGTAAGTGAGTAATTAACTCGCGATGGGTTGTTATAATGGAATTACTGGTTATAAAATTATACTCTGAAATAAAAGTTTTATTTTCTAGAAGTAGAAAGATAGTTGCTGTAATTTTTAGAGCTTTATTTTTATTTATTATATTTAATAATATTATAGGACTAACCCCTTATGTGTATACAGCTACAAGACACCTAGCAATTACCTTAAGACTTGCGTTTCCTTTATGATTAGGTTATTTTAGATTTGGTTGGATAATAAATTGCAAGTGAATACTTGCTCATCTAATACCACAAGGGACACCTGGTTTGTTAATACCTTTTATAGTAATTATTGAAAGAGTAAGAAGGTTGATTCGGCCTGGGACTCTGGCTGTTCGTTTAATAGCAAATATAATTGCAGGGCATCTTCTATTAGTTTTAGTAAGAAGGTCTGTATCAGGTCTAAGAGCATTAATATTTTGAGGTATTATCTTAACTCAAATTCTTCTAGTGGTACTAGAGGTAGCAGTAGCTATTATTCAATCTTACGTATTAGTAATTTTAAGGGTGTTATATTCTAGAGAGGTTTAAATGATAACATTTCACCGACACCCCTTTCATCTTGTAGATCCTAGACCATGGCCTCTAACTAGTTCTATAGGAGCATTTCTATTAACAAGAGGTCTAGTAAAATGATTTCATTTTTATTCCATCGATCTATTTTTAGTAGGAATTTTAAGGATTATTTTTTCTATAGTTCAATGATGGCGTGATGTGGTGCGTGAGGGAACATATCAAGGACTACACACTATAAAAGTGCAAGTAGGTTTACAATGAGGGATAATTTTATTTATTGTTTCTGAGGTATTATTTTTCTTTTCTTTTTTTTGAGCTTTTTTTCATAGAAGACTATCACCAAGGCCAGAGCTAGGTAGAGTTTGACCTCCTGTAGGGATTCAACCTTTTAACCCTTTTAATATTCCATTATTAAATACAGCTATCCTATTAGCATCTGGGGCAACAGTTACATGAGCTCATCATAGACTAACTCATGCTGAGTATTCTGAAGCTGTTGTTAGATTATTTGTAACTATTTTTCTTGGGGTTTATTTTACAATTCTTCAAGCTTTTGAATATATAGAAGCCTCTTTTACTATTGCAGACTCTATCTATGGCTCGACTTTTTTTGTTGCTACAGGTTTTCATGGACTTCATGTATTAATTGGAACAACTTTTCTACTAATCTGTTTTATTCGCTTAATTAAAGCTCATTTTTCTCCCACTCATCATTTTGGATTTGAAGCAGCAGCTTGGTATTGACATTTTGTAGATGTAGTTTGATTATTTTTATATATTTCTATCTACTGGTGAGGAGGTTATTAAGTTAGTATATGAGTACATCTGATTTCCATTCAGAAGGGCTTCAAGAGTAGTCTTTCTTTTAGGGAGTGGAGTGTTTATTATATTAATTATTGGTGTAATACTATCTATTTCACCTCTTCTAGGAAGTAAACAAATTAGAGAATATGATAAAAACTCTCCATTTGAGTGTGGGTTCGATCCTATAGGGATTGGCCATTTAAATTTTTCTGTTCGGTTTTTTTTAATTGCTGTAATTTTTTTGATTTTTGATGTTGAGATTGCTTTATTATTACCTTTAATAGTAATTCTTAGGAGAAGAAATATAATGATTTGAGGGGTTCTAAATCTTATTTTTTTACTAGTACTTAGATTTGGGGTGTTCTACGAGTGATGGGAAGGGGCTTTGGATTGAAAAATTTAACAATTTAGTTTATAAAAAACAAATGATTTACATTCATTTAAACTCTAAATATATAAATTACTAATCTAATACCGGTAAACAATAATAAATATACAAGAGAGAGAGGAAGTATAATCTTTCAGGCTAATTCTATTAGTTTATCATAACGTAATCGAGGAAGAGTTCCTCGTACCCAAATAAATAAAAAAACAAGTATAGAAGTTAAAAAACTAAGACTAATAAATAAATCTACACCCCCTAAAAATAATACTCTAAAAAATAAGCTTATAAATAAAATACTTCTATATTCAGCTAAGAAAAATAAAACAAACCCACTTGCACTATACTCTGTATTAAATCCAGATACAAGCTCAGATTCTCCTTCAGCAAAGTCAAAAGGAGTGCGGTTTGTTTCTGCTAGAGCTGAGATTAACCATAAAATAGCAATAGGGAAAAGAATAATAACAACTAATATTCTATCTCTAAATAATTTTTTTAATCTAAAAGAAGAATTAATAATTACTAAACTTAGTAGTAGGATAGCTAATCTTACTTCATAGGAGATAGTCTGTGCGACAGCCCGTAATCTTCCTAGTATTGAATATTTTGAATTAGAGGATCAACCCGAGCCTAGGATTGGGTAGACCCCAGCTGATAAACAACATAAAATAAAGATAATTGGTAGTCTTACTTCTAACCCACCTAGGAAAGAAGGATAGGTAATTCATAAAAATAGTGAGATTAATAAGATTACTATAGGCCTTAATAAGTAAATTATAAGGTTTACAAGGTTTAATAAAAGAGATTCTTTCACCAGGAGTTTTACAGCGTCACTAAATGGCTGTATAATACCTTTAAATCCTAACTTATTAGGGCCTTTACGTTTTTGTATATACCCTAAAATTTTTCGCTCTAGAAGTGTAACAAAAGCAACACTAATTAAAATAAATATTATTAAAAGAATTAATTTTAAAATAGTTACAAATATTGTAAATAAGTAAGCCAAACCACAGAGGCGGGCCTCTGTTACAGGCTTGAATGGGTGTTTCTATTTTAAGGTTTAATCCTAGCCTTAGGGTTGAGGGGAAAGTGAGCCACATGGAATTTATAGAGTGGGTATAGTAAAGCAGAGTTAAAATAAAAATTATATATCCCCAGTGGTTAAAATTAGAATTAAGCTAATCTTGAGATAGCACCTGACCGATTAATTCAGTGCCAGCTGTCGCGGTTAAACTGAGGGTTTATAATCTAAATTAAAGGAGAGGTAGTATTTTTAACCTGGTGGGTAGTAGTAAAATATTTCTCCACCAAGGTTTGGTTTTAATCCTCTAAAACCTAAGAAATAAACAAGGATTAGATACCCTTCTATTCTTAGAAAGAATTTTCTTAAGGTAGTAGTTGTTATAGTCTTGAAACCTAAAGGATATGGCGGTTTTTAATAAAATCAGAGGAACCTGTCTCATAAGCGATACTCCACGATAAATCTTACCTTTAAAAGTTTGTATACCGTTGTCTAAATCTTTTTAATAGAAGAGGTTATAATTAGTTGTATATATAAATCAGATCCAGGCGCAGCTTTTAGAGGAGAAGATGGGTTACAATTTACCAAAATTGGGTGTAAATTTGAAATTTTTACTTAAATAGGATTTGAAAGTAATTTTAGTTTAGTAAACTTGAATGAGTAGTAATTTAAAAATGTACATATCGCCCGTCACTCTCTAATAGAGATAAGTCGTAACAAAGTAGATGTACCGGAAGGTGCTTCTTTAAACCAGAATTAAGAATGATACTCTTAGAAAGTAGTTTTACCTGGCAAAAGCTTAAGTTAATAAACTATTATCCTTCAAAGATAGAATTTCCATCTTGATAGTGTAAAGCATCCTGTTTTTTCATAGCAGAGGAGGTTAAGTATAGTATCAAACAGGAAAAGGCTTCTAACCTTAAACCTAACTATACTTTAACCTCCTCTGCTATGAAAAAACAGGATGCTTTACACTATCAAGATGGAAATTCTATCTTTGAAGGATAATAGTTTATTAACTTAA
>Ga0209621_1000005_pt1 | contig 11458 bp, 8 predicted proteins | sample TexAe_OM2H0_O3_FD_187941 | JGI IMG/M metagenome (GOLD analysis project Ga0209621, IMG submission 187941) | Forest soil microbial communities from Davy Crockett National Forest, Groveton, Texas, USA - Texas A ecozone_OM2H0_O3 (SPAdes) (version 2) | ecosystem: Environmental > Terrestrial > Soil >...
CTTTATATGATCCGTAATATAAACCTCTACCTATATGTAAATATACTAAAAAGAAAAAAGCTGAAGCTGTATTTGAGTGTAAATAACGTATTAGTCAACCATTATTTACATCTCTCATTATATGTTCTACTGAATCAAATGCTTCTAATACATTAGGTGTATAATGCATACCTAATGTTACTCCTGTTACGATTTGTATTACCAAACATACAGCTAGTAATGAACCAAAATTTCATAGATAACTTAAATTTGAAGGTTGTGGTGAATCGATTAAGTATGAATTTACCATTTTTAAAATGGGATGTGTTTTTAAAATTCTCATATTTATATATATATATTTAAAGAGATACTATTAAAAAATTAATATAAGATTTATTGAACTTAATACATAGTATAAGAATTAAAAATCCTATACTTTATAATCATTTTTATAAACATTTTTGCAAAAATTTTAAACACTTAAAAAGGTTATAATTATTATTATGTTTTAGGGAGGATACCTTGATTCGAACAAAGAAATGCTATTCCACATACAGCTGTTTTACCCTTAAACTATATCCACCTATAAAATACATTATAAAAACCGGGAGAGAAATTCGAATTCTCATTATTAATTCATGAAATTAATGTTCTAACCTATTAAACTATCCTGGCTTAATCACATATTATGATTCTTCCAAGAATCGAACTTGGATCACATCCTTATCAAGAACGCACTTTACCTATTAAGTTAAAGAACCTTTACAAGAGCACTCAGACTTGAACTGAGAACTTAAAGTTTGAAGCTTTTTATTTTGCCAATTAAACTATACTCTTTTGGACTAGTTATACTTTTACAACTAGTCATAATATTAAATTTTATAACTAAATAAAAAAAATTTTTTTAGCAAATAATAACAAGGGTAGGAGCTATTCCTAGTACAAAGATGATGTAAGCTTATTTTGCTTAATATTAGTAGCAAAAGTCATAACTGAAAAAGATATAAAGCCTAAAATAAAAAAATTATCAATTATTTCACATAAATAAATTACACTTATATAAAATAACAGGGATACTAATATATATAAAGCGTAGGATGTAACTACACCTGTACTTAATTTATTAATAGATTCACTAATATCTAAGGTTTTTTTTTGTAAACCATAAGGCCCAAATTTTTCTATAATCCCTTTATCCATTTCTTTGCTTGTTTGTCCACCTAATTTAAGAACAATACCAGAAACGTATTTATTATAAAACATTTCTACAGCAAATCTTTGATTTAAAAAACTAAATAAATTATAACCAAAAATAGAAAACTTAAATTGTAAGATTGTTATTGGAAAAAATTCAGTGATTAATAAATATACTAAAGTTAATGTAATAGTTAATATTAATGGAATTAATTTATAAAGTACAGGTACTGAAAACTCTGTATCTAACATTATTTCATGAAAGGGATGTAAAAACAAACCATTATCAGAAAAAAAATTAGATCCTAAGCCGATAAAAATATCTTTAGCTATAAAACCAAAATAAATAGAAAATATTGCTAATATTATCAGTGGAACATTCATAAATATATCTCCTTCATGTGCAACTTTTCCTCCAAGCGTTGGTGTTTTATAGTTTATAACTGGTCCATTAGGATTAACTAAAAAAGTTAAATGTAAAACTTTAGCAGAATATAATGTTGTAAACATTGCACCTGTTGTAGCTATAAAATATATTATTGTACCAGATAAGTTATACTGACCATACGCAGATTCTAAAATAAAATCTTTAGAATAAAAACCTGTCATAAAAGGAAATGCTACTAAACTAAGAGATGCTACTAACATAACTGAATAACTTAAAGGTAAATACTTTTTCAAACCTCCATATTTTCTAAAATCTTGGTTATCTGCTACAGCATGTATAACAGCTCCTGCACCTAAAAATAATAAACCTTTATAAAAAGCATGATTAACTAAATGAAATAAAGCAATATTATATGAAGATAATCCTACAGCTATAACCATCATCCCTAATTGACTCATAGTAGAATAAGCTATAACTTTTTTAATATCTTGTTGAAATAATCCTATAAGAGAACTAAATACCGTTGTTATAGCACCTACTCATAAACAAAGCAATAATACTGTAGAACTATATTCTATTAATGGAGAAGTTCTCATTAATAAATATACACCTGCAGTAACCATAGTTGCAGCATGGATCAAGGCTGAAACAGGTGTAGGACCTTCCATTGCCATTGGCAATCAAACATGTAAACCAAGTTGGGAACTTTTAGCCATTGCACCTATTAATAAACATATACCAACAATTATTATAATATTTTCATTATAATAAGGAGATAGTGAAAATATTGTATAATAATTTAAATTACCAAATGATCATATAACTGCGAACATACCTATTGTTAAAAAACAATCTCCAACTCTGTTAGTTAAAAATGCAGATAAGGAACTTTGATTTGCTGCTACTCTTGTGAATCAGAAACTAACCAAAAGATATGAACATACACCAACACCTTCTCATCCCACAAACATTAGTAATAAATTGTTTGCCGTTACTAAAATTATCATCATAAATGTGAATAAACTTAGATAACTAAAGAATCTTTGATTATGTGGATCGTGTCCCATATACCCTATAGAATATACATGAACTAATGATGACACAATCAATACAGGTATCAGCATTGAAACAGTTAATGAATCGAAATTAAATGCCCAAAATACATTTAGTGATTCTGCGTCTATTCATCTAAATAAATGCAGAGTTACAGGTATATTATTTAATCCTACTTCTAAAAAAGCTAAGATTGATAATATTGTAGTTATTATTACACAACCACATGTTATTAATTGTGATCCGCTAACTCCGACTTTTCTACCAAAAAAGCCGGCTATTATTGAACCTAATATTGGTAAAACTATTAAAGCTAAATACATTACTTGTAGTCTATTGCTATACTTCCTCTTAATCTATAATATGCTACTAAGATACCTAATCCTATAGCAGATTCTGCTCCTGCCACAGATATTATATATATAGAAAAAGTTTGACCTAATATATCATCGAAGCTTAAGCTACTTAACAATATTAAAAATGTAATAGATAATAACATTATTTCAATTGAAATAAGCATCAATATTATATTTTTTCTATTTAAAACAAATCCTAAGATTCCAATTAAAAATAGAATTAGTGAAAATCTCATTATATATTTATAGATAAATTTATGTAATACTGCTATTAATTCATGGAAGACAGTTAAAATTAAATTGTTTAGACTAAAAAATTAGTTTTTAGTATCCGGTATAATACTAATTATATATAAAGAATTATTGAAGTAAATAACTTTTTATTTGTTATATTTTATTGTAAAAATAAGAAAAAAAGATTATATACTAAACAAGGTATAATAATAATAAGGCCTATAATAATAGGTAATAAAACTGTTCAACAGAAAGACATCAATTGATCAAAACGTATTCTAGGGAAAGAAGCTCTTACTCATATAAAAACAAATATCAAAAAACAAGTTTTAAACCCCAAGCTTAAACTACTAATCAAACCTGAAATAATAAGAAATTCAGATGAAACTATTGCTAAAAAACCTCCTATAAATAATATTACAGAAAAAATGCAAATAAGAACAATACTTGCATATTCGGCTAAAAAAAAAAATACAAATATACCTGCTGAGTGTTCTGTCATAAATCCTGATACTAACTCTGATTCTGCTTCTGCTAAATCAAAAGGAGCTCTATTTGTTTCAGCTATACATCCAATAAAAAAAATTATAAATAAAGGAAACAATGGAAATAAAAAATATGTTATTTTTTGCGCTTCAATGTTAATTGTTAAGTTAAGGCTATTAGTCAATAAAACAATTAATAATATAACAGAACTTAATATTAATTCATAACTTATTAATTGAGCTGTACTTCTAAGTGAACCTAAAAATGCATATTTAGAATTAGCAGACCATCCTGCTAATAGAATACCATAAGTAGCTAAAGAAGATACTGCTAACATATATAATATACCTAAATTTAAATCTGCTATAGTCAATCCTGGACCATATGGTATAACAGCGTATCCTAATAACGAAAATATTAATGTTATAATAGGACCTAGAAAAAATAAGATTAAATTTGCCTGAGTAGGACCTACATATTCTTTTAATAGTAATTTAAGGGCATCTGCAAATGCTTGTAATAGTCCATAATATCCAACGATATTAGGACCTAATCTACGTTGCATACTAGCCATTGTTTTTCTTTCTGCTACAGTTGTAAAAGCTACTATTAAAAGTGCTGGTACTATTACCAATATAACTTCTAAAATAGAAAAAAGTGTCTGCATAATATATTACATTAGTGATTATAAATATGTTATTAGTTATGGAAATCATAATTTACATTTTATAAACATAATAGTTTATTATTTATTATATAGCATATTAAAAATAATATATTATTTTTAAGAAAATCCGTTGATCATATTACTATTTAATATAATTAGTGAAGATCTAGACTATCTTTTATATAAGATGAAGATAAAACTACAAAGACTTGTGCCTGGATAAAAGCAATACCTATTTCTAAACCTGAGAAAGCTAGAATAAATAGTAAAGGAACTAGACCTAAGAAAAAGTATATTAATCCTTTACTCATAATATTATATGTAAATCCTGCTAAAATATTTAAAAGCATATGACCACTTAATATATTAGCACCCAATCTTAGTCCTAAAGAAACATTTCTAGACAGATATGATATAAATTCTATTAAAACTAATAAAGGTAGTAATGCTAATGGACAACCTGATGGCACAAATAAAGAAAAAAATTTAAAAGCATGAATTTGAAATCCTAATATTGTAGCTCCTATAACTATTGTAAAACTTATACCAAATGTTAAAATAAAATGTGAAGTTGGCGCAAAACTATAAGGTATCATTCCAACTAAATTATTTATTAATATAAATATAAATAATGAAGATATTAAAGGAAAGAACATTTGACCTTTGTTTGAGTTTATTTGATTTATAATTATACTATATACTGTAGCATAAATAGATTCCATTGATAATGATCAACCATTTGGCGTAGTTAAGTTATAATTTGTTGCCAATAGATATAACATTATAATAATAAATGTTGTTATAAATAAATAAAGTCCTATATTTGTAAGTGATATATTTATATTACCTAATATATCTCCTTTTACACTAACTAAATTTCTTATAGTAAATTGATCTAGAGGACTATTATTTCATAAAGGTAAAAAATTATTCATATACATATATTTTTTATTATTAAAAACTTAAATAATGTAAAATTTAACGTTAGATAAATTTAATTATAATATTAAATATAAAAAATCTAGAAATAAATTTATATCAGTCGATTTTCCTATTGTTACTATCAGTCATATAAATTATTATTGCTAAACTAATAATAATTTTGTTTACTCATAGTTATTCATAAGTAGTCACTAAAATAAATTTTTCATTTTTTCCATATTAAGAAGCAATTTGTTCATATAATCAATATAAAAATTTTGATAAATTAACACATTGTATAGCTATTGGCATTGAACTGTGTAATATACCACATATTTCTGAACATTGACCATAATATGTACCCTCTCTATTTAAATAAACTGAGGATTGGTTTAATCTTCCAGGATATGCATCACATTTAATACCTAGAGAAGGGCATGCATAAGAATGTATTACATCCGCACCTCCAACTACAAATCTTATATGTGTTAATTCTGGTATAATTACCCTATTATCTACTTCTAACATTCTAAGTTGACCTAATTCTAAATCACTTTCAGGAACTGTATATGAATCGAATTCCACATATTCTTCATCATTATTTGTAAAATCTGGATATTGATAACTTCAATATCACTGGTGGCCTTCTCCGAAAATAACTAAAGCTGGATCAATTACTTCGTCCATAAGATATAGCAATTTAAAAGAAGGGAAAGCAATTAATATTAGTATTAAAGCTGGAGTAATAGTTCATATAAGCTCAACAAGAGTTCCATGATTTACATATTTGTTAGATATTCTTGATTTTTTGTATGGATATGTAATTATAATAGATATCATAATTCAAGTTACAGCAAATAATATAATAGCTAAGTAAAACATTATATTATTATGTAATTCTTCCAGTCCTTCCATCTGAGGAGTTGCGGTATCTTGAAAGAAAAGGCCTCAAGGCTCGGGGGTATCACAACCAATTATAGACCTACAATACGTAACTATAATATTTTTAAGAGGAATTAAATTAAAAATTGTAGGTTAACTATATGTAAAATTATATATAAATAAGTAAAACCTAATAATTTTATTTTATAAAAAATAAAATTAAAAAAATGGATATACTTTAAAATATTTTAATTTCAAAATATTCATAAAATAATTTTTTTTACGTATGTTTAAAAATTATTTATATGTAAACGTGTTTTAAATAAACGAACAAATCTTGGTAAAATATATTTAGTAAAGGCATATATTAGTACAGTTAGGAAAAAGAAAGTAAATACTATTTGATTTACAAAGAAAAACGGTACAAGTTGAGGCATTTTTTTTTCAGTATTTAATCTATTCCATTATAAAAGAAACTTTATACTAAGTGAAGATATTTGAAAAAGTTAACTTTAAATACCATCTGCAGAAAAATTTATTACAGCTAATAAATTACATAAGTTTAAAATCTCATCAGACATTAATATAAACATTAAAATAATTAAGTTAAATATACTTAATGTTATAGAAAATATATTAGATAATGAAAATTCAACATATGTTCCAGATCTGATATAATCGGATTTATCAAAGTAAATAGTTTTTATTATAGTTAAATAATAAACAGCACCTATTACACTAGTAAGTACACCTATTAAAACCAAGACAGTTTTATTATTATCTAAAGCTGCAGTCAAGATCATCTGTTTTGCAAAAAATCCTGCTAAAGGAGGTAAACCTACAAAAGAGAACATAGTAATTACTAAACATAAAGCAAGTGCAGGATTAATTACAAAATAACCTTTTAATTGACTAATCAATTGTATAGGACTGTTGTTTTTTTCAGATAGATTATTATATTTTGATATGTTTGTATAATATAAGTATAAACTAAATCCTATAGCAATAAGAATCATAAAAGCATTTAAATTAGTTAACATGTATTGAATAATATAAAAAATAAAGGCTTGATAAGATTCTACTGTATGAACTACTAGTCCTAATAATATAAATCCAACGTGAGATATAGTACTATAAGCTAACAATCTTTTTATTCTTGTTTGTGTTAAACCTAGAATAGTACCTATAATTAATGATAGTAAACAACTTAAAGAAAGGCAAGTTGTTCATGAATAAAATTGAAAAGTAGAATAAACTAAAGAACTTGTATAATGAACTAATTCTAAAAATAAAATTAATATTGCAATCTTACCTAAAATTGCAATAAAAGTAGTTACTATAGTTGGTACCCCATCATATACATCTGGAGATCATCAGTGAAATGGAGCAGCAGCTATTTTAAACAAAAATCCCACAGATATTAATAACAAGCTATAAAAAATATAACTATGTACATATCATGTTGAATAATAAATATATTTATCAGAATCAGATATTATAGAATATATACTATCTAAATTAGTTAAACCTGAATTTGCATAAATTAATGCTATACCCAAAAGTATAAAACAGGATGATAAACCTCCAAGTAAAAAATAAGTTAAAGCTGAACCTGTAGAAGATTCTGAATTTCTGTGTATAGCTGATATTATATATAAACTAAAACTCTGCAATTCTATACATAAATAAATTGAACCTAGATCTGCACTTGCTAATAATAAAGTTGCACCACTTATTGCAAATATTATTATTAACGTATATTCTATTATAGTAAATTGTTCAGATGTTTTGTTAAGTAAAGTTTTATTTTCTTTTATTTTTTCTAATAATGTATTTAATATTGATGTAGAATTGCTTATATTTTTTTTTCTTGGATAAAATGCTGTCATTAATAATATTAGCCCACATATCAATAATATAAACATTTGAAATGTATGTGTTATAGAAGTTACATTAAATAAACCACTATACAATGAAACACCTCTTTCTAAATATTCTATATAAAAGGTTGTATATGCTGAAAATAGGCTGTAAAATATTATTATTAAACCTATACGGCTATATAATATAGATGTATCAGGTCTTACAGTTAAACCATTGGATAATAATAATAAAACGAGAAATGTCAATATCATAATATTTTAATAAAAACAATGATATTAGTTAGAAGGATAGTAATTATGAAAGAAAAAAGTTTATAAATAATAAATATTATTTATATGAGTTATATTAACTAATCTAAAATTATTCATGCTTTATAAAAAGCGTTTATTATCATTTAACAACATAATAAAAATATAAAGTCTGGTCCTGTATAATATGATACATTAAAAATTAAAAAACTAGTGTAAAAGTTTAAACCATCTAATGTTATAGAAGGATAAATTCCTAACACTACAGTAAACAACACAAGTATTAATAATATATAATATTCTCTTAAATTAATATCTGGTATATAATCAGTTCAGTATTTAATATTAAATACTCCAAAACTTATTCTATTAAACATAAATATCGTAAAGGCAGCAGAAAATACTATAGAAGAAGAAGCAATGATACCAGCTAAAGGCAATCTCTCGAATATACCATAAAGAGACATAAATTCTCCTATAAAATTTATAGTAAGTGGTGCACCACAATTACCTAAAGATAACATAAAAAACAAAATAGAAAATATTGGCATTACTTGGGCTATACCTCCATAGTAAGTTATTAATCTAGTACCTGATCTATCATATAATACTCCACCTGCAGAAGTAAAAAGACCAGAAGATACAAAACCATGAGCTAATCCTAGGATTATTCCACCTTGTATTCCTTGTAGTGTATTACTAAAAACACCAGATAAATAAACAGCTGCATGAGATACAGAAGAATATGCAATAAGTTCTTTTATATCTACGGTTCTAAGTGTACTTAAACTAGCATATATTATAGTTAATACACCTATTAAGAAAACTATAAAAGTATAAAATAAAAAAGCTTTTGGTAATAAAGGTAATATTAATCTAAAAATCCCATATAAACTAAGTTTTAAAACAATTGCGGCCAATATTATACTACCTGATAAAGGTGATTCTACATGAGCTTTTAACAATCAACCATTTAAATATATAACTGGTGTTTTTACAGCAAATGCTATAAAAATACCAATAAACATAAAAACTTGACTTAAGAAAAGAAAATTACTTTTAGATAAAATATTAAAATCTGTACAACCCATTAAAGATAACATAGATATTATTGATAATAACATATATAATGATCCTAAAAAGGTATATAGAAAAAAATAAAAGCTAGCTCTTAATTTTTCCTTAGAACCAAATATACCTATAAGTATAAATAAAGGAGCTAATATACTTTCAAAAAAAATGTAAAACATCAATATATCTAACACTGAAAATATGATTAATAATAAACCTTCTAAAAGTAGTATTATTATTAAAAAATAAATATTTTTATTTTCTATAGATTTTCAATTTGATATTAAAGATATAGGCATTATTAAAGCTGTCAACAATAAAAAGTATATAGATAAACCATCTACTCCTAAATAAATATCATAATGTCCTATTGTATATTTTTCTTGTATGAATTGAAAATATTTATTACTATTATCAAATAATATTCACACTATTAAACAAATTATTAATTCTATTATAGTAATAAATAGTGCACTAGATTTCATTAATGTATCGTTATCTTTTAATTGATATGATATTTGTGATAAAATAATTATTATACCTAAAAAAGGTATAACAACTAGCATAGTTATTAGCACTAAATCTTAGTGCTAAAATTTACTGCTAAATATGTTATATATATACAGCTCTACGATTAAAATAATTAGAATTTCTTTATAATAATTTATTTATTTTTAGTTTGGATTTATAATAACTGCTATAGTTATATTTGTCGGAAAAGAGACGACTCGAACGTCTAAATGTTTTCACATAATATTTAGCAAATATCTCACCTTACCTATAGTAACTTTTCCTTATTTACGAATCAGGCCAGATTTGAACTGGCATCTTTTTCCTCGACAAGGAAACACTTTACCATTAAGATTACTGATTCTTTAAAAATTTTATATCATTCAATTTAAATTTTTTTGACATAGATATAAATTTATTGTCAATAAATTAAGAACCTCAATAATATACTGAAATATAAAGAAATAATCATACAACATCCACAAAATGTCAGTATAAAATTGCAGATTCATAACCTAAATGATGATTTTCTGTTAAATGATACGCAAGAAAACGTCAGAATCCTACAGTTAAAAAAGCAGTTCCAATTATAACATGAAACCCATGAAATCCTGTTCCAAAATAAAAACAAGATGTGTATGTACCATCTGAAATAGTAAAAGATGAAACTGTATATTCCACCCCTTGAAGAGCTGTAAATATTATAGCTAATACAATAGTATAAATTAAACCATTTAAACCTGCTTTTCTATTTCCTTGTATTAATGAATGATGTGAATATGTAACAGTTACTCCGGATGATAATAAAATTATTGTATTTAATAATGGTAATTCAAAGGGATTTATAGAATCTATACCCAGAGGTGGTCAATTTGCTCCTAATTCTATAGTAGGTGATAAAGCACTATGAAAAAAAGCTCAAAATATTGCTAAAAAAAACAATACTTCTGATACTATAAATAAGGCAACACCCATATTTAAACCTCTTTGCACAGCTAATGTATGATTACCGATATAAGTTCCTTCTGAAATAACATCTCTAAATCATAAACTCATTGAATATGTCACACTTACAAGAGAGAAAAGCAAAGTAGCCATTTTATGATAAAATAAGTGAAATGTTAATCCCGCACTTAAAGCAGTATTTAATAAAGCAATGCTAGTATTAAAAGGTCACGGACTCGGAGATACTAAATGATAAGGATGAGATTGGAATATACTTCTTTTTTCAGTATTCATATTTAATATATAATATAAGTTTATAGACTAATTGTAGATAAGAAATATATTAGCAAAATTAGTTTCAACAAGAATAAAAGAGAAATCAGCGCTTGTCCAACTTCTTGAACAAATATTTAACCGTCTATTAAATAATCTTCTATATATTCAAAACATTTCTGTTATTCTCTCGAAATAACAAGGTAAAAATTCTAAGATTAAAACATCAATCAAATATTATTTTTATCTAATCCTATACGGGATTTAAACTCGTATCAAAATATCCGTAGTATTTTGCTTTGCCATTAAGCTAATAGGAATATTTTGTATATTTAAATTAAATATACAAAATACCTAGATATATATT
>Ga0209621_1000006_pt1 | contig 10943 bp, 15 predicted proteins | sample TexAe_OM2H0_O3_FD_187941 | JGI IMG/M metagenome (GOLD analysis project Ga0209621, IMG submission 187941) | Forest soil microbial communities from Davy Crockett National Forest, Groveton, Texas, USA - Texas A ecozone_OM2H0_O3 (SPAdes) (version 2) | ecosystem: Environmental > Terrestrial > Soil >...
GACAGTGCGCCTGCCGTGCCGCCCGGAGCAAACGAGTTGCCCGGAAGACGCGTTGATGCGGTGATCGAGGCTGCCGTGGTGGTTCCCGGCGTGATGGCACCGGTATCCACGAACACCGTGGACGCACCATAAGCCGCTGGCGTGACGGTCGTCAGATAGACTTCCGTGCCAGTCGCGGTCGAACGGTAAATGTCATACGCGGTCGCAGCACCGGCAGAAGGAATCGTCACGGTGACGGTCGAAGTCGTACCCGTGGTGACCTGCGAGGCTTCCGTACCAGCGGCGGTGTTGAAGATGCCGTTGAACGTCGTGCCGGGGACAGTGCCGCCCGCGCCCGTACCGAGCTTGGCGACGATCTTGTAGAAGTACGTTGCAGCGGCGAGCGAGCCACCCGTGGTCGAGGTTGCCAACGTCGGGGTGGGGGCTGCCAACGCAATGTTAAGAGGCAAGCTATTCATGTGATTTTCCTTTTAAAATCAATAGGTTATTAAGCGATGGATATCACACCCATATTGTTGCGTTGGTTTGCCGTCAGGCCATAGTCACTCGTGAGGCCCCAGTAATGAGTATAGCGATCGTAGATACGCGGCGGCTTGCGATTGATCATCCAGCGGCCCTTGAACGGACGCAGGATCAGGGACTTCGAGTTCAGGAAGTAAGCGCGCTTGTCCCACGGAACCGCCGGGTTGTACAGCGACTGGAGGATGTCGAACACCGGGTCCCACACCACCGGAACGCCCTTGAAGTACACACCGTTCGCGCCGTTATCGACATCGAAACCGCCCTTGGCCGAAGCACCGTTGCCGCCTTTGACGAACAACTGGCGGTTGACGGTCAGCGGGGCATCGTTGCGGTAGGCGTCGAAGAACTTGGAGCCGACGAAAATCGCATCCGGGGCCATGCCGCCGATGGTCATGCAGTCGCGCCACATTTTTTCCATCGCCTGCGTCAGCGTACCCGGCGTACCGGTGTTGACACCAATGGTCGCGCGGTTCTGCCAGAACGGATAGACCGAGGCGTCAAGGCCACCGACAACACCCGTGTTCGGCGTAGTCGAAATGAGCAGGTCGAGGCCGGGAACGGCTTTCGGGTTCTGCGCACCGTTGAGATGCACTTCCAGGTCCCAGTTGCGCTGAAATCCGGACTTGAGCGTTTCGTAGTTTTCTTCCAGACGATTCACGATCATGCGCGTTTCGTCTTCTGTCGCCACGGCGTTTTTGTCGTCGGTGAGGACGATGCCGTTGTTGGCGAGGTCGGTTTCGTTCATCGCGAAGCCGTCATGCGCTTCGTAATGCTGGTACGGGGCCAGACGAACGGTGTCCTTGGTGTTGTAGGTCACCTGATCGTCGTAGCTGTAGTTCTGGTAGTTCGATGCGTCAGTAATACGCACCTTCTCGTTGAAGATGCCGTTCGAGAAGATCGTTTCCTTCTTGTGGTCAATTAGCCACTTGGAGAAGGGACGCGCGGTGGTGAACTGGTCGATCGGATCGTTTTTGGCGTACGAGGCCAATTGGTAGTTCGCCCCTGCGGCGAGCTGTGCGATCGTGATAGGCATTTTTGTAACCTCAAAGAATAGAAAGGAAGGGTTAACTTCTTTTCCAGTCCGAGGCCACGACGCTCGATGCGTGCATCCCGCAGGATGGCCGGGCGAAGACACCGGCTTTACTTCACTGGTTGGGTGCGGATCGCGACTTCCGCTTTACGCTTTCCCAAGCCAGACTTATACAGATTTTTCCGTGTAAATCAATAGTCTTTTAGCAATAGCTGCATCACGCGCTATTTCTGCCTCTCGCACCGTAAAAAAGTTTCCAATAAATATTTGCTTGCCCAGTACGCCAATTCTTACCGAGAATTTACGGCCATGAGGGACTATGCATCTTCCATGCTTTGCTATTACAGCCTTTTCTTTGCAGTTGATCTGATTCATGCAACGAATCACATCACGAAGATTAGCTATGCGATTGTCGTTTCTAACACGATTTATGTGGTCAATATGATTCTTAGGGAAAGAGCCGTAGACATACAGCCATGCTAGACGGTGCGCAAGGTACTTCCTTCCATCGATATGAATTCTGATGTACCCGTTCGGGTAGATAAATCCTGCAATTAGCGATTTACCTCGACTAGGCATTTTCTTCCAAAGAAATATGCCCGTATCAGGATCGTAAGTAACTCGTTCTTTCAGTCTTTCTTGCGTAAGCATTACATCCTCCGATAAGGATGCCGGTAGCCGTATCGGCGGCAGGTCTTGCGACTTTTCCCGGCGTTTTACTCAGACTAACGGGGTGACTGGTTGCCTGCCTCACGGCAGTCTGTCGATTGCTGTTGCGTGGAAAAGTATATCAAAAAAGGTCGCCGGTAGCTGGATGGATTGCAGCAGGCGCGCCGTCAGGGGAGTCAGCGCGCTTTTCCCGGCGTAAGGAGTGTTCAGTAATCCGTCGCGGCACCCGACTTGAATAGGTCAACGCCACGCGTGAAGGCTTCAAAGCCATCTTTCGGCGCGTGTGCCATCGTGGTTTGCGCGTTCGGCCTGACCGGTGACGGCGTTGCCGCAGGTTTCGGTGCAGGATTGGGAATCTTGGAGTACGCGATCTGTAGTGCCTGCGACCATTTACTGGGGTGCAGCGATTCCTTGATCGCCATCACCGTTGGAGCGAGTGCATCGATGCGATACGCCGCGTGCGGGTCTGTCTTGCGCCACTGGGTTTCCAGCTGATTGATGTCATGGAACGCCTGATTGGTCGCTGCCTCGAATTCCACCTTCTGGCGCTGTTCGTTGTTCTGCTGCTCGGTGCGCTTGTTGTTCAGCGTCTGCGTGCCACGGCTGCGCGCGATTTCCAATGCGCGTTCGCGGGTCAGGGTTCCCTGCTCGACCTCATCCTGCAAATCCTTGTGCGTTTCCAGCGGCGAAATGCCGGGAAGCTCCTCGCCCAGTGCGGCATACAACTGCTTGACCTCATCGGCCATCATCTTAGCAGCGGAACGCAACTGCTCAGGGTCGCCGGAATTGATGGCTTTCAGGTACTTGAAGGCGTTGCCAATCTGCTGCGGATTGGCCTTGGTGTCGTCAATGATTTCCATCATGCGGTCTTGACGCTGCGCCTTGTCCTGCAAGACTGGCAGGTCTTTCTTCAGCGACTGCAATTCGCGGGAATCGGCGGACAACGCGCGGAAGCGATCGGCGGATTTCTGTGTACGCAGGCCCAGCGCCTTGATTTCCTCGTCGTCCTTGGCCTTTATGTCGGCCTTTTCCTTTTCGGCGGGGTCAACGGGCTTTTCAGGAGAGGCAGCTTCGGCAGGCTTCTCTGCTTCCTTGGGGGTGGCAGCTTCGGATACTTCCTCAACACCTTTCTTGAAGGCATCGAAGGGAGATAGTTCCGCAGGCGCATCAGGTGTTTCAGTAGTTGATGTTTCTACCGGCTCAGCGGCTTCTACCGGCGCGGCTTCTTCGGTGTTCGGGTTGGTGTCGTCGCTCATTGCATGGTCTCCGCTGGCATCGTTATGTGTCCGTTATGGGGTACTGGCAGCTGGCCCGGAGCCGGTGGCGCGGGCATCGCGTGAATCGGACGCGGCGTGTGGCCTGCGGCGTTGACTTGGCCTTGCGTGACCTGCGGCGGAGGACCTTGAGGCTGCATTCCCGGCTGGCCGCTCGGCATCTGTCCCGGCTCGCTCGACGGCTGCGGCGGCATGAAGCGCGAAGGCTCTAGCCGGTCTCCGGTGCGATTGAGCGTTTCGGTGACAAGTTCCTCCAGGCAGTCGGCGATGTCCGACGGCGTCGAGCCGCGTAGCTGGCCGATTTGCAGGATGGATTTCTGCAATAGCGGAAGCGTCGCGGCCCATGCCTGCTGCTGCGCGGACGTATCCGGCTTGCCAGAGGAGCCGCCCTTGATCGCAACGGTGACCAGCAAGCTCATGTCCTGGATCGTGATGCCTTCTGGCCAGAACGCCCACGGGCCTGCAATCTGTACCACGTCCTCGTGCTGCATTTTCTGCACGGCGATTTCAGCGGTGTACTGGGCCAGATCGTCCATCACCGAATCGATGGCGGAGCGTTCGTGGGAAGTACGGGAATTGGTGCCGGTTTGCTGAATCTCGGCCTCGGTCGCGGTTTTCTCCACGGTTTGCGTGGCGGATGCCAGCGCTTCCTGGATGCCCCACAGGATTTCCAGCTTCTGCATCGCAGGGCGGTCGTCATATAACGATGGGTCATAGCGCGCGTAAGCCAGCGGCGCGACCATGTTGGCAACGGGCGTTCCCGGAACCGTGGGATCAAGCCCGATGTATTCCTGTTGCGTTCCGGCCTCCAGCCTTTTCGCGTCTTCCTCGCTCATGTTGCCGCGATCGAATACGTTTTTCGGGATGGTGCGGCGGCGGAACTCGCTGCGGTTGGAGTACGTTCGGTTTACGTCATCGAACAAATCCTTGCTGCGCTGCACAAGGCTTTGCGGGTGGCGTTCGCCATCGACCCACTGCATGGCAAGCAGGAAGAAGGGATAGAACCTCGTGGTTCCCGGATTCGGCGCATACGGTGCACGTGCCCATTGATCCTGAATGCCATCGCAGGTAGTCAACACCATGCCCGTGGACTTGTGCCAGATTTCGTGGATGCACACGTACTTGGGAAGCGTAGAGGTCTCGCCAATCGGTCCTGAGTCACGGAAGGCATCGGCCTCGTACACGTCGATGTTGTCGGCCATCGAACCAACGTCACGGACTTCATCCGGGTTCGGCTGCTTCTTCGGGTAATAGGTCTTGGCCTTGTCGATCTTGTCGGCAATGTCCGGGAACATCGCATTGGCCACGTCCGCGCGGTAATACGTGCGGTGATCTATCCATGGTGAGTCCAGATAGTCCTCAAGGCTCGTGACATCGGTAGAAACCTGGATGTCCTCGGCGCGCACGAAGTCGATTGCCAGACCCCGGTTGACCATGACCTCCACTTTCGCTTGAAGGCCCTGCATCGTCTCATCAATCTCGCCCTGCACCAGATCAGGGTCTTTTGCCTCCCCGGAATCCAGCGACTGCTTCAGTTCCGCCAGCTTCGCGAGGTTATCCTGCATGTCACGGTCATCGTTGGCGGTCGTTGGATCGTTACCGGCGCGTTCCTGCCACGTGACCTTGAGCCAGCCTTGACCCACGCTCAGGCATGAGCGTACATCCTTGTTCATCGCCTTGCGCAAAAAGGCACGCATCCACAGGTTTTCCACAACCACTTCCATCGTCTGGCCGAACTGCTTGGCCTGCGACAGACGGTCGCGGTAAGGCTTCATGATTTCCTTGGCCTTGGCCTTGATCGTTTCGTTGAGCCACGCCTGTGCGGCCTGTTCTCCTGCCAGTTCGGGACTGACGGGAACCGGCATGATGTTCTTGCCTGCGGCGGGATCGCCAAGACCGGTCGAAACCGCATTCGCCATCGCCGCGTTCTGCGCCTGCACGGCTTGATCGGCTGCCGCCTGGCCTACGGCAATCATCTGATCGTGCGTCTGCGGCAACTGCCCGATGTCCTGCCGCGCCATCGCAATGATGTCGGCCATCGGTGGCGGGTTCGTCGCCTTTGACGGCTGGATGTCAAGGTCAGGGTTGCGCGCGTACAGGAACGCGGTCTTGATGTCGAGATAACTGGAGCAGATCGGGACGGAAACCTCGAATGCGCCCTTGTCGCCCCGTGCGTATCGACGGTCGCGGGCAAACTGCTTGCGCGCCGGTTCATCGAAGTTGCGCGCTTCCTTCAGCTTCTTGTGCCAGTCCTTGATTTCAGCCGAGGTTTGCGCGGATTTCGGGTCGTCCGGATTGTTGGCGGACGCGACGCCAGCTTCAAATGGTGCGGTGGGGTCAGCCATTTTCTTTCATTTCTTCAATGGCATTTAGCAGAGTTAACTTCGCTTTTTTTAACTCAGCGTAAAAAACATCGTCATAAGCCTTATCGTTGTTGATTGAACGATTTTCGGCAGCCTTGACAACTGCGTCGATAAGCCCTTCAAGCTCTACGCGTTTCATCGGTAATACCTCTGTTTTTCGTCCCGTTCCCGCTTTTCCTGACGTTCCCCGGCCTCGAAGTGGCTGCGCGTGAACGGGACGATGGCAGGCTGTTCCGGCTTCGGCGGCGTTCTGGCGTTACTCATCAAGTCTAAGCCTCGCGCCATGAGACTGCAAACGTCTACAGAGTCGTCCTGCTTTCCGTCTTCTCCGGTAAATGCGCAAAGCTGATTGACCACGCGATCGGCCCATGCAGTATTTGGAAAATGGACGCGCCCAGTGGATGCAACAGCAGCGAAGCCCAAGGCGCGCTCTGCTTTAGAGCTAGCCGATGCCAATGCGTTTCGGTAAACGGTTGCATGCTCTTCCCTTAGTCGTCGCGTAATGATCGGATCAAGGCTGCGCAGGATCGGACCCTTTTCCTCGAACCAAACCAGCGGCTTGTGTTTCTTCACCAGTCGCGCGCCCGCACGGATCATTTCGTCGGGGTCTTCGACCTGCTCTGCCCACCAGTCGATGAAGTACCAGTCTCCGCTCTGATCTAGCCCGACAATGCCCAATTCGTTGTAGTCAGGTTCCCTGTCACTGTCCAAGTCCCTAGCTCCCGCGTAGTCAGCGGCCATATAGAACTGAAGATTACTTGGCAATACATCGTATTGCTTGAACCAGCGCCGTTTGAAAAGTAAACCCGCTTTAGATCGGCATTTTCCTTCCCAGACGTGCTGATAGAGGTCATCGTTTATCGCCTTGAGCTTGAGCCGTTCTTTTTCCAGGACTTCCGGGAACCAGGGGTTGTCGCGCCAGTTAAGCTCGACAATGACCGTATCGTCTCCCGGTTCCATCTTGTGGACGTAATCATCATCCTGATCCGGATTGTACGACCACCAGATTTCGCTGTTCGGTTTTCGGATAGTCGGGATCAGGACGTTAGCTGACGAAGCGGAAACCGCACTGGCTTCCTCTACCCATGCGCCGTCGCAGTTCTCGAAGGACTTGATCGACTCCACCGAATGCTCGCGCAGTCCCGAGAAGATGAACTCCGAGCCATTGGCTCCCTTGATCGTTTCCCTCTGAACGTCGTAGAAGCCCCGCAGGCCCATGCGCGTGATGGTGTCGGCTAGGAGGCTATGGACCGAGTAGCGCAGGGATTTCTGTACTTCGCGGGTGCAAAGCCAGCGTTTGGGCTGTTCGTAGAGCTTGGCGACCAGTAGCTGCGCGATCGAATGGGATTTCGCCGAGCCTCGACCGCCTCTGGCGATCTTGTGCCTGCACGGACGCAGGAACGGTTCCATTTTGTCCGGAATCTGTAAGCGGAGTTCGCTCACTTCGCCTTGACGAGTTCAGTCACGATCTTGGTAAACGGGAAAAGGTCTTTGCCGTCAGGCGCGCTCAATTCGGTCGGCGCATTGCTCAGTGTTTTGTTAAGCAGGATCGTCGCCGCCTTGATCTGACTATCGGTCATTTCTGTACCCTTAAGTACATGATCCTGCAAGCGATTGATTAACTGACTACTCTGTATCTTGGCTTTCACCATCGCAGAGTGTCGAGGGTTAAGTCTAGCGGCCATCTCAGTTCACCAGAATATGGTTGAGACCATCCCGGAAGCTCACACGCATTCCGTGGATGTAGACGGATGGGCGCCTATTCTTCATCTCGGATCGAGTGTGCGGCCTGTAAATCAGGAATGCCTCAGCCTCGCGCTTTAGTGGATCGTAAAGCGACAGAGGAAGCTTGCATTCCTTAGGCGCAAATCCTGTTTTCTTATAGAACTCGCGATATTTGTTAACTATCTGCCGAACGATCGAGTAATTAGCCATTTTCCGCTCGTAAAGGATGCGCATTGCTTGCTGAAGCTCATCGAAGGGCGTAGGCATTAGCAGAAACCTTATTGTTATACAGATCGAACGTAATCGATCGTGCGCGCTCCAGCCTCGATCGATCCAGTTCAAACTCCATCGCGGTGTCCATTGCTGCTTCCATGTCCAGTGGCAGCGTGACGTAGGCGGAATGCTTCCTGGAGGTTTCGAGGCATATCGTTCCGTCTCGGCTGGTGACCAATAGTGTCAGCGTGTAGGTGAGTTTGTCTGAGTTAGTGGCCATGTGTGGCTTTATCCTTGAATCAGGTGAACTCTTCAACGCGCTGATAATTACCGTGCTTGTCCTTCTGGTACTTTTCTCCAGCCCAGATAAACATGTCTGGTTCACGCGAACCTTTCATGATTGTGTCCCACATGGTGTCCATGTAAGCAGACAAGTGATTTATTTCGCTTTCATCCGCATTAAGCGGATTGTGCGCTTTCACAGCTTGGTCTATGCCGCCAATTATCTTAGCCATGTGTTTGTTTGTACATGGCAACCCCTCGACTAAATATCTCCAACGATGACGCGGAATGCGGCAAATCTCCTTGAACAGGATCAGCGCATTTCCGTCGCAAAACGCCGTAGTAGAAGCGCCACCAAGGCAACAGCACCTTGTCGGCAAGGTTCATTGGACGCTTCTGTTTTCGCTCGTACACCTCGAAAAAGTAACCCAAGCGCCAGTTTTTTATGTTTTTTGGTGAGATACGGCCAATATGGAAATAGAGGTAATGAGCATGAATTGCCTTCAATTCATTGACTGAATAAGACGGCTCGCCATGTTTAATTCTCATGTGGATTCCATCTCCCAATGTGCCAAATCTTGCATGATGATTTTACCTCAGTTTTGGCCAATTTATCAGGATTCTGTCGCGTCAATCCCGAGAAAATCCCTCAGTTTTTGAATGTGATCTGATGTTCTCTTTGCCGATGCGGCAATTTCTTCCTTTTTCCCGTCACTTTCCAATAGCGGAACTGTCGGTTCTCGACAGGTTGGCGTTGGGACAAAATACGCTGGCAGATTGTCTAAAATGAAACGAGGCGAAGGCCACCTTTGCGCGGTTTTCTCGACGTTGTCGAATGCCTTATCCAACCGCTCAGGACCGATATGCCCTAAAGCGGATTGCCACGCCAACGCGGTGCCTTCGATAAGCTCAGCGGCGGGCTGGCCCTCCAAGCTCAAGCATAGAAGCCGTTGCAGGCGTTTCAATATCACGGTTTTGCTGTCCATTTAACATTTCCTGAAGTTTGTTAATGGCTGAGGCTGTTTTTCCAACGGGCATTTTGCCGTTCGGGCGATCAATCTTTAGCTCGAAAAGACCTCGCCAGCCGTGCAAAGTGCTTTGGTTAAGCACGGCGGTTGCTTCGTTGCCCTTTTCCGCCAAACGCTCTAGCTCTTTGACTGCCAGTTCCATCGCACGATAGGTCATCGGGTGGCGCTCACGCTTGCGCATTTCCACATATCCATCCCATGCGTTTTGATCCACCCAAGACGGCGGACGAAAGTCCGCTGGCGTATGCTTTTTCTTTTGATCTTTAGATATATTGGCTAATGGCTTATGGCTGGCATTGCGTTCGCTATGCGATATGGATGCGTTTCGCATGCGTTTCGCATCCCATGCTTCTTTAGCAATCAATGAGTTAGCTTCACTAATGGATTTGCAGTTGGATATCTCAAGATCGGCACGCTTGCATACAGCAAACCCTGGTTCTTTGCTTACATCAAAGAATGCACGGATGACCTCGTCACAGGCTTTTTTCTCTGGCCCAGAGCGGGCGCGCACGATCCTGTGAACCAGATCGAGTGGGATAGGTCTTTCGTTGGAGTAGTACCAGTCTAGAAGCAGCGCGTATACGCCGTGCTGGTATGTACTGAGGAACCCAGTATCTTTCGCGTAGTCGCCGAGATGGCGTTTGTAGTAATTCATCACACTACCTTGGTGTGACCTGATTGAAACCCCTCGGCAGGGCGGTCAGGTGGTCCGCCTCTTCGCTCCGTCGAGCTAGCCGAGTGTCTGATTTAATTTACCGTTTTACTTGTTACTGTTCAAGTATTTCGTTTCCGGCCATCGCTCCACTCCGCAAACAGCAGGAATGGCATCGATACGAGGATAAGCGGCAGCATCAGGATCACGATGCCAGCGGCTGCCAGATGGGTGAGCAGGTCTTTCATGTCGTCGCTCCTGTAGCGTCTTCCGCTATGAAACCGGACTTGTCCGACTCGTAATGAGGGGTGCATCGCTGGACATTCCATTTCCCCGGCGTAGTGCGAACACCGCAGCGCGTGCAGCAAACCTGGTGATTGCCAATCCAGTCATGGGCGGTCGATTGAATATATCCCGGCGGCGTTTTCATGCGTTACAGGCGCTTGTGCTTGAATTTCCCGTTGACGTTCTTCGCGATGAAGCTGCCGATGCTCGGTGAACTGCGCAGCCTGTCGTACAGGTCCTGATCGACGCCTTCGTAGCTGTAAACGCCGCCCGAGCGATACCAGACTTGTAGCTTTCCGGTTTTCGGGTCAAACGTCGTTGCCGTAACGTTGCTCGACTGCGGAGACGTGTCGCGATCGTTGGAATACCGGGTTTTGATCACTTCTGGTTCTTCCGCTGGGTGGCGTATGCGATCGCCTCGGCCTGTTTCTGCGCCGCTTCGTCCGACTTCGGCGTCGAGTTGCCGATTTTCCCGGATGCTTTGTAGGCGCGCTCGATTTCGGCGATGTTCTGCGAACGGGTCTTGTCGCTACTACCTTGCTTGAGTGGCATTAGAAGCTCTCCCAAAGCGCTGCAAAGGCTTCCCGTGCTTCGCGCCTGCGTTGGGTAGCTCTACGCCTGTCACCGTTCCTGTCGCGATACAGGAAGTTTTGTGACGTGATTAGTCTTGACCAGTCGAAAGTATCCATAAATCACCTGTAGACCAGAAAAGTAGCCTCGCCACACCGTACCGGCTCCGTCAGCCCAGCGGGGTAGCCGGACAGGCAGAATTGAATCCAGCGCGGCAGGGCTGCGACGTACAGCGTCATTTCTTCGGCGAGGCGTTAACCACCGTGGCCGGGATGGCGTGCGGCTGGGAATCGCTGGAATGCGGCTTATTGGAGGGATGCTGTAACTGGG
>Ga0209621_1000007_pt1 | contig 9556 bp, 2 predicted proteins | sample TexAe_OM2H0_O3_FD_187941 | JGI IMG/M metagenome (GOLD analysis project Ga0209621, IMG submission 187941) | Forest soil microbial communities from Davy Crockett National Forest, Groveton, Texas, USA - Texas A ecozone_OM2H0_O3 (SPAdes) (version 2) | ecosystem: Environmental > Terrestrial > Soil >...
AGTATTCATTAGTTGCACCATACATAAATAATCATCCTTGTGTATGAAGTTGCAATTAATGAATAAATCATATACAAATATTTATATTTGTATATGAGAAGGTTGTGATATTCATTGTAAGTCTTTGGCGCATACAAAAATATTTATACTTTTTGTATATAACTAATAGTAGTTAGGGTCATAGCAACTCTGGTTCACGCATTTTTCTTCTATTAGTACAGAGTTTCTGAACATTTAAATTTCAGTAAATTTATACATTAGTGGTGTGTATTTTCATTTAGTAGATAGCATCCTGCGTTTTCCTGTAGTTAGTTTATTATATCACTATATAAAGGCAAAATTCACTATCTCTTTCTTAGTCGCGAGAGTCTATTCATTCGTTTGGGTTTAACATATGTACTTGGCAGCTCTTCATTTAATCCGTCTGGGCCATAACTAAAGACGGAGAAGTTTAGCAGGGGGATCCTGTAAAACGGACCTGAGTGTCTGCATTATTCGTTGTAAAACAGAATCTCATATAGTTATTGGCAGTGGTGTTAGGGAGCTGTAGGTTCTTGATCTTGTCTTTGCATTGGTGGGGTTGAGTCATCATCAGCAACCCGAACTCTCACCTTAACATAATTGGCGACCTTGCCAGGATTCGCCTGTTGGTTGCCTTGTTCTTATTCAGATACTTTTGATTTCATCATTCTTGGGTGTTACTCTCGCGACAAATCTTTGTAGAATCATCAGAGTTATTCTTTTCTGTGATTTTTTGTTACTTTTGTGTGTTGGGTTGGAAAGGAAACCATATTACACTCTTAACATATCCATATATAAACCATTGGCACACACAATGGCACACAACCAAAACCAAGACTTGTTAGAGTTAGGTTCAATCACAGATCTTGACTTGTCTGTGTCATCTGATCAATTGGACACACAAGATCGGGCGGTTTTACACGTTCCGGATAACGGACCTGCGGTATCAAATAATCCTGATAACGTGTATATATTAGCCGAATTACAGCGGTTACATTCAGCCCTCGGTAACTCCAAACGGCAGTTGGATGAATTGCGGGCTGAACGGCGGAGCGAACATGAAAGTAGGGATTTAAATAGGGAGGATGGTCGACCCCCAGTAGAACGGTTGCATTTTCCTTTTGCAGAGGTGGGGATAGCTGAATCGTCGCCGGTCCGGGAGCTAAAATTCGCGGCAACTGGGTTAACTCACGGACCACCCGAGGGCGTGCGGTTCTCTTTGCCATCCTTGACAGAGAGTAGTAGGTATGCTACGATAGCATCAGGTTTGCCCATTTCGGCGGTTTCTAGTTCTCTGACTGTATCAACACAGCCAACTCTGACTTATTCATCTCCTATTATGACACCTTCCTTTTCTGAATCTTCCAAACCCTTGCCTAGTCGAACTATACCACCAAACTCAGATAATCGTCTTGATGCCATTGAAAATCAGCTAGCTATGATCACACGATCTGTCTCTATGTTGACTCAGATCATAGCTAAGGCATATAAACCTAAAGCAGTACCTCCACGTAAATTTAATGCTGCCAAAGAACATAATCTTCGAACGTTTTTCAAACAGTTTGAAAGATACTGCCAGGTTACCTATCCGGATCAGCCTGAAGATTGGGTAATCGTCCTCGGAAACTTCCTTGAGGGTTCATACAGTGACCTTTATGACCAGATTATTCGGGAGGAAATATCATATTCTGCTATTAAGGACGCCTTGCTACAATGGTGGGATTACGAGGCTGGGGTGAGAAAAGACAAGGCATCCCAAGAGTTTATGCTCGCTAAACGCAAACCAGGCGAGAGTGTAAATATGTTCGCCCTCCGGTTAGAACAACTTGCCAACCGAGCCTACCCTGGAGTTTCCATGCGAGCTCATGACAACTTACGTAGGGCATTTTTACATAATTTACCTGCGGTAGTTGAACAACGGATACATGACTACATACTCAATCATGAGGGTGCAACCGGACAGAAAATGCAATTTGACCAAATAGTCAGATTGGCAAATCAACATTGCAATGAGCTTTCTGCCGAACAAATCGAAGAACCTGAGGTAATCACCATTTCCCAGGTTAAGACTTCACAACAAAAGAGAGATGCTTGGAGTGAGATGGTTGGGAGATACGCCAGGAAGCCAAATAACTCTGATAGAGCTGTAGTAGAGTCAGTGCCGACAACACTACCCAAGTCTACCAATAATCGCTCATCACGTAGTAATAATCATGGCAATGGCAATTTGTCTCCAAAAACGGGTAAAAATTCATCTAAATTTCTTTTCTGCACACATTGTGGGAAAAATAATCATACATTGAGTGACTGCTACGGCTATAATAATGTGTGCGTATACTGCAAACAACAAGGACATTCTAATATTGACTGTCCAGAAATAAAGCAAAAGCGGTCAAATCAGTCCTTACAAACGGCTCAAATACCCACATTGGAATGCCCATATTGCTCAGCTGGACATCTGGGGAAAGATTGTCCCAGCCATGGAAGTTCTCGACCTAAGGGTCGAGAAGGTCCATTGCCGCAACAGAATAATCAGTGGGGTACAGTAAACAACACATGCAGCGCATGTGGTGGCACTCATTCAGCAGGTGCTTGTGGTGGAACCCCAGCTTTAAACTAAACAACTCCGTAGCCATGGGTCAGGCTGCGGAGGAGATTAGTGATGGTGACTCCAATTCAAATGTAGTGACCCAAAACCCGATTGTGAACGCCGAGAATATTCAAATCCTATTTAATCGGGCTGACAGTCAACCCTTATATGTGGATGTCACCCTCGAGGGATATTCGGACAAGGTTTACGATTGCTTAGTCGACAATGGGGCGTGCGTAAGTCTTATTAGGTCTTCGGTAGTAGATGAGTTAATAGGTGTTCACAAACACCCATCGACTATTCGGACTATTTCTGGCATTGGTCATACGGCCATTAAAATTTCACATTTTGTTATCTTAACTCTTCATTTCCGTAGTGGTTTCAGTACCACTGAGACCGAATTCTATGTTGTTCCATCGGAATTCCTGGGGGATTCACTGGTACTGGGTGTTCCTCTTTTACGAGCAAATAGTCTCCTTCCAGATATGTCAACATATCAATTGTTACTAAGGGATGAAGATAAACTTCTCGTTGTAGCTTCAGATCCTACCAAAAGTGACACCATAATTGAACCCAGGACTACAGAAAATCTTGAAGTAGGACCACATCAATGCGGATTTATTTCAATAAATCTGTGTAATTTTACATATTCTCTCCAGAACTTCTATCTAGAAGGGCTGTGTGAGGAGAACTTTCATGTGTTGCCAGGAATACTCAGAGAAGGCGATCCCTCAGTTGTGGCTATTTACAATGGTAGCGAATCACCTAGATTCATACCTAAAGGGTTCTCAGTGGGATCTGCTTTTCCTATTACAGAGACCACTGATATTTCAATCTTTACTATTCTACCCGGTGAACCGGAAGGTGCGTCTATGCATAATGATTATTGGACTCGGGAGAAAATTATGGAAGAGTTCCAATTTTCCGATATCCAAGTGGGAGATTCCCAAAAAGAACAACTTATAAATCTTCTTCAGAAATATTCTTCAGTCCTCAGTACTGGAGATGACGATGTTGGGCTTGCTCATAATGTTCAGCATCACATTGAGCTTACATCCGACAGGCCCATTCATGTACCTGTTCGGAGGTTTCAAGGACCGTTAGCTCAAGAGATTGAGCGCCAGTGTTGTGAGCTCGAAGAAGGGGGAATTATTCGGAAAAGTCATTCTCCATATTCGGCACCAGTAGTCCCTGTGAGAAAAAAGGACGGTAGTTTGCGTCTGTGTGTGGATTACCGTGCCCTTAATAAGCATACTAAGGGAGATGCATTTCCCTTGCCTAACTTAATTGACTCCATTTACAACATGGCAGGTGCTCAATTTTTCACCACCATTGATTTGGTGCGTGGATACTACCAAATTGAGATGGCGGAGGGTAGTATTGAAAAAACAGCCTTCTCTACTCCTCTCTCACACTATGAATTCCTTCGCATGCCTTTTGGAGTAAAAGGCGGGCCAGCCACTTTTCAAAGAGGTATGATGATGGCCTTGTCGGGTATCCCATGGTCTGAGGTCATGGCATACCTGGATGATGTAATTATTCGGTCCAGCACTTTCGAACAACATATTCTCTCCTTGGAAAAAGTATTGCGTGCTCTTAATGCCAATGGGTTCAAGTTAAAGCCCAGTAAAACAAAGTTATGCCGAGAATCCGTAGATTTTCTCGGACATCGAATTGATAATAGAGGTATTCTTCCTCTTGAAAAGAACCTCTCTGGCGTACTTGACTTTCCTATACCAAGTACAGTCAAACAACTCAGGCAGTTTTTGGGAATGGTCAATTTCTATCGACGCCATATTCCACATTGCTCTTCTATTGCTAAACCGTTATCATGTCAAACTGGTGGTCGTACGGTACAATGGACTGGAGAATGTCAAGAAGCATTCGAAAAACTTAAATCATCATTAGTTGATCCAAGGTTACTGGCATTCCCAGATTATAGTCTTAACTCACCACCATTAGAATTGTTCGTTGATGCGTCAGATATTGGAGCAGGTGCGGTGTTGTCGCAACAACAGGGAGATGATAGTCGGCCCATTGCATTTATTTCTATGACATTCTCTGATGCACAACGGAAGTATTCTACAGTGGAACGTGAGCTAGCTGCCCTACGATGGGCTGTTAAAGCATTACGACCATTCCTTTGTAATGAAAAGGAATTTATCATATACAGTGATCATGAGCCATTACAATACCTACACAATATGTCAACTGCAGATGGACGTATTGCGCGGACGTTAGAAGAACTTTCAGAATATAATTTCCAAATTCGCCACATCAGTGGTCGGAAAAATATTCTTGCGGATGCTTTATCTCGCTCTCCCGTACCAGTAATTGAATCAGAGCCTGTAGACATGAGGACTGAGGGAACTTTCAAAGAAAGCTATATTCCCCAGGGTTTTAAGCAAATAACTGTTCCTGGAGGTGGAGATTCTTTATTTCGATGTTTTGCCATCTGGTTGGAAGGGTCAGAAGGATCTCATATTGACATGAGAGAGAGGTTAGTTACAGAACTAATTAAAGATCCACGCAAGTATAATCTTCATGGAAGAAATCTGTTGAAGAGGCTCAGATTGATGGCACACCCAGGTCAAGTACCAATCCCAGAAATAATCCAAGCATTCGCAAATCTTATGCGTTGCAAAGCATTAGTTTATTATACTAGTGCAAAACCGCTGGTATATGGGGAGGGTTTTACTGACACATGCTATTTATCTTGTGTGTCAGGGATTCATTATAATTTGCTAATTCCAGAAGAAAACGTTAATTCCGTGAGCGATATAGTCTCAATTAATTTAGTTAGAATACATTCTAAAACATCTCATTTACAAATACATAGCACACTATTACAGAATTCTTCAGTAGACATAGACACTCTTAAACATAAACAGCAAACAGATAGAGTTTTAAAAAGTTTATCCAGAGTAGTCGTCAATAAAGTGCTAAAGGAACAGTGGCCTAAGAACTTGACTGCGTTCAGGTCTGTTGCTGAACATATTTTCATTTCCGAGGGGTTGTTGTTGGTTAAGCATAAAAACGAAGATAAATTCATTGTCCCATTCTCATATATGGTTTCTCTAGCAACTCAGTTCCACATTGATTATGGACATCTGGGGAGAAACAAGTTATTATCTCTTATATATGAGGAACTTTGGAATCCCCGAGTGAATCAAATAGTCTCAGACATTTGCAGATCTTGTCCACACTGCCAAGTGTCTAAGACAGGCACAAATATTGCCAGACCCCCTATGTTAAAGATAAGTTCTTCTTTTCCATATGAGTTACTGGCAGTTGATCTGTTGCAATTGCCACGCACCAGCAGAAATAATGGCTATTGTCTTGTTGCTATTGACCATTACTCTAAATTTATCAATGTCGTGCCCCTGGTCAATAAAACCAGTCAAGTGGTCGCAAATGCATTCAAACACAAGATCTTACCCTTCTTAACCTATATTCCTGATCGTCTCTTAAGTGATCGTGGGTTAGAATTTATGGGTGAACCATTTGAAGAAGTATTGCATGAATTTGGTATTGAACATGTTGTGATATCAAGTCACATGCCACAATGTAATGGAGTCACAGAACGCGTTAATCGCACACTGTTACAGATATTAAGGACTTTGGCCCAAGATAGCCCATCATCATGGGATAACCAGTTGCCTCAAGCAGTTATTTTATACAATAACACTTGGCATTCAGCCATTGATGCCACTCCATCAGATACCCTGCTTAAAAACCCGCATTCTTTCAGAAGGAACCCATGTTTACAACAGTTCTGGCGGGATCCATCTAAACACTTCTCACCATATCGTGAAGGGGACAAAGTCGCATACAAAGTTCACATGCCAGGTAATCTGGTCATAAACAAATTCAAATCTCGTTATGTGGGACCATTTACAATTCGTCAGGCTCATGACAATGATCTTACTTATGTAATCTCTAGGGTAAGTAAACCGCACTCAGAGATTCGTGCTCATTATTCACAACTACGTCCATGGATAGAAGTTCCTCGTTACTTACGGGATAATCCCCATTTCAAGCAATTACTTTCCTCAGAAGAGGTGGATGATGATCATCAGACTGATGATGAAGTGAGAATGGATGAGGAGATAGAAATCATGGACATTGAAGATGATCACGCTGCTGAGCCAGAGATTTTCAATTCATTGGAAACTGAATGTGAAGAAAGCGATTTTTTAGGTTTTGAGGTTCATTCAACATTATCTTTAAATGAATATTTAGGTTTTACAAGAGAATATTGTAATATTAGCATGCCCAGGGCCAAAACTCCAACTGTTAGTAGTCTAGGTACATTCCACACACCACCTTTTAAGAACATGAACATTACACCCACAATTACACCAGTAGACACAACATTTGTGGTTTCCAGTTGTCATTCTGTTGAAACATATTTGGGTCAAAATCTGGTGAGGGATGAAAGTGATGTAGAAGTTGGTTTGAATTTGCCGGTTGGAAAGGAATCTGAATCAAGTTTGAGTTCTTCAATTAATAGTTGTCGCATGTCAGCTGATCTTGCGCATCTTCAGGCTCTATGTCAGAGTACTGAGGGATCAATTATTGTTAATGACAGCCCCACAATCGAGAATGAACGAGGTTCACAGCCCTCAAGTGGGTCAGATTTTGAAGGCTTCACCACAGGCAGGGTGAATACTCGTGATGTTCGGGATATTCTTGGGAGAGATTCTTTATTATATAATCTCAGGTCCCCTGAAAATGAAATGCGAACCAGAGTTGTTGAGACCATAGTAACTACAACTATTAGCACTGCGATTGGGCATGGAACTCGTTCTCATGGTCCTGTTCCAGAATATATTCATGTCTTAGACAAGCCATTAGAATATATGCGGAAACATAACTAATGTATACCATACTAAATTACTCTTTCATTAATGTTCTACAAAATGATTGATTTTGATATTTGGTTTTATTATTTACATGCATTTGTTTAATTATTTTCTTATTTACACTTATTATTTGCAGTAAAATCTTATTTTTATTTTTTAATTTTTTTTTATATATATGTTGGTTAACTCCTGAATTACTTTCTAGGATTATTTTTTTTATTATTATTATTATTTATTATTTATTTTTCATTTTTTTTGTTGTTGTTTTGTGACAATTACATACAAATATATATTGTATTTTTCAGATAGTGAAAGTTCTGGAGTATTAAATTATCTGCCAAATGTAAAAACATTTTGTAAAAAGGTTTTGTTTTCTCCTTGAGAATGGAATTATGTTCCTTTGTTGGAATTGGTCAGAGGACTTCGTTTGCATTCTCTTGCCTGCTCACATTCAAATATTATTGGCTCGAAACTCATACAAAGCAGTTATATTGAGGGGATCATATTTTATTAGGAGGGAACTTTCTTTCTTTTCTCATTCTTGTATGACTTGTATGATTGTTTGGTGAAAGAAAAGTACCTTTTCTTTGGTGAGGGATAATGTAGAAATTTGCAAATAGGCTACTCCAGGCCAATATTTACAATCAGTTATGACATGGATGTATGTTTGAAATCGGCTTTTCTTTTCTTTGCAGATAGTAAATAATTTATAAAAACTGGAAGATTTAACACAGGGAATATTTTAATATTCAGTACAGGAAATATCCAGAAATTTTTAGATTGTCAAATTTCATCTCCCTTGCAAGGGTAAGTCTACCATTATATATCCTTAAATTAATAGGAGGGTTAGACATTTGAATATAGGGATGGGTTAATGTTGAGATTGATTTAACTTAAAAACCCATACCCTTTTTAGGTCCTAGTTTGGGAATCAGTTACAAATTTGGAGTTCCTATGGGATTGGATTTAGCTGATGTTAATGCCAAAGGAGCAGTGGGATTTTCTAACACTCTAATCGTTAAGCTGCGCCCATATAATTTATTCTGAAGATCATTTCAGCAGGCAAGCGGACCAAACGATCTCCTCTGACAAATTACCAGTTAAGTTTCATCCCTAACCTGTATTCCATGTATTAAGCACCTACACAAATATTAATATTTGTGTACGTGGTATCATTCTCATTAATCCTTATTTTCATATATTGTAGAAGTTTATTGGATAAACCATACACAAATATTTATATTTGTGTATGAGACAAACTCTGTATAACTAAGCACTACACAGATATTTATATCTGTGTATGCCATTAGCCTTTGTTATAAGTAGGATTCATTAGTTGCACCATACATAAATAATCGTATTTGTGTATGAAGTTGCAATTATTGAATAAATCATATACAAATATTTATATTTGTATATCTCAACTTTTGTAAAATTGGGCACTACACAGATATTTATATCTGTGTATGCAATTAAATTCTTATTTGAATAAATATTCATTAGTTGCACCATACATAAATAATCATAATTGTGTATGAAGTTGCAATTATTGAATAAGTCATATACAAATATTTATATTTGTATATGAGAATAATTTGTATAACAGGGCACTACACAGATATTTATATCTGTGTATGCAATTAGAATTTTTTTTATAAACCCTTGTAGCATACAAAAATATTTATATTCTTGTATATAACTAATAGCCAACTGTGGTCATAACAATTCTGGTTCGCACATTTTTTCTCTTTTCTTTATTAGTACATGGTTTTGAGTGTATTTATATTCCAGTAAATTTATATATTAGTTGGGTGTATTTTCATTTAGTAGATAGCATCCTGAGTTTCCCTGTAGTTTGTTTTTTTTTACTGTTCTGATTCACATAGTCATCTGTAGAGTCACGAGAGTCATAAGTCATAGGTATTGGAGGTTTCATTGGCAATTCTTCATTTAATCTGTCTGGGCCATAACTAAAGACAGAAGTTTAGCAGGGGGATCCTGTAAAACGGACCTGAGTGTCTGCATTATTCGTTGTAAAACAGAATCTCATATAGTTATTGGCGGGGGTGTTAGGAAGCTG
>Ga0209621_1000008_pt1 | contig 8736 bp, 1 predicted proteins | sample TexAe_OM2H0_O3_FD_187941 | JGI IMG/M metagenome (GOLD analysis project Ga0209621, IMG submission 187941) | Forest soil microbial communities from Davy Crockett National Forest, Groveton, Texas, USA - Texas A ecozone_OM2H0_O3 (SPAdes) (version 2) | ecosystem: Environmental > Terrestrial > Soil >...
CTCCCTCTCCATGTTACATTCGTCTAACTCCCTATAGTGCGGCTCCGGCAATATCCTAGAGATATCCAGGTCTTCGTCAAACAACCCTTCATCCCAAGTTACCGTCTGAACAGCCACGTCTTTTTTCATTGTATTCCGGCCAACCAATTGATCTCGGCAAACTAAACATAAGCTTCCCAAGATTGAATCCGATGATGTCTCACCTCTGACAATCAACTCCTGGAATAGGTCTCCCCACATGAAGCTCACAGCCTGACGAACTCTTGAACCAAACAAATCCTTAACCCCTTTAGATAACTCTTCTACCACTCTCCTCAAATCTCGAAAAGCTTTTCCAGCACTATTATTAGGAAACTCTACAGTCCTTCCAACATTGTCACTTATCAGTCGATCACCCGAGCAAGCAACTTCTCTTGTAGTACGGTAACCACCCGATCTTTTAACACTACCTCGGAACGGATAACTTCCCTTTTCTTGAACCTTACTCAGGAAACGAAAACTATTCTGGTTACTTGGGTCAGAGTGACCTCTCCTTTCTTCAACTCTATCAGAAACACAGTAGCCACCCTGGTATTGCATTCGCGGAGGATTAAAAATGCCTGAAAACTCTAACTCACTATCTAAGGACTCTTCCGTTTCCGCCGATGCCACAGAAACACCCCCACCATCCAAGTCCGACGATTGAGCAGCCTTCACCTCAAGGGCATAATAGTCCCTTAGGTACCTGGGGGGCTGAATCCATGGCTTCAAATGTCGGTGATGCACCCTCTGCACCGCAGCATTCTCTATTTCCAATTCCCCAATCTGATATGTAACACCATTCTCATTTACTTTTTGTACTCGATATGGGCCGGAGTACTTTGCCTTCAGTTTTCGAACAGCACTTTTATCATTTGACACCTTCTTACGCAAAACTAACTGACCCAAGCGAAAGGGGCAAAAGTTTGGATGCCCTTCAACCCACTTCTCTCTTTCTTGCAATGGGATGGGAGCAACAATTCCTTTTTCATGATTCTCTTCCAACAATCGTGCTGATGGAGTCTTCCCTGTTTGGCTGTGCATTGTGGAATTGTAAGTGACGAGTGCCTTAGTTAAAAGGGAGTCCCACTCTTCTCGTTGCTCTTCAACCAGACTCCGCAGAACCTCCCCCATCGTCCTATTGACTCGTTCAATAGCTCCATTGCTCGCTGGTCTGAGCGGACTGGTGAAAACATGGGAAATATTATAACACTCGAGTAAGCTCTCAAATTCACGAGCTCGAAACTCTGGTCCATTATCAGTTAAAATCCTCTCAGGTAACCGTAACAAAGATGGAAGAATGTCACGCTCCACTACGGCAGATATGGTTTGCGCTCTCTTGTCACGAATGGGGCGTGCCAACACCCACTTACTATAATGGTCCACAACCATCAAGCACCCTATGTTTCCCTTGGATGTAGTTGGGAGAACGATTAGGTCCATGGCAACCAGCTCGAATGGACGAGACGTGATGATTTTTAGGGTTGGCGGCTGCACGACTTGATGACCGATCTTAAACTTTTGACACTGCGGACAAGATGTACACACATCTTTTACCACGCGAAGAATCGATGGATGCCATATGTAATTCCTCATCATGGCATGAACCTTAGCAGTGCCAACATGGGCCATTTCGCGATGAAACAATACTGACAAATGAACAAGGACCCTAAATGGGACCACTGCAAGTCGCAACGCCACATCACCCTGTTGATAAAACAGAAGTTGATTAACAACCCTCAAGTGCTGCCAATAACGGCGAAATTCTTTCAACCTTCCTCCCGCTGACAATTTGTTTCGACCGTTCTGAATCCTTCTCTTTACACTTCGAACTACAAAATCTGCCTCCTGAACTCTAAACAACTGGGACACATCAAGAAGTTTATTACCGATTTTCCGTCCTACGTCTTCTAAATCACTATCAAAGGAACTGTCTGCACTTTCCACAGTACCTTGACAAGCCAATACTTCGTCAGGAAACCTCTCCAATCGTGCCCGACGAAAATCAAGTTCCACATTTGTTTGAGCCAAGAAATTGATGCCCAGAACGCAACATGTTGGAAGCATTTCTGACTCCAACACCACAAAAGGAAACTCCAACTGTCCATACCTAGTCTCTACCCTTAATACAACTGCAAGGTGTGCGTTCAAGATGGCCGGACCCATACCTCGGATTCTCACTAATACCTCTCTCTCCCTCATAATGGTGCTCTCTCTTTTGGCAAAATCGTATACTGTTTGCGAGATCAAACTTATCATTGCTCCGGTATCCAAAAGAGCACAAAACCTCCCGCTTCCTATTTTCAGCCATGTCCAGGTGATTTCATTCCCCATATGTCCACAAGTTGGACTGACTAACTCGTTCTCTTCTAAGCCGCGCATAAAGAAGTTTAAGTCAAGTAATTCTTCGTCGTCCGGTGCATCCACGCTCACTTTACTTTCTCTAGTTGGACCCTCCGCCACCCTCTCCTCATCTCCTCCAAGCAATTGCCCAGCAAAAACATTGCTCTCACAAAGGGGATTAAAATGTACACCACCCAAGCACTGGAGATGCACTCTTGAAAGGGGATCTTCGTCAATGGCCGAATCTCCAACGTAGACTAGGGGCGCAGTACCTCCATAATGAACCCAAATTCGAACCTTATAAATGTCGCTTGCCGCAAGCAACGACTGCATGATGGGGAATTCTCCCGGTCGCAACATGGATGTTAGCTGTTTCTTCATTTTACCACCTAGTGTGATCTTATAACGTTGCGGCTCATCTATCAACTTCTGGATTATTTTCTTGCGCAATTGCAAAGCACTCACGGGAAGTTCTCCCTCTCCGCATGAAAAACCCATTTCTCTAAGCAATTCAAGGAGACTCTCAAATAGGGAATCTCCTCCGCCATCAACTTTTCGCAATACTATAAGCCCCTCAGGCAATTCCCTCTCAATCACTTCTTCCTCTGCTGGCAACTCCACTGGGACACGAGACAGTGCGTCTGCCAATATGTTTTCTCTACCTGGCCGGTACCTCGTTTCAAACTCAAACTCCCCCAAATCATCAAGGGTTCGTGCCAGCCTGCTATCACTCATCTTCATAGCGTGAAGGTACAATAATGGACGGTGATCAGTGAAGACAATAAATGGCCGGCCGTATAAAAATGCCCTAAAGTTCTTAACGCCCCATCGTAAACCGGCTAACTCTCGTTCAATGGTGGAATATCCGCGTTGAGCCTTCGAGAAAGTCATGGACGCAAAAGCAATCACTCGTTCCACGCCTTCCTGTCTTTGGGTGAGACACGCACCAGCACCCGTACCTGAGGCGTCCACCGACAATTCGAGCTTCTCAGCGTCAGGAGAATAGTCCGGAAAAGCTAAGCTCACTTCCTTTGCCATCTCGCTCTTCAATTTGTAAAAGGCCTGCTCCATCGCTTCTGTCCAATCCACCTTTTGATTGCTCTTCCCACCGGTCAAAGAAGATAAAGGGGCAGCCAGTTCTGAACACTTAGGTATAAACTTCCTCTGAAAATTAACTAAGCCCAGAAATTCACGAATTTGTCTCACAGTCCTTGGCCTTGGATAATTCATCACATTCTCTACATATTGGGGATCTTTCTTTAACCCATGAATTCCCACTATATGCCCAAGATAAGGTACCTCACTTTTGAACCAATGACACTTTCCGGGTTTCAGTTTTACACTTGCCTCTTCTAATTTCGCGAGCACCTTATCCACCAGAACCAAATGAGACTCGAAATCGCGCTCCATAATCAGGATGTCGTCGATATAAATGACGATCTTGCTTTGGGGAAAGCCACTCAATAACGCCTGGACTTCACGTTGGAACGCCGCGGGAGCGTTTCTCAGACCAAAACTCAAAGACTTGAAATGGTAATGTCCTCTGGTGGTGGAAAACGCGGTGTATTCGCGGCTGGCCTCGTCAATTGGCATCTGATGGTAACCTTTAACTAAGTCCAAAGATGTAAAATATTGCATTCCATGCAAACTAAATACTGCATCACTTAAATTAGGCATGGGGAACCTATCTGGCTTAGTGACCGCGTTAAGGCGTCGATAATCAATGCACATCCTTATCGTCCCATCCTTCTTCTTCACAGGGACGACAGGCGAGCTCCAAGGTGATGTGCTCGGTTCGATAATGTCCAGCATACACAGCTCTTGGCATTGACGCTCAATCTCTTCTGCTACTGGTGCCGGGAACCTCCGAGGGCGCTGTCTGATGGGCGTATCATCGTACAATTCAATACGATGGGATGTTAAGGCTGCACGATGTACATCAAAGTCCCCGACACTAAGGACAGCACGATGTCTCAACAACAATTGGTAAATACGATTACGACACAACTCGTCCAATCCCTGATCCAAGACCAATTCCTCTCTCAACTTCCGCTCTGTCCATTTCTCCCCAGAAATACCCTGCTCTTCGGTCACCATATTCACCTCAAGTTCCTCCTCATTCAACAAGGTGTACAACAGGCCCAGTTGAGCTCCCTCAACCATTCCAACAGGTTTGTCACTGATATTTCGAACAAGCACCTCAAAAGTACTATCTGAGTCCACTATACCGGACATAACCACCACATGTGCGTTCAAATTCTCCTCAATTCCCAATCCATCGAAGAGAAACTCTTCTCTTTTGATGCGAGGGCACCGATTACATGCTGTTGGGAATTTTTCCGCTGCACTGACTCTCACCTTATTCCAACTACCACCATCGAGCCTCACAGGTTGCTGCAACAAGCACCTTACAGCGGAGACAATCCTCCTGCAAGACTTTTCCTCTTCACCAAAGTAAATATCCTCTTTTGCACCACTTTCCAAAACACGCGACATCCGGCCCCTGGAAGGGTTCACTGTCAAACCATTCACTATAAAGAAACTCATGCCCAATACCAGTTGAGGTGCTAATTCATTTACCACCAAGAACCTTACCGGCTTCATATCAATTCCGTGAATCCGTAGCTCGAGTTTTACACTTTCTTTCACATGGGAAACATTTGCGTTCCCCAATCCTCTGACATCTACGTCTGCTTCCTCCCGAACACACACTATGTCTGCAAGTAGAGTCTCGTCAATCAATCCAAACTGGGCACCTGTATCCACCAATGCTTGAACACGAGTTCCCAACACCTCAACTTCCACATGAAACAAGGACTGAACCATTAAAAATTCGGCATCCCTTTCCCTTTCGACTTGACTTGTGAATACAACGCTGTCAACCACCCTGCGTGGACAATCTGAATCATTTGAATGAACACGCCGTTCGCGCGCTCCCTTGGAAAATAACCGTCTCGGTTTTGGCGAGGACAATTGCTGGATCCACTCTTGGGCCTCCGGATTCAATTCTGTTCCCTGCCTCTCTGCCCTTGACAAACCCGTATATTCCGAGCATACCCCAAGCGCCCCGGAATTTAAAAGTTTAAAGGGCCCTGGTACCCTTGGGCTCCCGTGTATCCAACTTGAGTACTGGCTTGACCTTGCTCCTGAAAACCGCTGCTATACCCTACAGCACCATTTGAAAACACAGGTTGCTCCCCTTTATGAGGTTCCATTGTTCGTGATACACCCTCAGATCTTCCCTCCAAGACGCTCTGTCTAGCACGAACAAGGTCTGGACATTTCTCAATGACATGACCTTCCGCGTCGCAAAGATGGCAATGCAGCTTCGGCGCGGTGTGGGGTAGAGATGGAGGTCCTCTATTCATGCTTGGTGGACCCTCACGTCGCAACTCTCGCCGATCAGGACATCGCGTCACCCAATGATCTCTAGAGCCACACAACAAACAAGCTCCCAGAAACCGTCTACACTCTTCCCTAGTGTGCCCCCTCCTACGGCAATAAAAACAACGCATTCTACCTGCGACTGATGATTGTACTTCTCTTCTGTCCCCTCCCGGCCGTGTCTGTCGTTCTGCGCGAACACGATCACGGTTCTCTCGATGCCTCCGTCGAGAATCTATCTTTGTCCATTCTTGATTACGGTCCCGATCAACTTTCCTATGATCCTGGTAATAATCCCTTTCACTTTCAGACTCGTCACGGTAATCCATTCCCGGAACTGTCCAAACTTGGATCGGATCCTCCTTTGTTCCTTCCCGATCACGTTCTTCACATTGAGTTCTGACTTCCAAGGTGTCATCCAAGAGGACTCGTAATAAATCTCTCCACTCGGGCTCTCCACGGCGACCCTCATCCAATCGCTGAATTCCCAATCTAAGCTTTATTCTATCTCTCTTAGCTCTGGGGATACTATGCATAAATCGGCGCCACAAGGTTGCATCGGGGCCGGCCGATTCAGGGAACGCATCACCAAACAGCGTCTCCAGACGCATAGCGTAGTCACTGAGAGTCTCATCTGAACGGATGACCGCATTGTAAAATTGACCACGCTTCTCTTCAAGGGTCTCTGACTTCTGGTGCGTTACCCACTCCCGCAATCTGCCTACCACCTGATCATACTTTGCCCCCTGTTTATAACACTTGTCATAAACCCGCTGAACATCACTCTTCAAGTGTGCCCGCAGTTCTACCAACCATCGGTTGGGGTCATTCCCCACCTTGTCTCTCGCATATCCCTCGAATTCATTGAGAAAACTATCAAAGCTCTGCACTCCTCTTACTTCGAATGGTAATGGCTTCACACTCTTAGCCAATCGGGTATATCCTGAGATGGCGCTCGCAATCCGGGCCAGTGAATCATCAATGCTCATCATCAAGTCTCTAAAAGCCTGATCTCCAGTCATCCATGAACCAGCATTACTCGAATGTGGAAAAGAACGTTTAACACGCTGGTACCTATTACCTTTCTCTCCTGGTTTGGCTCTGGAAAATGAATGGGCAGAACAAGAACTCACGTCAGCACACTCCTCACCGCTGCTCAAAGAGTCATCCCGATGTTGACGCTTCGACGGTAGCTCCCTCCGCTCGGTCTCACGTTTAAACTCAACCTTTGAGGTATGGCGACGCGGTGCATCCTCAAGTCTCACATTTCCATGCGCAGATGGTTCCCCAATATCCAAGAACAATTGCTGGATCTCTCCCACAACTTCATGCACGTCACCTCCTGCTTCACCTGCGTTATAAAGTGTTCGAAAATCCCGCAACGCTCGGAGAATTAATTCAAGCCCATCTCGCTTAGGAACCGTCTCTTGGACGTCCCCACTGAATCCAGCCACCTGCCCGTTCGACATCATTTCTCAGAAGAATCCAGAAAGAGGCAATTCGCAACACTAAACCACAGCCCTTTACCAACACAAGCGATCCCGCTGGGGATGCCAAAAAAATTTACTATGTCGTGAATTCGACTAAGCTCTTCCGTTACAACAGCGACGAAGGGGCGGAGGGGTTCTAATTCTCCAGATGGCCTTCAGCAATGCTGAACGTACGCCCAACGCCCTGGTTGTTCACAATTAGGTTCTTTCAGTATTGTACTGCGGGACGTCTGTGTTGGACTTCAGCGACAATTGCACTCTCTCCGGCAAATCTCTGTCAAGGTCTCCTCGAGACCCCAGAATAAACCTTTTAAAAGGAAGAAAGGACAAAGCGAAGAAGAAAAAAGGGAGAAAGCGTCATTCAAGGAAAAAGAACGGACAGGAGAAGGAGAAACCCTGACACTAACTTTATCCAATTCAGCGTGGTACAACTTTAATGGTAGACGACGGGTTCGGAGAAAACCAGAAGAAACACTAAGCTCAAAAGAGTGGACAGAAGCAAGGTAGCAATTCAACAGGCCAGTAAAAAGCTCACTAAATGATAAATTTACTACAATCTTGGCAAATTTCAACAAAAACAATGGTAATGCAACTCTCGAAATAAATTAAGGAAAGGGTTTAAAATGTAAGAGGATGGGAGTGCCAAACCCCGAACGTACAACGCGTCCCCCCTCCCGATCACCTCCAATCCTCTTGTGAGACTTTCCGCTGTCCGAATGATCTTCGTTATTTAATGGCTCTAGAAACAAAGGCTAACATATGCTTTTAATTGGAAAGATGAGTCCAAAGAATGCGAGGTCCCACTTATGATTGAAGATTCAATAAAAAATTGCAGTCCCAATAACGATTAAAGTTCCAAGATAGATTGCAACTCAATATAAAACGCCACCTAGAAAATTAAAGAAAAACCCCAATTAGATAACCCTTATTACTATCATCCCCATCTCTTTTCCACAACTCTAAAACGAATTTTAAAACCCTTACCTACAGAGGTGGCAACTTGAATTTCACTAATATTATCGTCTTCTTCGCCCTCCTAATATTATTCACGAAACACACTGAAAACTTTCCAATGAGGGCCAAAACCTAGGTCTACCGGCCAATAATATTTGCTCAAATAGACCCCTGAAATCGTGGGCAATAAAAGGGAGCATTAGATTTTAAATAAGAAACTAAATACAACTAAAACTCAGTAGGGGTCAAATCCCCTACATTACCCCCCCTCAAGATAGTCCCCACTATCTTCACTAACTCTAACTTGAAAAAACCCACAATCATTCTTCGTAATATAATTGCTCACTTCTTATATTCACCCATGGACCGGACAACGGAAAGCTTTATTTGTCTCTTTCTCATATAAAATATTTACAAAGAATAATAATAATAATAATAATAATAATAATAATAATAATAATAATAATAATAATAATAGCAATAACAATAATAATATCAATATTAAGAACAATAATAACAATAATAATAATAATAACAATAATAGAAG
>Ga0209621_1000009_pt1 | contig 8658 bp, 9 predicted proteins | sample TexAe_OM2H0_O3_FD_187941 | JGI IMG/M metagenome (GOLD analysis project Ga0209621, IMG submission 187941) | Forest soil microbial communities from Davy Crockett National Forest, Groveton, Texas, USA - Texas A ecozone_OM2H0_O3 (SPAdes) (version 2) | ecosystem: Environmental > Terrestrial > Soil >...
AAAGAAAAATATAATTAAAAACAAAAAAAACAAAAAAAACAGGAAAATCAGTTGTTTTTTATTCATCATGTTTTTTTTTTAAAAAAAAAAAACTTTTTTATTAATAAAAAACCGTCGTTTTTTATTCACTAACAACTCTACCTGTGACCTGCAGAAACAGGTTTAGCTGTCTTTCTGATGGGGAGGAATCTGAAGTGGCAAGTTGTGATGTCAGGTTTCCCAAGAGGAAGACTGACGAATTACTGATTGGTGCCTCTCAGATATGATATTTAGATAGGACTTTTAGAAATACAGATAAAAGGAAACAAATGCAAGTATGTTATCAAGGTGCATGAGTAAATGATATTGTGGACAGAATAGATAGGGAGATTGAAGATACGAATGAGAATGCAAGAGTGATTCTCCATGTTGGAACAAATGCTATTTGGCTATAGAAAGTCAGAGGAACTGATAGCAAGCTATAAGAATGTGATTGAAAGACAAAGTAAGTGGTAGGGAATGCATAGTGTCAGGTATATTATCTAGGTTGGGAGCAGGGCTAGAATGGGAAAGTAGGGCCTTTGGTGTAAATGAAAGGGTTAGGAATTTATGTCTATCAAAGAATATTGGATTTTTGGATCACTGGGAAGATTTTTAGGACAAGAATCTGTTTGCAAGAGATGGAGTTCACCTTAGTCAAGAGGGTGTGCAGCTTCTAAGTTACAGGCTGGAGAGAGATCTCCCGGGAAACTAGATAAGGATTGGGGTGAAGGGCATAATATTCGCACTGCTAGTTGTGGAGATGGTGATTTTAATACTGACGGTGGGATTGATGGTGGTATGAATAAAAATAGAGGTGCTTTACAATATGGGTCTATTAATAAAAATGGAGACATTACTAGAAATTAAGATGGAAAGGATATATATAAGGGCATGTTTAGTATAAAATGTTTTTACACAAATGCTCAGAACCTTAGAAACAAAAAAGATGAGTTGACTAGTTACATTATAGAGGAGAATCTTGAAATTATTTGCATTACTGAAGCATGGGTGAGTGAGGCATTTTACAGAAACACTACATGAATATGAAATAGACAGATAGTCATTTTACCTATACCAACGTAGAGGAAGGAATGGTGGAGGTGTAGCACTATGTTAAAAGCAATATTGAATCACTGTTAATGCTGAGATTAAAACAAATCAGGGTGTGGAATCTCTGTGGGTGATATTCTTATGTATAATAAATCATACAGGATAGGAGCATTTTATAGAGCTCCTGATCATAGTCAAGTATTAGATGAAGAAATGGTGAATTAAATCAAGGTAGCATGGGAAAATAATGTAAAAGGGATAGTCATTATGGGTGATTTTAATTCTCCAGACATTGAGTGGAATATTTTGAGTAGTATAATTAATAGAAGTTCAGTATTTGTAAATTGTATTCTATGCAACTTTTTGAGTCAGATGGTCCAAGAACTAACAAGGCATGCAGCATTGTTAGATTTAATATTAACAAATGATGAAAATACGGTGAATGATATCGAAGTCCGGGAGACTTTAGGAGCTAGTGGTCATTATATTATTAGATTTAACTGGAATATGAGGTCTGGGCCCAAATTGCAAGTCAATAGGGAAAAGATATCAGATTTAAGAAACCGAGATCTTAGCAAATTCCGAGCAATGCTCAATGAAATTGACTGGGAAAAGGAGTTTAATGGTCAAAATTGTTTCATCATGTGGGAATAATTCAAGCAAATATTGGCCTCCATTCAGTCTGTGTTTTAAAGATAAACCCATTAGGGTGGCAAATAGAAAACCTAATTGGTGGAGTAGAGAGATAAAAGAGAAAATCAGTGAAAAGCGTAGATGTTTTAAAATATTCAAAGGTAGGAGCAGGGAGGAAGAATTAGAAATGAACTTAACCAGTCAATAAGAAGAGCAAAGAGAATGGCAGAAATTAATTTGGCAAGGAACAGTAATAAAAACCTGAATTTTTTTAAAGCTTTTATAAATTTAAAAACAAGGATAAGAAAATTGGCCCAATTAAAATTGATGGGAATTTAGTAAGTTCAGATAAGGAATTGATTAATATTTTCAATGCTTATTTTGCATCAGTATTTACTGAGGAAAGGTTGGATAGCAGTTTAGAGACTAATAGCTCTAGTATACATGTAATGAATAGGTGTACAGCATTTCAAATTGAGTTAAATGAAATCGCATCTTTACTAGAACATATTGACCCAAATAAGGTAGCAGGTCCGGATGGTGTGTATGGTTGAATTCTAAAAGAGGGGAGTAGCAGTATTGCAAGGGCACTCTATTTGATTTTAAGCAATCTATTGCTTTTGGAGGTACCCTTAGGGCTGGAAAACGGCATATGTGGTGCCCATTTTTAAAAAAGGTAGTAAGGAAGATTTGAATAATCACAATATAATTATAAAGTGAAAGAATAATAAGATTTTTTACAAAATCGTTACTCACAAGTCTTTTTTAAAAATATTTTTTAAGTTATAAAAGTTTACAAAATTGAAAAACATCAATTTTGCCATAAATGGTAGTTTTCTACAATTCAAAAAAATGGGAGCATCTTGCATACAAGTTCATATATATAAATTTGGAGTTTTTAGTGTATAAAAAAGTTTTCCTTGCACCAATTTACCTAAAAAACTCCTGTATTTCAGATCATTCCATTTTCATAGTTTAGTATATTAGAAAAAAAAATGTTTTCAAGAACCAAACTATTACCAAATATTCAATACTCAATAACCCATGAATGGTGGTGATATTTACTTCTCTGACCTAATATTCATGCTTTTTAAAAAATATATAGCAAAAAAAAAATGATAATACTTTAGTATAGGGGGCCTGTTTTTTTTTTCCTTCTCAGCCTAACTACGAAAAGGAAATGGTATGTTTGTTTCTTTTTTTAGTTAATCGACTCACGCCAAATCATTTTATAAGATAAAAAAAAAAAAAAACATTTTAATTAAAAAAAAAATAACTTAAAAACTAATGATAATTATTTTTCTTCAATATGATATCACGAGATCTTTTAATACAGCAGAACCTTCTTCTTTATTCTTTATTCATTTTATGTGCTCTTCATCAACGCTGGACATCGGCACATGCACATCAATTTTCATTCATAATGAGATTTTTAGCATCAACAGTATTACATAAACATTTCTATATCAAAACTTCAATCAAGAAACCAGAAAACATTGCAACTAATAATATATTTATATGATGGAGAATACTTTGCAGTCCTTCAAAAATTGGATTATATCACCCTCCGGAAATATTGATGAGAGCAAAACATTTATATCAAATGACAAATTTAACTCTTGACACCTCTGTCTTAAATAGATTCGTTGTTGTAGAAATAAAGGGCAGATCATAAATATGTGAGTAACACTCAGTCTGACATCACAATGGGAGCATAATTTAACATTTGATCTCTCAAAATAATGAATATTCTCAAATAATGGTGTTCCAAGGCGCAATCTTGAGAGAACTACTTGTTCCCTTCTATTTAATTTGTAAGTTTCACTCCAATTCTGGATCAATGGTTTAATTGCTGGTAACCATCCCCTACACCTATTCCATTGACTTTGCCATGTCTGACTACATATTTGAGATATTTTCCCCCTAAATTCTGATAAGGAGATGTTTATATCAACTGGCATTCCAAGGACACCTGATTCTTTTGCTGCAATGTCCACTCTATCATGCTGTTTAATTCCCACATGCCCTGGAATCCATATAAGTAAAACTTTCCTACAGGTTAATTTACAAAAATTTCTTATCTTATAAATTAAATAATGATGTGAACTATTAGTTTGAAGAGCCTGAAATACTGAATAAGAATCAGTAAAAATCGCCAATTTATAGTGAGGTTTAGAATTAAAAAAAATTAAGGACCTATATATCGCATATGCCTCAGAAGTAAATACTGAGCTATAATTGGGTAATTTATACTGAAATATATGATCATTGTAAAGAAATGCACATCCAACCTCATTATTTATCTTGGAACCATCTGTAAAGCTTATATTGAAATTTTGTATCTGTAAAGCATTAATCTTTTCTAAAAATAGCAGATTATATATTTCATGAGAAGTTGAACGTTTGTCATACTTCACAAAATCATCATCAAATGTCAAATTTAGATGGCTATCATCAATTAGTAGAGGAATTTTTGCTAACTTCTGAAGAGGAAGAGCATTTTCCTCCATTAAACATTTCAATCTCCCAACATATGACAACTGATAAGGTCTATTTTTAAAGAAATCATAAATATAGTAGTCATTATAAAATTTATTTACTGGGTGATTATATCTATAAATTCTACTGGAAATATAATTAAGTCCTAATAATTTACGTCTTATATTTAATGGCATTATATGAGCCTCTGCCTCCAGGAAATCAACTCTTGTACATTTTAAGGCTCCCACAGCTTGTCTTATGCCCTGATATTGGAGTCGATCCAGTTTCAATGAATTGCTCTCTGATAGTGAGTCATAGATGAAACTTCCATAATCAATCTTCGATCTGACAATTACCTTATACAGATAGAGTAATAAATCTCTGTCAACCCCATGAACATTACTACTAATATATCTCAATAATAACAAGGCTTTTTCACTTCTTTGTGTTAATTCCTTTACATGACATTTCCATGTTAACCTACAATCAAAATTTAAACCTAAGAACTTATGTGTAGTGGTGTATTCAATTTCTGAACCACATAAGGATAATAATGGTATATGATCATAGGGCCTTTTTGTAAAAACCATAGCTTTTGTTTTTTTGGGAGAAAAATTTAAACCCCACTCCTCAGACCACTGGGAAACAACTCCAAGTGCAACTTGTATTTTTCCAAGAGCTGTAAATAAATCTGAATCTGATATCCATAAAGCACAATCATCTGCATATAAGGAGTAGCTAATATCTGAATCACATTCTTTAAAAACATCATTTATCATCAAGGAAAATAAACATGGACTCAGAACACTACCCTGTGGTACTCCAAATTCCATATCAAATATTTCTGACTGTGAATTTCCAATCTGTACCCGAATTTTTCTATTTTGCAGAAAATTACTTATAAAAACTGGAAGATTTCCTCTCAGTCCAAATGATGAAGTTTTAATAAAAGTCCATGTATCCAAACTGTATCATAAGCTTTTTCAATGTCTAGAAAAACAGCCACCAGATATTCATTTTTAAGAAAAGTCTCCTGAATACTACATTCCAAAAACAAAAGACTATCTGACGTAGAAAAATTCTTCCTAAATCCACTTTGATTAGGTGAAAGCACATTATGTTCCTGTAAATATAATAAGAGTCTTTGCAATACCATTCTTTCCATTAATTTGCACAAACAGCTTGTTAATGCAATTGGCCGGTAAGATGATGGGTCAGTATGTAATTTTCCCGGTTTAAGAATAGGTACCAATAATGATATTTTCCAATCCTCTGGAAAACCTCCTGACTGCCATATAAGATTAAAAAACTTTAAAATAATTTTCTTATTCTCCTCTACAAGATGCTGAAAGAATGGGTATATCAACATATCCTGCCCTGGAGAAGTATTTTTCTTAATTTGTGATATAGCCAGCTCCAATTCTCTCATAGAAAAAGGTTGATTATATAAATATTGTGAATCAGTTTCAAAATTTAAATTTAAAAATTCCTTCTCAACCATATGATACACAAATGGTTCTTTATGAAAAAGGATACTACTAGTTTTAGCAAATTGATAAGCTAGTTCATTAGCTACTTCAACTGGTTCTTGCAGTGTATGTTTCACATTTTCAAGTTGTAAGATAATAGGAGTTTCTTTATACCTATTTGTTTTCAAAAACTTTACTTTATTCCAAACTTGAGATAAAGTTGAATGTTCATTGATACTCTTAAGGTATGAATACTTAAAGGAACGTTTTGCCATTTTTACTTCATATCTGGATTTTGCTTTAGCTCTTTGATAATTTATATCTGATTTTGCATTATAGGATGTGCTTTGAAAATTCTGAACATTTTATTTTTCTCTTTTATAGCTCTCTCACAATCTTTAGACCACCATGCCTTATACCTTTTTTGAACAATCTTTGAAGAACTCAATTTGAATGTATTGGTAGCTATTCTTGTAAAAGGTTCTACAATTGAATTATTAATATAATTAATATCCTTGGTAATGTCTATATCTGGTAGTTTAAGATTGTTTTCAAATTCTACCCACTTACTATCATCGATTATCCATTTTGGTTTTTTCTCTCTCATAGTACATAGTGCACTTGCAAACATTAGAATTGGATAGTGATCACTTCCTAAAGTATTTTTAAATGTAGACCATATAAATTCCCCCAGTAAATCTGAAGTTGTAACAGAAAGATCCAAAGTTGAAGTTTGGCCATTTAAATCACAAACAAAAGTTGGGACAGACTCATTAAGCAATATCATACTCCTTCCTTCTATTAATTCATACAACTTTTCACCTCTAGCATTGTTTTGTGGTGAGTCCCACAAGGCATGATGGGCATTAAAGTCTCCAAGTAACGACAGAGGATTATCCTTAGGCAATTGTTTAATTACCTTTTCTAACTGTTCCACTGCATCATTTAATGATGGTGGAATGTAAATATTACATACAGTAATGTTTTTTGGTTTACTAAAAATTTGCACTGCAATAACTTCTAAATCTGTTTGTAATTTGATCTCAAAAGAAGGAACAAAATTTTTAATCCCAATCATAACTCCCCCTCCCTTATAGTCTCTATCCTTACGAAAAATATTAAAGTTCTGAAAAGCTATATTTTTTTCTTTTGCTAGGAATGTTTCTTGAAGAACAAAAATATTTAAAGAAAAAGCATTTATTAAATATTCTAAGTAGGATTTATTTGCTTGAAACCCTCTAATATTCCACTGACATATGCTTAATTTATTATCTATTGTAGTAGTATATGCAATAAAATGCTAAAGATTAGCTACTGAATTTATATCTCCAAATAGGAGCTTATAAGCATCATCTTTTGTCAAAGAAATTGAGGACATATTAAGTCTACTTAAAATTACAGGAATATTTTCAGATATTTCGATTTCATTTGTTTTCTGAATCATCAATTGTCCAATTTCTGTTATTAATGAAACAATTTTATTTTTCTCTATATGTATTGTACTATTACTTGGGTGGTTATTATGTTTTAAAGGTATTGTAGAATTTTCCATTACTGAAGTTTCTACCTGAGGGGTGTCTATATTATCCTTTCTACTTCCTATTTCTCGATTCTTATTCACTGTAGCAGCATATGTTTCTTTTGTAATTGAAACTCTAGATTGTATATTTTCACACTGTTGCTTAAATAGTCTCCTAGCATTTTCAAATGTAGTTTTCTGATCAACTTTTATCTTTATTATCTCTGTCTCTCTAAGAAAATGTATACAATTTCTAGAATAAGCTGGATGACTATCTTTACAATTAAAGCACTTTGGCTCACAATTTCTAGGGCATAATTCTGTATTATGTGATTCAGCACAAAATCCACATGCTGTGGAACTTCTACAATTTTTACTACCATGTCCAAACTTTTGACATTGATAACACCTTAGAGGATTTGGGTAAAAAATTCTTATTTTGTAAGTCAAATATCCACAATATATACCACCAAATGTAAGAATTAAAATATTTGTAGGATTCTTTTCCTTACCTCTATTGATTCTTCTTACATGTACCACATTTTCTGATCTTAAATAATTTAGTAATTCTTCATCCTTTAAACCTGCCAACTCGGGTGCTAAAATTGTTCCTTGACATGTATTCAAATTTTTTGCAACTGTCACTTCTATAGGGATAGTTCCATTTATAATAGATTTTGCCTGTAACAATCTCCTTGTCTGTATTTTATTGCAAGTTTCTAGTAATAAACTCCCTGATCTACAATATCTTGCAGTTTTGATTGGTCCTCCTGTGATATTTTCAATAGCAAGTCGCAATACAAATGGGTTTATTTTTTTCAATACTTGATTTGAATCCACAGTTTGAAGATATAAAAATCTAACATAATCAATATTCTCAGGTTGTTTATTATTTAGTACATTATCTAAATTACCAGATGTATCTAATGTTAGAGTTCTCTTATCTGTAAGCTTGTCTAATTTCCTCTTCCTTGATTGGCCAAAACCTAAAAAATTATGTTCTTCACTAGTCTCCACTTGAAAGGGCTGTGTTGCAGTCATACCATCTATAGTTTTATCTGCATGTAGTATCTCTGTCAATAGATCTTCTCTTGAAGTCGTAAGACTTTCAATAGAACTTTCATAACTTGATGACGTTGGAAAGGTTTCTTTTTCTATTCCATGACTTTTTATGTTTGATCCCAGTTCACCATCTTTATCACGTTTCTTTTTCTTTTTTCTTCCTCCACGACTCCCCATGATGAGCTAGGTTTAGTTAATACAACGTAGGGTAGCCTTACTTCAACTATCTGCACTGAGAACAAAAAGTTTTCCACTTGTTCACTTGTTTCTGAACGTCCACACACTTCAAAGTCTGAAGCCGGAATCCAACTTCAATACAGCAGAATGACGTATTGACGTAGTACTGTAAAGGTTGTCAGTTCTTTCATGTTAAGGGCTGCCTTTAAATTGTTTTTTCCTACCCATCAAAAAAAAATTTTTTTT
>Ga0209621_1000010_pt1 | contig 8345 bp, 3 predicted proteins | sample TexAe_OM2H0_O3_FD_187941 | JGI IMG/M metagenome (GOLD analysis project Ga0209621, IMG submission 187941) | Forest soil microbial communities from Davy Crockett National Forest, Groveton, Texas, USA - Texas A ecozone_OM2H0_O3 (SPAdes) (version 2) | ecosystem: Environmental > Terrestrial > Soil >...
CGTCAAAAGATAATTCCTTCCAGACACTCCTTCTCAATAAAACTTCGTCTCCAATTCTTTCAACTTCTCTGACTCAAACCTGTCGAACCAAAAAAAACAACAAGCAGAAAAACGAAAAACAGAATATTATTAACAAAGAAAAAATTACTTACAGAAAAAACCAGTAAGCGCGGTTGCAAGCAAGTTAACATTAACTTTTGGAAAATCAAAAACACAGAAACAAATCAAAGTTTATAATTATGTGAATTGGTAAAGTTTTCTTTTCTTTGTCTTTTTATTTGCTTATTTTTAAACTTTCACACATTAAATCTTTCATACTGTTAATTATAAGATTTAAGATGATGATAATGGACATAAAAATAATAAAATAAATAATAATTAAAGAATAATAATGAAAATAAAGATAATAATAATAGTAATAATAATAATAATCAAATAATAATAATGCCAATAAATAATAATAATAATAATACTACTCATAAGAGTTTATATCTTATACATATAATTACAAGAAATGATTATGAATATATGAATAAACAAAGTGAGGAAAAAAAAAACATACCTTACGTCCCTCCATTAGTAATGTGTTAGTGATATTAGTAAGTGATGGGATGATGGGATGAATATATAATCTTAAATAATGATTTAAACAATAAGCCTTCTGTTGCCTTCTCAAACTATTTAATCTCTGAATTATCTCTTCCTCCAGTAATTTCTCAAACAGTTTCTTCAACAAATCTTTATTTGATTCTCCAACTATTTCCCTATAAAAAATAATAACTAAAATCTTGCAATAAATATATACTACATCTGATTATTTCATATTTTTGGGATTTATCCTCATTAACAACTTTTCCACCTACACTTTACCTTAAATAAGGGAAAAAAACTCTCCTGATTATGACTGTAGTGTCAAAGTGTCAATAATGACACTTTGTCTGGCTCTTCAACACTAGACTTTTTGGTTTCTCCTTTCTGGATACAGATGGTAATCCTCTTCAGGATATGATTATTCTTCTTAATATTATTTAATCCTCTTCCAATTTGATATTACTAGTTTATAAACTTATTACCTTCGTTTCTTTATGATAAGATCTTAGTTGTATAACATTACAAAAATAATTTAAGTCACTTTCTGTTTTGTCCAATTAAAGTTATTTAACAAAGTGAACACTTGTTTAGAATTTAGATAACAAAGTAACCACTTTTGTTTAATTAAAAGTTATATTTAACACAGTAAATATTCTGAAAAGTAGGACACTATAGAACACTACATCATACCTCCCCACCCGTTGTTGGGACAACAACGCGGGTTCTCTTAAGCCTTTTCTGCTATATGAGCAACTGTTCTTTTCCTCTTTTAAGAAATTTTCCTTTTTCCTTAAATTTACTGTGACTTAACTCTAAAAAAACTTTCTTTTTCCAATAAATTTTTGAAATTATAAAATTCCTTTTACCTTTAGTCTGTCATGACTTATCTTTACATAAAAGAAAACTTTCTTCCTTTACAATTAAATATTTAATAAAAATTCCTCTTTTCAAAAACATAAAAACTCTCGTTTTCACATAAAGGTTATCATGCTTGCAACTATTGTTTCCTTTTTCTTTCCAATATATAAGGCTGTACTAGGGGAAGGTCTTTACAACCTCCCTGGGACCTTGTGTGAGGTTTCCTATGCAGTTTTCGCAACCTCAATATCTCCTCATTCAACTCCTCTGGGAATCCAGAAAAGTCTAAGTCTCCTTCTGGAAACTGGGTTTCATCATCTCGGTCTCCTACCTCTTTATCATTCAAATTTCCCAAACCGAAAAAATCAGACTCAATAGTTTGAGTCTCTTTAGTCAGTTGTGGAAAACCCCATGAAATTCTTCTTTTAATGCTTTCTAAATTTTTATGAAGGTTAGATTCCTCTATTGACTGATCCATATTTTCACTAGAACTATTTATACTAATTTTATTGGATGGTTCTTTAGCTAGTTTGTAAGTTCGCAAAGCACTTTTACTCTTTTGATAATGGTCCATTAGAAACTCCATCAACCTTGGGGATGGAGTTACATTACTGGTCTCTTCTGTATTTGGTGTTTGTCTGATTGTTATTGGTGATCCTTCAGAGTTATTTTCAACAATGAAACTACAGGAAGGTGAATCCATTACAGGAAGTACTACATCCTGAAAAATTTTCAAATTCGCTTTCATATGCTGGAGCAATTGTTCACATTTTTTCTGAGTTTCTTCATTTAACTCAAAACCTTCAAAGTCCTGATCATCTGGTTCCAAGTCAGGCATGTCTAACTCATTTTCTCGGAAATCCACTTCTGGATCCGAAACATCTTTTGGTTCATTTATAGCCAAATCTGGCTCTGGTTCTAGATCATCCAAATCCATAATCCACTTTTGAAAAAGAGGATTGTTTTCCAAGTAGTGTGGTGGTAATATCCATCTCCTCAATTGTCTGTGATGGACCTTAAATTGTTTTCCTTCTTCTGACTCTATTGTATATGTAACCTGATTATCATTTACCTGTATAATTTTGTATGGTCCATGATACCTGGGTTTAAATTTATTTGTAACCAAATCTCCAGGTAAATGTATTTTTAAACCCACTGTTTGGTTGATATTATAAGGCTGAAAATGGGCATGCCCAGGCTGCCAAAACAAATCTTTTCTCTTCCAGGATAGCCCCAAATGTGGGGTATGTTGTTCTTTTAAGATGTACTCACATGGTGACAGTCCCAATTGGGAATGCTCTGTATGATTATAGATCAATACTATTCGAGGCAGTTCTTTATCCCACATTGTATAATCAGTGATAGACATTCTTAAATATTGTATAATGGTCCTATTTATTCTCTCCACAGCCCCATTGGATGAAGGGGTATAAGGTGTGGAAAGGATATGTTTTATATTGTTTAACTGTAACATCTCTTCAAATTCTGGCCCAACAAATTCTCGGCCATTGTCAGTTAATATTCTTTCTGGTATGTTAGGAAGATAAGGAAGCATTAACTGTTGGAAAGTATTTGTGATTGTGAGAGATTGTTTATTTTTAATTGGAACAGCTGCAATCCACTTTGTATGATGATCCACCATGACCAGAGCATAATTATTACCTTGTTTGGTCTTGGGTAGTTGCAACAGGTCCATGGCAACCAACTCAAACGGAAAATCAGTACTGATTTTTATAGTAGGTGGCGTATAAATGATGTTAGATGTTTTAGAGGCTTGGCATTTATAACAAGATGTGGTTATATCATAACAGATGTCATAACCTTTAGGATGCCACACATATCTATTCACTAATGAAATCAACTTACTCTTCCCTATGTGTGCAAAATTCACATGGGCCATAATAGCAAGGTCTGTGAAGACTGGAAAAGGGACAATGTAGGTGGTTTCATGATACTTATTGATCTTGCAAAGCATTTTGTCTTTTATAAAAATATATTTCTTAAACCTGATAAATTTCTTAAGGGAGCCACCCCAAAGTCTATTATGTTTTATGGCCCTATATAATTGTTTGAGGACAGGATCTTGCTTTTGATAATCATGTATTTCCTCTGTTGTTAAAGCAATGACATCCAAAATTGGATCTTCATGCTCCAAAGCCAGTTGATAGACTTTAGCAACTAATACCTCCCCACCAGATTCTATCTGGTTAATTTCACTGTTTATGATCTCTGGTTCAATTGGAGTTGGATCTTCCAATGATTCGTTCAACAACTCATATTCTTCAAATTCCTCATCTACTTTAACAATTTTGGCCTGGGGTTCTTTTTCTTGGGTTCCTATCCTTGATAATAAATTATAGTGTACGCCCCCAAGGCACAATAACAAGCAAGTATCAGTCAACTCGAGATCTCCAAATTGTAAAGGTTTGCTATTCCCATAATACACCTGGACTCTTACTTTGTGCAGATGACTAAAAGCTTCTATTGCTTGGACAATTGGTAACTGCCCAGGATATCTAAGAAGTTGCAACTGTTTGGTAAAAGTACGGTGATTTTTACCTGTAGGCAGATTGTACCTCCTCCGATTTTCCAACAATTCCCGTGCTACAGCTTCTCTCATGATTAAATGCTGGTCAGGGTTTCCATAGAGAAAAACTGAAAAACATTGAAACAGAGAATCTCCTCCACCTGGCATTTTCACTTCTACACAACCAACAGGAATTTGATTCAAAACTGAATCCTTGATTTCGGAACCATTATCGACTGGTACTGGTGAACGAGAAAGGGCATCTGCCACTATATTGGCTTTGCCAGGTATATATACCAATTCATAGTCGATATCATTAATTTCTTCTAATGTTCGGGCTACCCGCTGATTTACCAATGTCATATTGTTTAAGAACAATAAAGGCTGATGATCGGTGTGTATGAGGACCTTGATTCCATAAAGAAATGGTTTCAAAGACCTCACAGCCCATCTTATGGCAGCCACTTCCTTTTCTGTGGTGCTATATTTTTGTTCAGCCCGGGAAAAAGTGGTAGATATATAAGCCATTGGTTTATTCTCTCCCTGTTGGTTTTGGGACAAGCAAGCTCCTGCTCCTATATTTGATGCATCTACATGCAATAACAATGGTGAAGCGTCAGATGATCTGTCTGGATATGATAATAATAAGGGATTCACCAATGCCCTTTTAAGTTCTTCAAATGCTGTTTGACAATGAGATGTCCATTTTAAGTTTTTCTGGTTCAAGAGTTCAAAAAGGGGTTTTGCTATTTCGGAACACCTAGGGATGTGTCGGCGGTAAAAATTTACCATCCCTAAAAATTGTCTTACTTTACGAATGGTTGTGGGGGCAGGGAAGTCCATAATACCTTGTAAGTTCTTCTGCAAAGGAATCATTCCCTCTTCCGAAACCTGGTGACCCAAGTATTGCACTTGCTTTCTCAACAGAAAGGTTTTCGCTGGTTTAATTTTAAATCCAGTTTCTAAAAATGCTTGTAAGACCTTTTCCAAAATTTCTAGATGTTTCTCGAAAGTTTTACTTATGATTAAAACATCATCCAGGTATACCATTACTTCTGTCCATGGTATATGAGAAAGAGCCATGCGCATTCCACGTTGAAAGGTGGCTGGCCCATTTTTCACGCCAAACGGCATGCGCAGAAACTCCCAATGCGACAAAGGTGTTGTGAATGCTGTCTTTTCAATACTGGACTCCTCCATCTCCACCTGATAATAGCCTTTGACCAAATCAATGGTCGTGAAGTACTTCATCCCTTGAAGGCTAAATAGCATATCTATCAAATTTGGTATTGGGAAACTATCCCCCTTTGTTATTTTATTTAAGGAACGGTAATCAATACAAAGTCTTATAGTACCATCTGGTTTTCGTATTGGTACCACGGGTGCTGAGTAAGGAGATTTACTCCTAATAATTCCATCTTCTTCCAATCGTTTACAACTTTCTTCAATTTCTTTTAATACTGGACCTTGTAGCCTTCGAACAGGGACCTGCACAGGGTCCTCTATAGTTGTCTCAATCTTATGTTTTATTATAGAAGTACATCCAACATCTGAATCATTCAAACTCAAAACTGAGTGATAGTTAGACAATAATGTTAAGACTTGATTTCGTTCTTGGGCTGTTATATCCGACTCACTTAAGCGAAAAGCTTCATGTAATTTCTCTAAGGTCCACTCTTCCTTTTCACTCATTTCTTGGTTGGATAATTCAACCATATTGATCAATGATTCTTCATCATTAATAATGTGTATTTTACCTATTTTCTGTCCTTTTTTCAGTTTACGAACAGTGTCCGACCTATTACCAACAATTATCACAGCCTTGTTTCCAATGACATTTAATATAGATGGACTAACGTCAACCTTGTCCTTTACATCACCCTCCAATACAACCAATTTCCCTGGTTGTTCCATTAATGAATTGATACTTACTTCTAGAGCTGTGCTGTTGTTAGGGGGCAGCACAACATTATCAACTAGTGTACAACAGTAAGTGGGAAGGCTAATTTTTCTAATGTCTGTAGATACAGTCATTACCTTATTCCCTTTTCTACACACCAATTCTCCTTCATGAGGATCTGGCAATAAATGCTCTTTTCGTAAGATATCATGACCAATTACTATATCATACTCTGTAATTCCATCTGGGATTACTATCAGTCGATGTGGCTGTAATGCATAAGAGGATGATAACTCTAAGACAAGGGTGACTCCTCCCATAACTGGAAAGGTTACCTGTCCAATTCCTGATACTCTTCTATATGGAGTTTCTTCCAATTTATATTTTTGAGGATTTAATTTTTGGTAACAGCTGTAGGACAATAAACTAACACTAGCACCAGTATCTACAAAAGCTGTGAAATTACGGTTTGTCATTTGTAGCTGATCTTTAATACCCACTTGTATGATTAATGTATCTATGGTGTCTTTTGTCACACCCAATCTTATGATATTTTGATCACTATCATTCACTATCAATTCTTCATTCTCATCACCATCTTCTGAGTTAACTACTTCCGGTATTTCTAATTCAGTGGTAGCAATAGTAAATTTGTTCTCTTGAGACCTTCCAAGATTGGTAAAGTCATATGTGACTTCATTATTTTGCATATTATCGGGCTCTGATGTGAGGTCTTCCACATCAGAGCAATCTAGTTTTCCTTCATTGCAGTACAGTCCTTGCCTAGATGTTCTCCCTTACAAAGAGGACAGCTTAGGCTAAAATTGTTTTTAGTAGGACAATTTTGAACCAAGTGTCCTTTTTGCTTACAAAATAAACACTGGTTTTTGGCTATAAAACAGTCATCAAATACATGTCCCCTTTTGCCACAAAATTGGCAAAAAGGTCTAGCTCGACATTTCTCCATTGAATGTCCTCTCTTCTTACAAAATCCACATATAATCATTTGACCTTCCTCTGGCTTCTCATTTTTCTTACTATAGAAACTTGGGGTCCATTCTCGTCTAGGAAACTTTTGGGGTTGAGTTTTTGGTATTGCCCCCTTATTTGAGTTTCTTATGTCATGACCATTATTTCCTCTTGGTCCTATGGGACCTGCTTCTCCTGGAGCAACTGAATGATAATAAACTGAATTGCCACAACAACAATTTCCGGAACTAGCAGTTGTTACTCTATTTATTGGTGTACTAGAAGTCAAATCAATAACTTCTGGGGACTTTTCATTATTATCTTTTTGGACACTACCTTGTATGTTGGCGTCAACAATTGCAACCAGTCGATCCCAAGAAACTTGCATTCCAAAAGTAGTTTCCACTGTTGTCAATGTGGATTCCACCTGTTGTTTAATTTGATGAGACAGACTATCTAGAAATCTTTTTCGTACTAGTGGCATAGTCTGTACATCCACTCCTGGAAAGGCTCTTCTTGCTAATCCTTCTAGTCTTAAAGCATAAACTGATGCTGTCTCATTCTTTTCCATTTTAGCTTCCATAAACTTTTCAACTTCTCTTTTCTTGTCTTTAACTACTTCTTCACGATACCATTGAAGCAGTTTACTTTTTGCCTCCCCATAATCATATGTTCCTTTTACCACTGTCTGGTAAACCTTTAATACAGGTCCTTCTAAATATGATCCCAAAAGAGGCAACATTCCCTCTGAAGATCCAGGGAAGGACTTTGAACAATAGTATTCAAATCTTTCAAGAAACTGATATAATGTCTCTCCTCCATGTTGTTGATATTTACCTGGGGGTATTACTTTGGTAGTTTTTGTTATTGATAATGCTTGAATAAGCGCAGACATTGATTTTATCATTTCATTATTCTGTGTTAAGATCGTTTGTAACATTTTAGAATCTATTTTCAGATCCTGAGCATCCTCTTGTGAAGGATTAGTTTGTGAGGCTGTCTCAGAGACAGCATTAGTCTGGGTATTTATAGGGTTTTCTTTCCCCTCATTCTCTTCATAATATTCGTTCATTTTGTCCATAATTGGATGTATATGAAAATACTGTTGGTCCAAAAGGACCACTTACAGAAACTAAATGAAACAATGGGCTTGCAACCGAAATCGAAAGTGTTCAACAAGTGAACAGAAAAGCGACCATCAGAGACGTAGTAAACTACGCTCTGCTACCAATGATGAAGTGGTAGATTACTGGTCTGGAAAAAAGTAGAAGATTAAAGGTAAGAACAATATACATAGGAACACTCACCAACTTCTTTCTTTTCCAAAGGAAACTTATTGGTAGACCAGGGGGATCGTACTGTTTGGAAACCCCAGGTCGTCAAAAGATAATTCCTTCCAGACACTCCTTCTCAATAAAACTTCGTCTCCAATTCTTTCTACTCCTCTGACTCAAACCTGTCGAACCAAAAAAAACAAGCAGAAAAACGAAAAACAGAATG
>Ga0209621_1000012_pt1 | contig 8046 bp, 3 predicted proteins | sample TexAe_OM2H0_O3_FD_187941 | JGI IMG/M metagenome (GOLD analysis project Ga0209621, IMG submission 187941) | Forest soil microbial communities from Davy Crockett National Forest, Groveton, Texas, USA - Texas A ecozone_OM2H0_O3 (SPAdes) (version 2) | ecosystem: Environmental > Terrestrial > Soil >...
TGCTGCCGGAGCGGCACCTACTCGCGCCCGTCCGCATCACCCGATGCCCCTCTGACCACGCTATAGAAGCGCCTTATAGACGAGCGATACGCATGCACAATAAACTCTCCGCAAAGGTGGAATACTGAAAGGGGAACGCGACATTAGCGCGGGAACGTTCGAAGGAACTTCATACTACTCTCATCTTTCTTTTTCTAACCGCTACTATCGTACGTTTCCTTCTTTTTTTTTATGCGCTCACCCACGAGGAGAAGGAGGAAGCAAGCCGCTTTTCTTTTCGTTATTGGGAATAATAATGATGAGGTTACTAGTGGTGGCGAGACTGACTTTTTTCCAAGTTTCACTACTCTGTCTCCGTTTACCGAAGGAGAGTGTGTATGGAAAACGCCCGAGTTTTATGGAAACACGTGATGATGTGGTTTGGAGGCGCCCTTCACCAACCACCACACGACAAAAAACGCCACCATCTTCGCCCCAAAATATACAAACCCACCTTCTGTGAAAATAAGACTAAAGCGAGCCTGCCTCCCTTTTTCAACGTGCTGTGAAGCTGAAGAAGGAAGGTACTACTGACAAATTGCGCGCCCGCCACAGAACCCCCAACGGGCGCGCTTATTCATTTAGCGGTTACTTTACAAGATGAGAAAGTACAGAGCGAAAACAGCAGGCGCCACACTGCTGCTGCTGCTTCCGTTCCAAAGACGTCCCACACTGTCGCGTATTCCTCTTTTTTCTTCCCCTTTATGAACGCGGAGAAAGCTCTTTAATTGCATGTTTCTCGCGATCGATTCCTCTTCGACCGCCGCCACCAACGCCAACGCCGCAAGCTAAGACAAACGCGGCGACGACGACGACGACGGCGAACGATTCAAGTAAGGAGATCAGAGGCTTTTAATATCTGTAAGGAATCGCGATCGTCCAGGATTTTTCGCGCGAGGAACGCTTTTCGTATTAGCTTACGTAAGAAGGAGATGATGACGAAGATGAGAGCGTTGGGCTTGCGCTCTCTCGCTCGCTCGCTCTCCTTCTTACATTTCTTTTTAAACGTTCCTCAACGCTACGTACTTAAGGCGACGCAGGGACAGGATGCGGGCATATCCATTAAGCGTCCCTACGAGCGCCCAAGGCCTCTGCCTTCTACGCGAGCGCTTTTCCCGAAGTCCGCACTCGTCGGGTGAGAGCTCGAGCTCGGCACTTGTCAATTGGGGCTAACATTCGACGAACAGCCTTTATGTCCGAGAGATCCAGCGACCAGCAGTAGTTTTTTGTACTGACTGCTACTCCAGTTTGCTCCCGTAAAAGGCGAACGTACCGACGAAAATATCTGGAAGGTCTGGGACTTTTTGTAGGGTAAGGTACAGGGGATCGAAAGCGGGAGCGGATACCATGGGTCGGAGACGAAGATGATACAGGAAAGGACCCGTAGCACGCACGTACGCACGGGGAATTAACCCGTACGTACTTCATGTGCGCACCAACAATGCGCGTCGCACACGCAAAGAGAGTCAATCAGTTCCTCCTCCAATCCCACTCCGACCTTGCCAGCACCGCCGTCGTTAGGGCTTTCGACCGGGAATCAACCTGCCCCCCCATTAATGTTAGCCACGCAAAAGGTGCCGACGCCAAGACTCCCTACCCTAATGCGTCCAGGGTACTCGAACATCTCGCGAGACGACAAAGGAATGACAATTGAAACGCCGCGCTATCGGTTCGCTTTCAGGTCGGCCAGACGTGCAGTCCTGGGGCTGAGAGCTGTTAGGCCCCCCCCAACGTTTTCTTGCCGCTAGAAACCTTGCTTACTTGCTCGCCTACACACGCCGCGAATCAGAGGTCTTGACTTAACTTGATTAATTTGGTTACCGACTCTTGATCAAGGGTGCCCGCCCCGGCGCGAGACAGGCGAAGGGGTATGCGCTTTTTCATTTTTTTTTAAAAAAAAGAAGAAGAAGGCGCAACCCGCTGAGAGGGCGGTGGAGGTAGGAGCTTTTTGCAGCAGATAGTATTTGCTTCAACCTCCATCCAACGTGACAACGAACCCTCTTTCCGCCTTCTCGCTGTGGAACGGGCGCAATGTGCGTTCGACCTGTCGACTTTGACGTCGCTTGCTTGAACGGTCATTTCCGCATTTTGCAACGGTCTTCGTCGACCCACGAGCCAAGTGATCCTCTACCACGAGTCGTTATTTAAAACAGGTTTCCCGTTTTTTCTCCGCTTTTCAGCCTGGCGAAAATAGGTCTTCGCCGAGACGATGCACAAACGAAGGACCTACCCGCGCAGACCTAATCTCGGTTACTTCGGGACGAAAGCCAGACTGGGGTCGAAAAGAAACTGCTGCTGCTTGCTGCTGTTGCTGATGCACCTCATTCTTTTTTTTGTCTTTGTGCTTGCGAGGAGACAACAACTAGCAGCAGCAGCAGAGCCGTCCTTTTTGCCTCTCGAACTCCCGAGTAAGGCTTTCGCAAAGGTTTGATGTTTTTCGTTCCCGAGAGAAAGGGTTTTCGCTAGTCGAAGGATTTGGGAACGGGGAGACATATCGGATCCTCTAAAAATCCTCCGACCTTTTGTAGCGGCGAGACAAAGAGAAAGAGATTATGTACCACCGTCTTCTGCGTTAGCGAGGAACCGCCTTTTTTCTTCCGGTGGTACTGCTCTTTTCTTTGCTAGGCTACGAGGCGAACTCCGGCGCATTCGCCTTCTTTATCAAAGGCAGGGTTGCTCGCCACACCCCTTTTTGGCTGCTCAGCGACAACAAAGTGTGATAATGAGAAGAAGGCACACAAAAGTAGAACCTCTTCTCCTTTCTTTAAAAGCTCTTTTTATTACTATGCTTTAGCTTTTATTATGGATGAATGATGCTCATCGTCATCATCATCCAATTTGGTTTGTACGGGCGGGTCGGGTGTTTGGTTAATTAATAAAAAAAAAAGCAAACGTCTTATTATATATCGGTAATGATCCTTCCGCAGGTTCACCTACGGAAACCTTGTTACGACTTTTACTTCCTCTAAATAATCAAGTTCGGACATCTTTCCGTCAGCCTAGGGTGCCGGCGACCGCCCCCGCCGAAGCGGAGTTTGGAATACGAGCCGACGGCTACCGAAGGCGCCAGTCCGATGCCCTCACTGAATCATTCAATCGGTAGTAGCGACGGGCGGTGTGTACAAAGGGCAGGGACGTAATCAGCGCAAGCTGATGACTTGCGCTTACTGGGAATTCCTCGTTCATGGGAAACACTTACAATCCCCAATCCCAATCGGGTAGGGGTTTCAACGGGTTACCCGCTCCTTTCGGAGGGGGAGAGCACGTTGATCCCTACATTGTAGCGCGCGTGCTGCCCAGGACATCTAAGGGCATCACAGACCTGTTATTGCTCTCTCTCTTGCGGCTGGACGCCGCCGATCCCTCTAAGAAGATATTGCGACGGACGCCCCTCGCAGAGCCCCAACGCGCGAGGCAAGACGAGGACCCCGAACACCGCCGCCGCGCAGGCCCCAAGCTAAACCGCGCCGCGAGCGCGCGCGCCGTGCGAAGGAATAGCGACGGAGCGTCGCGACGGAGACGACGAACGACGACGAAAACCGCCCCACCACCGACGAGCGATGATGGAGAGCCGCCGACGTCGAAGACCTACCGCCGCGAACGCGAACCGCGCGCCACGCCCCCCGCAACGACGACAGCGACGACAACGACGCGACCGCGAAGGAACGACGACGGGTCGAAGCGACCCCCGCCCGAAAACCCCGCGGATGGAAACCCGTCTTGGGAGTCGATCCGCCGACTAGTTAGCAGGATAGAGTCTCGTTCGTTATCGGAATCAACCAGACAGATCGCTCCACCAACTAAGAACGGCCATGCACCACCAACCACCGAATCGAGAAAGAGCTCTCAATCTGTCAATCCTTCCAGTGTCTGGGCCTGGTGAGGTTCCCCGTGTTGAGTCAAATTAAGCCGCAGGCTCCACTCCTGGTGGTGCCCTTCCGTCAATTCCTTTAAGTTTCAGCTTTGCAACCATACTTCCCCCGGAACCCAAAGACTTTGGTTTCCCTGGGGCTCCCCGTCGAGTCGTGGGAATGACGCCGACGGATCGCTAGTTGGCATCGTTTATGGTTAGAACTAGGGCGGTATCTGATCGCCTTCGATCCTCTAACTTTCGTTCTTGATTAATGAAAACATTCTTGGCAAATGCTTTCGCAGTAGTTAGTCTTGCGACGGTCCAAGAATTTCACCTCTCGCGCCGCAATACTAATGCCCCCGTCTGTCCCCGTTAATCATTACCTCGATTCCGAAAAACCGGGCTGAAAAAGGCAGGATCGAGGTCCTGTTCCATCATTCCATGCGCTACCATTCGGGCATAAATATTTTAGCCTGCTTTGAGCACTCTAATTTTTTCAAAGTGAACTTGTCGGCCACGCGGGACACTCGGTAAAGAGCACCCCGTGAGAACCGACGGCTTTTGTAACTACGAAGCCGGGCAGTGAACCACCGGGCGCGCTTACCCTTCCAGAAGCGAAAGGCGCCGCCGCGGAGCTTTAGCCCCCCCGTTTTTTATCGCCCCGAACGACGGGATCTACCCGAGAGGGGGAAGAGAGAGAGGCGCGAAGGAAAGCAGCAGCAGCAACGAACGAGCGAGCAACAACTGAACCCTTACGACGACGACGCGAGTGCGCAGCCGCCCTCCCCTCAACGAAACGACGTCCCTCCCACAATGAGCTGCGACGAAAGCGACAGAGCCGGGAGAGGACCGGGACGAAGACAGCGACGACGACGACATCGAATGCCGGAGGGGAAAAAAAGCCAAGGACAACAACCCTTTTATAACGGGAGAACCCGCGTGCGCGAATCGCTTCACCCGCGTACGTAAGCACCCAATTTCGCTCCACACCACACAGACTATTCGCCCGTTTAGCGTCCCAGCTTTTCATTATGGCCGACCGAACTCGACGCCCACGGTACGCCGACCCGTCGGAACCGACCGCCGCCGCCATGAACGACGACGACGACTGCCCGACGACGTAAGCGCGAACCGCGGTTTGGGATGCAGACGAGACGGAAATCGGTCTTTTTATTACGCTGAGACGAGCGATAGCGGAAGAGATGGAGGAAGAGAGGGGACGACGCGGGGAGAGGCGACCCGTAGCGGAGAAAACCCTTAGGGAAGAAGTAGAAGGCCAACCCCCGTCACCCGTATATAGCCACCGCCGACACCGTTTTTTGTGCCCGACCCACTGCTGATCCGGATTTATCGCCACCGAACGACAGTTCGAGAGAAACGCCGAACCGCCTTTAAGCGAGGGGCACGTACGACGCACCCTTTTTACGACGCCGAAGAAGGCTGCTACCGACGCCGCTGCTGCTGTGTGCTGCTCCAACAAAAACCTCCCGACGACCCCCTCTCGGCCGCCGCCGGAACGCGGGAAGAACCCCACGGAACGCCGCCCGCTATAGACGAGGGCGCGCCTTGGATGGGCCCCCGGTCCGCATCAGAAATCCAACTACGAGCTTTTTAACCGCAGCAACTTTAATATACGCTATTGGAGCTGGAATTACCGCGGCTGCTGGCACCAGACTTGCCCTCCAATGGATCCTCGTCCAAGTTTTTAAATTGAACTCATTCCGATTGCGAGGCCTCGGAAGAGTCCCGCATCGTTATTTTTCGTCACTACCTCCCCGAGCCGGGATTGGGTAATTTGCGTGCCTGCTGCCTTCCTTAGATGTGGTAGCCGTTTCTCAGGCTCCCTCTCCGGAATCGAACCCTGATTCCCCGTTACCCGTTACAGCCATTGTAGGCGAATAACCTACAATCGAGAGCTGATAAGGCAGACACTTGAAAGATACGGCGCCGGTACTAAGACCTCAGCGCTCGGCTGTAGTTATTCAGAGTCACCACAGAACCGTAGAGGAATGGACGTGGGCTAGCTGAAAGCGAAGGCCCAACGACTGTCCACCCGGTTTTTGGTCTAACAAATGCGCCCTTCCCTCGACCGCGAGGGTCGAGGTCGGAGACGGATTGCACGTATTAGCTCTAGAATTACCACAGTTATCCGAGTAAGGATTTAACAACATCCCATAAATCATGACTGATTTAATGAGCCATTCGCGGTTTCGCCTTAGGTCGGCAGGTACTGAGACATGCATGGCTTAATCTTTGAGACAAGCATATGACTACTGGCAGGATCAACCAGGTAAATGAGGCAATAGAAGAAAACTTACTTCCCCGTAAAGCTTTCTGCTCACCTACCACCACCGTACAGATTCGCGCAACAACAACAACAACAGCACTAGCGACGGCGAAAACGGAAGAAGAATAAGAAACGTCGATCGGAGTATCCGCCGCTACTCCTCCGAAGCTTCCTCCTCTCTTTCCTTTTCCGCCGCCTCCTTACCATCTTTCGTTTTCGGACACTGGTCTTCTTTCCCCTGTCTTTTGTGGTTTTTCGGCAAGCAGACAACAACATTACTCGACAACTCGCTCCCCCCTTTCGAGACCGCCTCTAAGCCTTTGTGCAACACGACTTATGACGGGCGGCCACGAATAAGGAGGAGAAGCCCGAATACCTTGCGTCTACCTTTTTTCGTGCTAAAGGCTGGATGGAAGTGGACGGGAAGGCCGGGCTACTACTAACAATCATCATCATCACTGCCGGCTCATTCCTTCCCCGAACCACCGTCCATCCACCTTCTTGTCTTTATTTCACTTGCGTCCAACGTTCCCGAACAGGTTTATCGCTCGCCGAGCTAGATAGCTTTGGCTTACAGACTCGGCGAGACGACAGTTTCGCTTAGCGGACCTAAGAACTTACGACCCGAGCACCTCGGCGTCTCGTCCGAAGTTCCCCTCCGCTCTCAAAAACCCCTTTCTTAATCGCGCGGGACTAGCGTATCGGCGCAATGTTAATCATATCACACGCTACCATCCGTTTTTTTTTTGTTTCAAGCTCGTTTTAATAACGGATGATAGCTTTTTAGCATGGATCATAACATTGCTTCTTAGCTTCACGCGTGCTTAATGATGACTAAAGAAAAAAAGGCGGTTCGGGTACACGACTCCTCGCACGGGCGGTATCCACAGGCGCCTACGACCGACACATGTTAACGCGCAGGAATCAACAGAAACCCAGGCCGGCACATGTTAGCGTCAGTAGCGCGTTATGTCCGAATCCTACTGTGTCGCCACAATACGAGGAACTTCCCCTCCCCTGAACTCCGTTGCCGTTGCAGGATTTGGGGTCGCGGGCACTAGAGCGAGGGAAGTAGCATTGGGGATGCTTTACAATTGGACATCATCCCTCCTGCTTACCTCCTACCCCCTCCGCCCGACGACCCGTCCTCGGCCTTGCAGAAAACAGCGTAGACGGTCTGTCCCAACTACCTTCTCCGAAGAGAAGGGAACGTTCGAAAATAACAAAAAGGACACCGACTTTGTTACCTTATTCTTAGCTTTCAAAACCGCTTTCTTTAACGTCTGAAGCTCTGATGATATCTCTAGTGTTCGTCCCCACCGGAGTGTTCATCGCGACAAGACGTGGGATGCGTAGGATAGCGAAAGCTTCCTAAAGCGGAGAAATTGCCCGACGGTTACCGCGTGGAGGTGATAAGGCCAATTTGTACCGTCATATTTATTATTAGCAGAACTAGAAAAGCTGGGGGGAGATAGCTGCTGCGTTTGGGAAGCTTCAACGAGCGAAAAGGGCGGTGTATGTAGAAGTGCGATCTCTTGGTCTTCGAGTCCGCGACTAACACCTTCCCTTTTCACCTCGTTTCCTCGCTCCGCCGCGCCCCGCCCCCGCCGTCCTAGCCATTCACGAAACAACAACAACAACAAACTCGTTCTCGAAAGCGACCGACGACGACCCTTCGCGTTTACTTGGCTGATTGCTTGGATCGCCGCTCCCACTCAAAAGCCATACCGTTCGCGTGTGGAAGAGGAAGGCGCGTGGTGTTAAGGATATGCTTTTCCACACACGCCTTTCCCCGTGCTGCGTACTCTAGACTGAACGCGAGGCAGGCAGGCGGGGCGCGAAGGTCGTCTACACGTCTGACCAGCAG
>Ga0209621_1000013_pt1 | contig 7998 bp, 2 predicted proteins | sample TexAe_OM2H0_O3_FD_187941 | JGI IMG/M metagenome (GOLD analysis project Ga0209621, IMG submission 187941) | Forest soil microbial communities from Davy Crockett National Forest, Groveton, Texas, USA - Texas A ecozone_OM2H0_O3 (SPAdes) (version 2) | ecosystem: Environmental > Terrestrial > Soil >...
TGCATATAAGGCTATTTATATATGTTCGACGATATGATTGTGTAATAAATATGGCAGATTTATAAGAGTTTTCTTTTGTATTTTAATAAATTAGAAGGACTTAATAATAAAAAAGTACTTTGAAAGCAAAATATATGGTAAATTAACTTCAATTAAATTAGTGATTTTATCATTTCAACAATATTTATGCTCGATTTCAATACATCTCTTTGTTTCATATTGTTAATTTGATGAATTTTGCTATATAAATACAGATTGTCGTCTGTCAAAATTGCTTAAAATAGTTAAATTTAAGATACAAATACATATAGCGTTAGAAAAATACATCAATATAACTGTTTTCTTTCTTAATAAGAAATATTTGCAACATATTTGAATGCTTAATAATGATTTTTTAGCTGAGGATATGTTAATTAAGCCTAAGTTGTTTGGTGTTTATCTAAGAAAATGTCTGATTTTTTATAATTAAGGATGGTTTGAGTAGTTTATTTTAGTAAGGAACACTCATTTTTATGTTAAAATGAGTTATTTTGATTTAAAAATGCTGAAAAAATATAGGTTACTATGGTAAATGAGGAGGATCCTAAAGATAAAAAGTCAAAAAAGATTATTATTTTGCACTAATTAGGTCTATATATCTTTATTATGTACGAAGTTTTGCAACATTGGTATGCTGTTTCAGTCCAAATGTGCTTATTCTTCCTGTTGTTTGATGTAATTAACATTAAAATCTTTATGTGAAGTATAAAACGTACTCATATCTTAAGGATAAATATTTGATTGTCATCTTCTGGCTTATGAAATAGCCATAAGGGAATCCTAAAATAGCCTAAAAATGTGTATATTTGAGTATATTTTCGATAACTGTTCTTCTTCACTGAAGATAAAATATGTCACCATATGCCAATTTAGCATATTATATCGATGTTTGAAGAAAAAATTGATAAAAATTTTGCAGATGATGCTTTTAAATTGTTATTTACCTATTTTTGCTTCATTAATTTTGCATATTAGGCTATTTATATATGTTTGAAGACATGATTTTGTAATGAATATGGCAGGTTCATGAGTTTTCTTTCGTAATTTAATAAATTAGTAATTACTTAATGATGAAAAAGTACTATAAAAGCAAAATATATGATAATTTAACTTCTAAAAATAATAATTTTATCAATTCGTTTTAAATTATGATCGTATTCAATGTATCTCTTTGTTTCTTATTGTTAATTTGATGAATTTTGCTATATAAATACAGATTGTCGTTTCTTAAATATGCCTAAAATAGTTAAATTTACGATAAAAATATATATGGCTTAAGAAAAATACATCAAAATAACTGTTTTCTTGCTTAATTTGAAATATTTGCGTAATATTTGAATGCTTGATAATGATATTTTAGCTGAGGGTATGTTAATTTGGAATAAATTGTTAGATGTTTATCTAAGAAAATGTCTGATTTTTTATGATTACGTATGATTTGATTAGTTTATTTTAGTAAGGAACACTCATTTTAAAGTTAAAATGAGTTAATTTAATTTCAAAAAGCTGAAAAAATGATGGGTTATTATGGTAAATGAGGAGGATCTTAAAGATAAACCGCCAAAACTGTTTATTATTTGTCCTTATTAGGTCCATGTGTCTTTAATATGAACGACGTTTGGCAACATTGGTATGCTGTTTCAGTTCAAATGTACTTATTCTTCATGTTGTTTGATGTAATTAACATTAAAATCTTTATGTTAAATATAAAACGTACTCATTTCATAAGGATAAATATTTGATTGTCACCTTTTGGTTTATTAAATAGCCATGAGGAAGCCTAATATAGCCTAAAAAAGTGTATATTTGAGTATATTTTCGATAATTATTCTGGTACATTGAAGATAATTTATGTCACCATATGCCAATTTAGCATATTATATCCGATTTTTATGAAAAAATTACTGAAAATTTTAAAGATGATGCTTTTAAAGGGTAATTTACCTATTTTTGCTTCATTAAATTTGCATATAAGGCTATTTATATTTGTTTGAAGACATGATTGTGTAATGAATAATGCTGATTTATAAGAGTTTTCTTTTGTATTTTAATAAATTAGTAAAGACTTAATAATAAAAAATACTTTAAAAGCAAAATATTTGGTAAATTAACTTCAATTAAATTAATAATTTTATCATTTCGACTTTAGTTATGCTCGTATTCAATGAATCTCTTTGTCCGTTATTGTTAATTTGGTGAATAAAAATCAATAAATATTTGATAGTAACCTTAGGTTTAAGAAATAGCCTTAAGGGAAGCCTAAAATAGACTAAAAATGTGTATATTTGAGTATAATTTCGATAATTGTTCTTGTTCACTGTATATAATTTATGTCACCATAGGAATATTTAGGATATTATTTCCGATGTTTGTAGAAAAAATTACTAATAATTTTGAAAAGATGGTGCTTTTAAGGGGTAATTTACCTACTTTTGTTTCATTAAATTTGCTTATAAGGCTATTTATATGTGTTTAAAGACATGATTTTGAAATGAATATGGCTGGTTTATAAGAGTTTTCTTTTGTATTTTAATAAATTACTTAGGACCTTATAATAAAAAATTACTTTGAAACCAAATATATGGTAAATAACCCTAAATTAAATTAATAATTTATTCATTTCGACTTTAGTTATGCTCGTATTCAGTGTATCTCTTTGTTTGGTATTGTTAATTTGATGAATTTTGCTATATAAATACCGATTGCCCTCTGTTAAAATTGCTTATAATTGTTAAATTTACGATAAAAATACATATGGCGTTAGAAAAATACATTAAAATTACTGTTTTCTTGCTTAATATGAAAAATTTGCAACATATTTGAATTCTTGATAATGATTTTTTAGCTGGTGGTATGTTAATTCGGCCAAATTTGTTACGTGTTTATCTAAGAAAGTCTGATTTTTTATGATTACGTATGGTTTGATTAGTTTATTTTAGTAAGGAACAATCATTTTTAGATTACAATGAGTTAATTTAATTTGATGATGCAGAAAAATGATGGGTTATTATGGTAAATGAGGAGGATCCTAAAGATCCTATGGACCTAAGATTATTATTTTGGCGTAATTAGGTCCAAATGTCTTTATTATACACGAAGTTTTGCAACAATGGTATGCTGTTTCAGTCCAAATTTGCTTATTCTCCATGTTGTTTGATGTAATTAACATTTAAATCTTTATCTTATGGTGACGTAAATTATCTTCAGTTAACAAGAACAATTGTCGAATATATACTCAAATATACACATGTGTAGTCTATTTTAGGCTTCCTTTATGGCTATTTCATAAACCAAAAAGTGACAATCAAATATTTACCCTTATAAAAAATCAGACATTTTCTTAGATAAACACGTAACAAGTTAGACCTAATTAACATACCACCAGCTAAAAAATCATTATCAAACATTCAAATATTACGCAACTATTTCTAATTAACAAGAATATTTATTTTGATGTATTTTTCTAACGCCATATATATTTTTATCGTAAATTTAACTATTTTAAGCAATTTTAAGATACGACAGTCTGTATTTATATACTAAAATTCATCAAATTAACTATAACAAACAAAGAGACACATTGAATACGAGCATAAATAAAGTCGAAATGATAAAATTATTAATGTAATTGGAGTTCATTTACCATATATTTTGCTTTTAAAGTATCTTTTTTATCATTGTCCTCACTATTTTATTAAAATACAGAAGAGAAGTCCTATGAACCAGCCACATTCATTACACAATCATGTTTTCCAACATATAAAAATAGCCTTATTTGCAAAATTAATTAAGCAAAAAAAGTTAAATTACCCTTGAAAAGCATCATCTTCAAAACTTTTAGCAATTTTTTCTTCAATATCGTATATAATATGCTAAATAGGCATATGGTGAAATAAATTATCTTCAGTGAACAAGAACAATTATTAAAAATATATTCAAATATTCAAATTGTTTGGATATTTTTGGCTTTCCTTATGGCTATTTCATAAACCAAAAGGTGACAATAAAATATTTATCCTTTTTAAATGAGTACGTTTTATACTTAACATAAAGATTTTAATGTTAATTACATCAAAAAACACAAGTATAAGTACATTTGGACTGAAACATCATACAATGCTTTCAAAAATTCGTACATATTAAAGACATTTGGACCTAATTAGGCCAAAATAATAATATTTTTGACGTTTTTTCTTTAGGATCTTCCTCATTCACCATAGTAACCAACATTTTTCAACATTTTGAAATTAAAATAACTCATTTTAACATAAAAATGAGTGTTCATTACTAAATAAACTAATCAAACCATAAGTAGTCATAAAAAATCAGACATTTTCTAGGATAAACACCTAAAAAATTTGCCGTATTTAACATATCCTCAGCTAAAAAATCATTATTAAGCATTCAAATATGTTGTAAATATTTCATATTAAGCAAGAAAACAGTTATCTTGATGTATTTTCCTAACGCTATATGTACTTTTATCGTAAATTTAACTATTTTAAGCAATTTTAACAGACAACAATCTGTATTTATATATGAAAATTCATCAAATTAACAATAACGAACAAAGAGATACATTGAATACGAGTATAAATAAAGTCGAAATGATAAAATCATTAATTTATTGAAAGTTAATTTACCATATATTTTGCTTTTAAAGTACGTTTTTATTATTAATTCCTTACTAATTTATTAAAATACAAAAGGAAACTTATAAATCAGCAATTTTCATTAAACAATCTTGTCTTCAAACATATATAAATAGCCTAATATGCAAATTTAATGAAGCAAAAATAGGTAAGTTACCCTTTAAAAGCATCATCTGTACAATTTTTAGTAATTTTTCTTCAAAATCGGATATAATATGCTAAATAGCCATACGGTGATACAAATTATCTTCTGTGTATAAGAATAATTATCGAAAATATACTCAAATATACACATTTTTAGGCTTTTTTAGGCTTCCCTTATTTTTATTTCATAAACCAAAAGGTGACAATCAAATATTTATAATTATAAAATGAGTACATTTTATACTTAACATAAAGATTTTAATGTTAATTACATTAAACAACAGGAAGAGTAAGCACATTTGGACTGAAACAGCATACCAATGTTGCAAAACTTCGTACATATTAAATACATATGAACCTTATTAGGCCAAAATAATAATTTTTTTGACAGTTTATCTTTAGGACCCTCCTCATTTACCATAATAAACTAATCAAACCATACGTAATCATAAAAAAACAGACATTTTCTTAGATAAATACCAAACAAATTATTCCTAATTAACATACCCTCAGCCAAAAAATCATTATCAAACATTCAAATATTTCACAAATATTTCATATTAAGCAAGAAAAGTTATTTTGATGTATTTTTCTAACGCCATATATATTTTTATCGTAAATTTAATTATTTTAAGCAATTAGGCCTAATTAACATACAACCATCTAAAAAATAATTATCAAGCATGCAAATATTACGCAAATATTTCATATTAAGCAAGAAAGCAGTTATTTTAATGTATTTCTCGAACGCAAGATGTATTTTTATCGTAAATATATCTATTATAAGTAATTTTAAAGGACGACAATCTGTATTTGTATAGCAAAATTCATCAAATTAACAATATGAAAAAAAGAGATACATTGAATACGAGCAAAAATAAAGTCGAAATGATAAAATTATTTATTTAATGGAAGTTAATTTACCATATATTTTGCTTTTATAGTACTTTTTTATTATTAGGTCCTAATTAATTTATTAAAATACAAAAGAAAACTCTTATAAATCAGCATTATTCATTACACAATCATGTCTTCAAACATATATAAATAGCCTTATATGCAAATTTAATGAAGAAAAAATAGGTAAATTACATTTTAAAAGCATCATCTCAAAAATTTTTTGCAATTTTTTCTTCAGAATCGGATATAATATGCTAAATAGGCATATGGTGACATAAATTATCATCTTTGTACAAGAATAATTATCGAAAATATATTCAAATACATTGAATACGAACATAAATAAAGTCGAAATGATAAAATTATTAATTTAATGGAAGTTAATTTACCATATATTTTGCTTTTATTGTACTTTTTCATCATTAAGTCATTACTAATTTATTAAAATACAAATGAAAACTCTTATAAACCAGCCATATTCATTACAAAATCACGTCTTCAAACATATATAAATAGCCTTATAAGCAAATTTAATGAAGCAAAAATTGGCAAATTACTCCTTTAAAAGCATCATCTCTTCAAAAATTTTAGCAATTTTTCCTTTAAACATCGAATATAGTATGCTAAATAGGCACATGGTGACATAAATTATCTTCAGTGAACAAGAACAATTATCAAAAATATACTCAAATATACACATTTTTAGGCTATTTTAGGCATCATTTATGGCTATTTTATAAACCAAAGAGTGACAATCAAATAATTATCTTTATGAAATGAGTACGTTTTATACTTAACATAAAGATTTTAATGTTAATTACATCAAACAACATGAAGAATAAGCACATTTGGACTGAAACAGCATACCAATGTTTCAAAACTTCGTATATATTAAAGTCATAGGGACCTAATTAAGCCAAAATAATAATCTTTTTGACGTTTTATCTTTAGGATCCTCCTCATTTACCATAGTAGCCCTTAATTTTCAAACTAAAATAACTCATTTTAACCTAAAAATGAGTGTTCCTTACAAAAATAAACTAATCAAACCATTTGTAATCATAAAAAATCAAACATTTTCTTAGATAAACAGCTAACAAATTATTTCTAATTAACATACCCTCAGCTAAAAAAGCATTATCAAACATTTAAATGTTGCGTAAATATTTCATATTAAGGAAGAAAACAATTATTTTGATGTATTTTTCTAACGCCATATATTTTTTTAATCGTAAATTTAACAATTTTAAGAGACGAAAATCTGTATTTAAATAGCAAAATTCATCAGATTAACCAAAACAAACAAAAAGATACATTGAATACGATCATAAGTAAAGTCGAAATGATAAAATTATTAATTTATTTGAAATTAATTTATCATATATTTTGCTTTTGAAGTACTTTTTCATCATTAAGTCCTTACTAGTCTTCAAACATATATAATTAGCCTTATATTCAAATCTTATGAAGCAAAAATAGGTAAATTACCCTTTAAAAGCAAAATCTCATCAAATTACTTAGCCATTTTTTCTTCAAACATCGGATATAATATGCTAATTGGCATAAGATGACATAAATTATCTTCAGTGGAGAAGAACAATTATCGAAAACATACTCAAATATACACATTTGTAGGCTATTTTAGGCTTACATTATGGCTATTCATAAACCAAAAGTTGACAATCAAATATTTATCCTTATGAAATGAGTACGTTTTATACTTAACATAAAGATTGTAAAGTTAATTACATTAAGCAACAGAAGAATAAGTACATTTTGACTTAAAGAGCATAACAAAGTTGCGAAACCTGGCACATAATAAAGATATATGGACGTAATTAGGCCAAAATAATAATATTTTTCGACGTTTTATCTTTAGGATCCTCCTCATTTACCATAATAACCCATCATTTTTCAGCATTTTCAAATTAATTTAATAAATTACTTAAGACTTAATAATAAAAAAGTACTTTAAAAGCAACATACATGGGAAAATTAACTTCAATTAAATTATCAATTTTATCATTCTGACTTTATTTATCCTCGTATTCAACGTATCCCTATGTTTGTTACTGTTAATTTGATGAATTTTGCTATATTAATACAGATTGTTGTCTTTTAAAATTGCTTAAAATAGTTAAATTTACGATAAAAATACATATGGCGTTAGAAAAATACATCAAAATAACTCTTTTCTTGCTTAATATGAAATATTTGCATAATATTTGAATGCATGTTAATGATTTTTTAGCTGGTGATATGT
>Ga0209621_1000014_pt1 | contig 7799 bp, 2 predicted proteins | sample TexAe_OM2H0_O3_FD_187941 | JGI IMG/M metagenome (GOLD analysis project Ga0209621, IMG submission 187941) | Forest soil microbial communities from Davy Crockett National Forest, Groveton, Texas, USA - Texas A ecozone_OM2H0_O3 (SPAdes) (version 2) | ecosystem: Environmental > Terrestrial > Soil >...
ATTTTTTTATTATTGTCATTAATATATTTATTGTTTTCAGTAGGTTGTGTGTGTTTACAAATTGCTATTTCAGACAGAGGACCAGAACAAAGAAAACTTGAAAAGAGAAAACGTAATTACAAAAGGGTAACAATTTTTAATAAAAATAAAATTTCAATTTTTTTTATATAAAAATTTTTTATATTTTTTTTTTGATATTCTAAAATGAATGATAAAAGACAACAAGACCCTAATAATTTAGCTAATCAAGCTATTGCAAATCTTAATCAATATACTACTATTTTTACTACTACTATTACTACTACTACTATTACTACTACTACTACTACTTCAGATAGCAATACAAACACAAATGTTTCACAAACAGGAACTAAACCTAAATCTACATATACTACTGCTAATTTTAATACTAATACTTCTAATTTGCATGCAAATATTTCTAATAATAATAATATGAATGATGATTCCATGAATAATGTTCATAGACCCACTGGTATAAACATAGAAAGACTTTTCTACCATAGAACTAATATTCCTTTGCTAGAAGGGTATAAGGGAAATGTATGGTCAGGGATTAGACCAGAGTTATGGGTATCATTACTCAACGATCTGTTCAGAGATGAGCATATTTATACAGATGTAGAAAAACTTGCTGCATATCCTAGATTCTTAGAACCCAATGGTAGTGCTAGGTTTATTATAGAATCCTCAGTAGATTTAAAGAATGCTCGGACGTGGGTAGAATTTTCAAATAATCTGTTAAACATATTAAGTCCTTTAACCACAGAGTCTTGCTTTGAAGTATTTTCACAATTCAAGAACTTAAATTGGAATAAAAATACTGTATTCCAAGTGTTTGGATCTCAGGTTCAAGCAGCTTTGAACAATTTTGAGAAAAATGCAATGACTTATTTTGGGACATCTTTTTCACCTATGATGAAAAAGCTAATGATTTTCGGTACAATTTACAGTTGTGTTCCAAATGAATACAAAAACAAAATGGTTGAATATTTTGAAGCAGAATTATCTTACCCAGATCAAGTTAGAAGATACATGGCAAAAACCGCAAATGCCTTAAACAATCCTTTTAAAAGTAATACTGCAAATGTAAATAAAACATTAATGGAAAATTCCATTTCAAATGTACAATCATATAGTAGAATTCCTAATCAGAGAGATAAGAAACTACCAGCGAATTTCGTGAACAATCAAAATAGGAGTAGGAACAGAGTAAATGTTCAGCAAAGAATAGACCCCCAAAGAACTCCTAAATGTTTAAAATGTGAAAGATGGTGTCATGATACTGCAGAATGTCCTTATAGTCCATTTTGTTCTCTTTGCAAAGATTATCATCTCAGAGGTTCATTTCCTCATTGCTTAAATACTACTTGGGATTATTTATCTTCAGAAAGTCTGCAAAGAATAAAGTCTCTTTCCCCTAATAGAAAAGTTTTTCAAAGGTATTCTAATCCTAACCAACCTAACCAGTACAATCAAAGACGTAATAGAAGTATGTCTAGAAATCGTAATTATAATAATTATAATAATAATAATTATAACCAGTCTCAAAGACAACCCATGCGTAACAATACTTATAATTCTAGAAATCATACATTTCAAAACAATAATGCTTTTCAAAGACAAAACAATTCTTTTAATAACAGACAACAGGTACACTGTGTCCAAGAAAATATTCATACACACAACATGCAACCTAATGAATGTTATAGTGATAATAATTCTGATTATAATATTAGTAATCTTTCTTTGAATCATAATGTTCCGAGACCACAATCTCCATGTCATTTTAATGACAGTAATTCTTTAAGATCTGAAATAGATCAAAATTTTTGCTAAAAGCGGAAGACACTGACCCCTCTCTTTCGCCTATAACAAATTCCAAATTTTCGGGTCAAAATATACACACTTCTTTCAATTCTGAACAATTTTCAAACTACATTCAAGTAGATTATGAAACAGATATAGATGTAGATGATCATATAGACTTTATTTCTTGTAATTCAAATTGTTCATATACAAATGCAAATACCATACCTCATTATAATGATTCTTCTGCAATGAACTCTAAACTTTCTTATCAAGCTATTAATAGAAAGTCTCATAAAACTTTGAATACTTTATTTGGCATACCTGTCACCATTACTCATAATTATTCTTATACATATCCAAATATTGCTTTCTTGGACGGTGGTTCGATGAAATCCTTAATAAAGATATCTTTATTCTCTAAACTATGCTCTACTTTTTCTTCTAATGACATTCCTGTTCTTAGAAAAACTAATATAGTTCTAAAGTCCATATCAGGAGACAAACTTTTGGTACATGGCAAGACTACTTTAATTTTAATCATAAATAACACACCATTCATTTGTGATTTTATAGTTGTTGAAGATAGTTGTTGTACATATCCTAAAGATATTCTCATAGGATGTGACATACTCACAAAAATTCCTTTGCTTTTAGACTATTCTGCACAAATTGCATATTTAAAAGATAAAGGTGAACTAAAACCTTTACCATTGTTGCCAATGACAAATTCTCATTTTAAATCTTCTGAAAATATTTCACAAATTCAGAAGACACTCTCACAAAAACAAAAGCAAAAACTTAATAAACCTGATTATATTTCTATAGATATAGATCCTATTTCAGAGAGCAAATCTCAAACTACAGAAAGTTCTGATTACTTTTCTAATGCTAAATTACAGTCTCTCCAGAATGAATTACACGAATTGAAAACTCATCTTGAAGATTTTCCTTCACAAAGTAGCAATTCTTCTTCTGAAAATATATCACAAAACATAAACAATTCTTCATTTCATGAAAATTTTTATAATACTAATCCTATATATTACCCTAAAAATCTTGTTTTAGATGATACAGTCAAGTATAAAGTTTTTACTAAAGAGAAAACTACTTTGTTACCACATTCAAAATACATTTTAAATGTTAAAGTAGAATCTGATTTACAAACATATGCACCAGAAAACCTCACACTTGTCACACAAAATAGAAATGATCTTCGTAGTAATGGTCAAATTTTTATAGGTTCAACTTTAAGTAACTGTACTAATGGTAATATTCTTTTAGAATGCATAAATATTGGAACAGATTCTGTAAATTTAGACACACATTCATTTTTAACCACTGCTTCCCCAATAGAAATTACAGAAAATCATACAAATTTTAATGATTTTTCTTCTATAAATGCTACAACTACTTATTCATCAGATCTCTCTGATGAAGAAATTCGTAAAGTTTTTAAAGAAATACTACTTTCAAATTCTGCAAAAACAGAAAACACATATGTTTTACAAAAACCTGAACAGTTAACAGAAATGCTCGATTTTCTTGTCAAAAACAGAGACATAATTTCTTTTGAAAATGACCCAGTTGGGAGATGTGACTTACTAACTTTCAAAATTAAATTGAAAGAAGGAAGTCCAGATTATGTGTATACTGCTCCTTACAGACATCCACACAAATACTTACAAGCTATAGATGATTGGGTTGATGATAATTTAAAGAAAGGATATATAGTTCCGAGTAATTCTCCTTCTTCTTCTCCTGTTCTTGTAATTCCTAAGAAAAATAGCACTAAATATAGGACGGTGATCGATTATAGAAAGCTTAATAGTCTCACTATACCTGATAGGTTTCCTTTACCAAATATAAGTGAAAGTCTTTCTCTTATAGGAAATGCAAAAATTTTTAGCACTTTAGATTTACTTTCAGGATTTACTCATATTGTTGTTGATAAAGAAAGTAGAGGCTTATTAGCTTTTTCAACTGCCAGAGGTCATTTCGAGCCAGTTCGCATGCCTCAAGGTACTACGAATAGTCCATCAGTTTTTAGTAGAGCGATGGAAATGGCACTTTCAGGTTTACTTGGAGTATACTGTTTACTTTTTATTGATGATTGTTTAATTTTTAGTAAAAATATAGATGAACATTACAACAGTCTTTCAAAGGTTTTTAAAGCTTTAAGAAAAGCTAATCTACGTATTAAACTAGAAAAGTGTGAATTTTTCAAAACTAGTGTTACTTATCTTGGTTTTAAAGTGAGTGATAAAGGTTTAAGTCCTGATCCAAATAAATTACAAGCTTTAAAAGGTTTCAAAATACCTACTAATGTTTCAGAAGTACGTTCACTTCTCGGTTTCTTTAATTATTTTAGACATTTAATACCTAATTATAGTCATACTGCTCATCCACTTACACAACTTCTTAGGAAAAACATTTCTTTTCAATGGAATTTAGAACAGCAAATTGCATATGACAATCTTAAGAAACAATTACTACTTGACCCTGCTCTTTCTTTTCCAGATTATTCTAAACCTTTTATATTAAGCGTAGACGCCTCAGATTTTGGGTTAGGAGGAGTCTTGGCACAATTAGATTCTAATGGATTAGAAAAACCTCTTGCTTTTACTTCTCGTCTTTTAACAAAGGCAGAAAAAAATTATTCAACTACAGAAAGAGAAGCTTTAGCTGTAATACATGCTCTTTCTAAATTTAGAACTATTATCTTAGGTTATAAAATTTATATAGTAGTTGACCACAGCCCACTCATTCATTTATTTAGGCATCGTCAATTAACTGGTCGTCTGGAAAGATGGAACTTGAAAATCCAATCTTTCAATCCAGAATTCATTTATAAGAAAGGGAAATTAAATGTAGTTCCAGATTACTTATCAAGGAACCCTGCTCCTGATGTTTCTCAATCTATATTGAGTGTAACTTCTTTAAACACTTCTATTTTTGATCTAACCAAAGAAAACTTTTATAAAGAACAACGTTCTTGTCCCAGATTATCTCCTTTAATAAATTGGTTTGAAAAATTACCAAGTAGCAGATTAGGTTTACCTCACACCATTATAAATGGTTTACTTTACTATGTTACTGCAGATAATAGATATTTATTGGAAGTTCCAAATTCTATGATATATTCTATTATATTTATCTCACACAATGCTCTTGGAAGTGGTCATCCCGGAAGTTTTCGTACTATAAAACGTGTTCGCGAATTGTATACTTTTCCTAATCTTTCAAAACTTTGTGAAATTTTTTGTAAAGAATGTAACTCTTGTTTAGAGGTAAAAGGCAATAAACCTCACCCTATAGGTATAAGTACATATCCTTTACCTTTTCAGCCGTTTTCCAAAATACACTTGGATACACTTGGTCCATTTCCTAAATGTAAGTCTACAAATAGTCGTTATATTCTTGTTTTTAAGGATTCATTAACAAGATACACAGAAATTTGTCCTGTTCCCTCAAGGGATGGAAAAGAGGTAGCAAAAGCTCTTTTAGAAAGAGTAATCACGCGCCATTCTACACCTAACATTTTGATTACAGATAATGCAGCTGAGTTTAAATCTGAATTCTTCACAGAGTTATGTAAACTATGGAGAATTAAAAATGCTAATATTTCTATTTACCATCCTATTAGTAATAGTATCGTAGAGCGTGAAAATAAAAATATTGAAAATTACTTAAGACATTACGTAAATTCTAATCATGATGACTGGGGAAAATTTTTACCTTTTTGTCAAATAGCTTTAAACTCTTCTTACAATATTTCTATTGGAAATACACCTCATTTTCTTTTACATTACTATATCAAAAGACTACCTTATAATCTTCCTAATTACACTTCACCTTTTGTTGAAACAAAATCACAGAATACTAATAAAGAATTTTTACATGACTATACAGCTGAAATGTTTGAAAGAGCTTCGGCTATACGCGAACTTAGTCGTGATAAGTTGCAGACAGAAACTGCAAAAATTGCAAATAGACAACATCAAAATGCACCCATTCGTAAAGCAAATGTCGGTGATAGAGTGTATATTATTTCGGTTAAACCTCCTCACCAATCTCCGAAATTGGCGAGTAGATGGAAAGGTCCATATTTAGTAGTTAATGTTTTAAAATTTGGCAAATATTTATTGCAATGCTTAGAAACTAATAAACAGTTTGTCATTCACATAGACAATTTTAAAATTGTACCATATCCTAAATTATGTTCTAAAGAAAATAATTTAAAATCGTGTTTAAAATCATATTCTTCACCAAATGTAGAACATTCTAATAAAAGAGTACAATTTCAATTAAATGAAAAAGAATCTAATACTAAAATAAATACTAATCTTAATACTTCTAATTTATTTCCCAGAAAGGATAATCAAATTTCGTTGGGAGACTCTAATCAGTGCTTAAAACAACATTTTCGCACTTCTTCACAAGCATTTTCTAGAAAAGAAAATACAACAAAACAAAATTCTAAATTTCAATCTTCACAAAACTCTTATCATCCACAAATTCTTCCAGATTCTTATTCTTATCCTAAAACTTTTCACAATCGTTCTCTTCAACCTCAAACTCTTCAAAACTCTTCTCATTCTCAAACTTATTCTTATCCTAAAACTTTTCAAAATAGTTCTCCTCAACCTCAAACTTTTCAAAACTCTTCTCATTCTCAAACTTATTCTTATCCTAAAACTTCTGTTAATTCCCATCCTTATTCTTCACAAACTTTTTCTCATTTTCAAAACTCACCTCATTCTCCAACTTCTGTTAATCCTCTTTCTCATTCTTCACAAACTATTCCTCATTCTCAAACTTCTCCAAATTTTCATTCTCATTCCCCACAGACTTCATCTCCTCACATATTACAAAATATAACACCTCATAATTCTCCTTTAAGACATAATAATTCACCTTCAAATTCTTCTCCATCTCCAATGATGAAAGATAATAGACAAACTGACCCCTCGTACAAACCACATCCTTTGTACAAAAATTCACAAAATATTTCTCAAATGAGATTAAGAAGTCATACAAAACAAACACAAAATGTGCAAAATATTTCTCCTAGAAAGCTGAGAAGTCATTTTAAATAGACTAAAATTTTAATATACACATTTTTTTTCTCAGTTATAAAACTGAAACTTTTATTATATTTTTTTTGACGAAAATAAAAAGGGAATAAGTAGTTACTTATATATGTTATATGTATGATATAAAGATTTTTTTTTTGAAAAGTATGAATGTAAAATTTTTTTTACATCTCTATTATTTCAAAAGGTGATTTGACTATTTCATATCTCTTATTTTTAAAGGTGATTTGAATATCTCATATTTTTTTTTAAAGGTGATTTGACACTCTCATATATCTTTTATTTTTTTTTAAAAAAAAGGTGATTTGACTATCTCATATATCTTTTATTTTTCTTTAGGTGATTTGACTATTTTTTTTCTTGACACAGCATGATGCTTAAATAACAAAGATTTTTTTTGTCTAATGTACTTTATCATTCATTATTCATTATTCACTATTAAAAAAAAAAAAAAAAAAAAAAAAAAAAAATAAAATAAAATAAAAATAAAATTAAAATAATTTTGTTTTGTTTCGAAAATCATTTTCTTGGAGTTTTCTATGGACAACTGTCTGAAATGGTGGTTGGTAAGTTTAGTAATTATTAGATTATTTTTTTTTTTATTTTTTTTATCTTACAAGGAAGCTTCTATACAAACTAAAGTTTTTGTATAAACGAAAATAACAATTTTCCTATTGTTATTAAAAGAAATCAGAAAGAAAAATAAGTTTAAGAATACCGTACACTAAAATTTTGCTCCAGTATTTGTATAGCTCTCAAAGTCGGAGGTTGATTTTATATTACCTCTCATATTTTTTTTTATTATATACATATGGATATAATTGTGTGTGTATATATATATGCAAATATATATATATATATATATATATATATATA
>Ga0209621_1000015_pt1 | contig 7720 bp, 2 predicted proteins | sample TexAe_OM2H0_O3_FD_187941 | JGI IMG/M metagenome (GOLD analysis project Ga0209621, IMG submission 187941) | Forest soil microbial communities from Davy Crockett National Forest, Groveton, Texas, USA - Texas A ecozone_OM2H0_O3 (SPAdes) (version 2) | ecosystem: Environmental > Terrestrial > Soil >...
TTTTTGGAGTATAAATAAAATAAAAAACTGTCCTAAATATGTTTTTGGTTATCCTAAAACATAATTGAAAGAATTTTGCGCAAAGAAACTTTTAACTAGTTTCAGGTTTGTTCGAACAAATTTGCTAAATTTTGGTAAACATATTTCAAACTAAAATTTTACCAATTTATAGTGTTTCCAAAGTTTGCATATTGTCAAAGTTTCTTAAAATAAGTCTTTTCTCCGAGGTAAATTTCTGGTGTGTTCATTATTTTTCATTATTTAAGTACTTAATTTTTCGTGGTTTTTCAGAAAAAGTAATTTGCTCTTGTCTGAGCTTTCTTAACAAAACAAAAGGTTTTTATATATATTTTTATATATATAAAATGGTTTTTCTTAAATATTTATAAAGGTGTAAATATTTAAAGAGTTTAAATAAAATATTTAAAGGCTTAATTAAATATTTTTTAATAAATGTCCATTTTCCCCATATATGTATATATATGCATTTCCAAAACTTGTGTGTCGGAAGCTAACTATATAATTTAAGTTACGCAGCCAAATATTATCAGCTACTTTTTCTTCTCCTACTGTCTGACTTTGTTATTGCTAAAATACCCTAAATTGACGTCACATTTGCAGGTCACGTGACCTCAATTAAAACATTTGATAAATAAAATATTTTGTTTATCACAATTTTTTAGCATATTCGTCAATATGGATGCTGCTGAGATTGCATCTGTTTCAGATTTATTGCAGGAAATGGAGACTTCCATTTCTAGTGACATTGGGATTACGGAGAAAAAGGTTTCCCAAGAAGAGATGAAGAAATTTGTAGAAGACGTAAAAGTGAAATTGGAACCTCTGAGGAGGTCCAGAGGAACCGTGAAAAGAAAGATCACACTGCTATTCAAACAGCTCTTAGACATTGTGAAGGATGAGAGTGATTCTTTTCTTCTATCATCAATATTGGAGGAGATATCTGTGAGACTAGAAGAGGTGAAAAAATACGATATGGAAATCGAGGCATTAATTACTGCTTCAGATATCCACAAATATGATCAGTCTTTGTTAGATGAGGAGTTAATCGGAGCTACTCACTACCACCTTCTACAGCAAAGAACAATCAACAAATTCCGTCCTCCTTCTGATAGTGTCTCACGCCGCTCATCTGCTTCTGCTGTTCATCAACTCAAGGAATCGAACCAGCAGCAGTTTGAAGTTCCTTCGATGTTTAATAATTTAATGACCAGACAAGAGGTAAAAATACCTCCCCTGAAGTGCAAGACATTTTCGGGAGAATCTGATCGATTTCAGTTTCGAACTTTTATGATCTCATTTGAGAACGTCATCGGATGTAGAAGAGATTTAACTGAAGCATCTAAATTACAATATCTTAAATCTCACCTCACAGGTTTAGCTCTCAAAGATGTGGAGCACCTTCCAAACATAAATGAAAACTACGAGATAGCTCTGAGAATATTGAAAGACTTATATCTTGATGAAAATTTCATTGTCGATTCTATATTGCATCAGATATATACTGCACCTGCAATAGAAAATAAAAATCTAGAAGCAATAAGAACTTTTGTATCTGAAGTGAGAGCTCATCTCCACGAATTAAAAGAATTTGGTTTAGATTTTTCAGAGGAAGAGTCCGCAGGAAGTCGACTTTTAAGCCACATTGTGGTAGATAAGCTGCCTCCAAATTTTTTGCGCGAATTAAAAATCGTGACACAAGTCGAATACCCGTCTATTAATATAATTTTCGATCATTATCACACCATCATCAAGTCTATGGAAAGAATAAAAGGAAAATTTACTTCCTCATCATCAAGAAAGTCATCTTCAAGTTCCAGTGTAAAGAAAACTTCATCTTATCATTCATCAAACAAGTACTCCGTACAAGAGCGCACCACCCCTTCAAAAAAGTCTGATCTATCAAATGAGATGACCTCTGTTAAGTGTAAGCTTTGCGAGGGTGCCCACTTCATGTCATCTTGCACAGTTTATACTACTCAGTCTGCAAGGAGAGAACGCTGTAATGCAATTGGACTTTGCTCTTGCTGCAGCAGCACAAAACATTTCACTAGTGCATGTCCTGCAAAGAGATATGGACTCAGCCATCCTTGTGTCTTATGTCACAGCAAGACACATATCACTGCTCTTTGCTCCTCAGGTGCGAAGTCCAAAATAAAGAAAAGACCTCAAGTTAAAGATGATCCTTCTACTTCGTCGTCGCCTTCTGATACACCTGCTGAGGAAAATATCCTCCAAAATCATCTTTGTATAAATACAGGTTCATCTCCATCTGGTAACATTTTGCCAACTATTTCTCTTAAAATTCGAAGAGGGAATAAAATTGTGGTGGTGCGTTCACTCATAGATTTCGGTTCCCAGAGGAGTTACTTTCATAGTAGGCTCTTGGAGAGGTTAGAAGTAGATTTAATGTCTCTTCCTCGTCGCACTTGTAACATCAAAACCTTTCTGGGAGAGCAGTTCAAGACTTTGTATTCAATCGAACTAGAACTGAACATCTGCTGTGATTCCTTTGTCAAAATACCTGCCCTTATAGATCCTGAAATTGATATTGGATTTGAGGTTAAAGGGCTGATGGGGGCCGAATATAATATTCGACATAATGGGTTTCATATAGCTGATCGCTTTTTCTATCAAGGCCGACATGGTGACAGCGTCAGTAATGTGGATTGTCTGCTGGGTATAGATGTTTTGTACATGATGAAGCACTTTAAAATAGTCAACTGTTTAAAAGGAAGTGCCATAGAATCGTGTCATGGCTTTATTCCTTTTGGACCAGTTAAGAGTTTTTTAACTCCCTCTCAAATTGAGACTATTTTTAAAATCAATTCTATTCAGGATCAGGAAGAGGGTCTTCAGACCTCATGACAACTAAAGTTGCCTCATTCTCTTCATAAGTCTATTGAGAAGGTTCCTGAAAATGTTTTGAACACCATCATGGATCCTTCTCCTTCTTATTTTGATCCATTTAGTCATACTCACTCTGACTTGGATTTAGACATCGGACTTGAAAATATTTATAAGTTGGAATCAATTGGAATCAATGAGGAGGCCGACCAGGGCTCCATTGACATCATATTCGACCAGAAGTTTCATCAGAGTATTGATTTCAAGGAGGGAAAGTACCATGTAGAGATACCTTGGTACGATGATGTTTTGGAAGAAGTACCATCTAACCATCAGGTGGCTCTTGCAGCTCTTCATGGAGTTAAGCAGAAACTTCTGAAACAAAATCTTGTATCTGCTTATGGAAACATATTCCGACAATATCTTGCAGATGGAATAATCGAACGCATCCAAGTGTCTCCAAAAGAGTTCCATCAGTATACATGGATCCCTCATCGTCCTGTATTGAAGACTGCTGAACAAGTAACTACCAAGATTCGTCCGGTCTTCAACTGCAGCTTTCGAAATGGAAATAGACCTTCACTAAACCAGGCATGCTACCCTGGTCTGGACCTGATGGCTTCTCTATTTAGACTCTTACTTCAATTTCGTACTAACAAATACGTAGTGCTGTCGGATATTTCTAAGGCCTTTTTACAGATTCGGCTTAAAAAAGAGGAGGACCGTAACAGGTTCTGTTTCTTCTGGGAGGAAGATGGTGTTTTACATACTTTTCGGTATACAACAATCATCTTTGGTCTAGCAGTCAGTCCCTACATATTAGGAGCTGTCATTCGTCATCACGCCAGGAAATATCCTCTTGATCTTTGTTCTTCATTAATGGAGAACAATTTATATATGGACAATTTCATATTTTCTCATTCTTCCATCAGCACATTAAAGGATATTTATTATAAAATCACCACGCGAATGTCAGAGGGTGGTTTTGATTTATGTTCGTGGACCTCAAATTGCCCAGAACTCAGAACTATTTTCAAGTCTGAGAGCAAAATCACATCTCATCAAAATCCAGAAGAAAGAGTCCTTGGATATCTTTTTGATACAACCTCAGATTCTATGAGGCTGAGTGATTTCAACCTAACCTCAGTTAACACCAAACGTCAACTTCTTTCCCAGATTTCAAAGGTGTTCGACCCACTGTCTCTGTTCCTTCCTATTACTATTAGAGGGCGTCTTTTGATGCGAAAAACATGGGAACAAGGAATGGGATGGGAAGATGAAATCGATTCAGAACTAAAGATCTTATGGGAAAAGTTACATTCTGATCTAAATTCTTTAAAAACTATTTCTTTTGAAAGATCGTGCTTTGAAACCGAAGGATCTGATTTGTCACTTCACATCTTTTGTGATGCAAGCTCGAAATGTTATGGTTTCGTAGTTTATGTTTCATCTGGCTCAAAAACACCCAGTATCCTTTGGTCAAAGGGAAAGGTTTCTCCATTAAAAGGCAAAACTCTACCATGTTTAGAGCTTCTGTCAATCTTCTTAGCTCTCAAATGCTTACCTCAACTACTAAGTAGTTTTCCAAATTCAAAATTCTGCAACTTAAATGTTTTTTCGGATTCTCAGATTTCACTCAGTTGGATTCTTAAAGGAGGGAAAAAGAACAAAAGTGTGTTCATCAAGAATAGGATTCAAGATCTTCATAAAATGATCTCTTCTTTAAGAGAAGAACAACAACTGATTCCAAAATTTTATTTTGTAAGATCTGAAGAAAATCCTGCAGATCTACTTACAAGAGGTTTATCGATATCAGAATTTGAAAAACATATTTCTTTTTGGAAATATGGTCCTGAGTGGTTATCTGCTGCACCAATATATTGGCCCACAATGGCAGGGGAAAACATCTGCAGTGGTACATCTTCTCTTGTACTTTCAGCTGTAAGTCAAACTAAAAATATTCCAGATATTGATTTTGAAAAATTTTCTAATATCAACTCTCTATTCCGAGTTTGCTCTTTACTTTATAAATTTTCTGCTATTACACGGAAAATTAATATCGATTGTGACAGTCTTGCACGCTTATATTGCTTAAGGAGAATGCAAGAAGAATCATTTCCAAGAGAACTTGCTTTTTTGAAACAGGCAAGAGAAAATCCATCTTTGAAGGATCTCCCTCCTGATATGGTCAACCATCTTAATTTGTTTCTTGATGACCAACTTCTAATAAGAAGCAAAGGTAGATTGGCTCGATCGAATTACTACGATTTCGACGTGCTCAATCCCATTCTCTTGGGGAAAAATCATCATCTCACCTGTCTTCTCATCAGAAATGCACACAACGATTGCAAACATTTGGGAATTCAGGCTACTTTGACCAATATTCGCCTTAAAGGATTTTGGATTACTGCAGCAAGAGCCACAATAAAGAGGGTCCTTGCCGATTGCATCATCTGCAAAAAATACAATAATTTTGCCTTCAGATATCCTCGTTTCACCAATTACACCAAAGCTCAAGTAGAACTGTTCCGTCCGTTTCAGCATACTGGAGTGGATTTCACCAAACACTGGTGGATGAAGGTGAAAGGAGCTTCTCAACCTCAGAAGATGTTCATCATTATTTATACATGCTTAAATGTGCGTGCAATCCATTTAGATTTAGTATCTGATATGTCTTCTGATTCCTTTGTTAAATCATTCCAACGTTTCGTCAGTCGCTATGGAGTTCCTGAAATTGTCTATAGTGATAATGCAAAATCTTTTATTCAAGGAGTTGATTCTTTTGAATCCTTCGTCGTTTCTGAGAATGGCATGGAGTTTCTTCGGAAAAATCAAATCAAACATCGTCGAATCCCTTTATACAGCCCATGGATAGGAAGCATGTGGGAAAGATTATTGAGAGTAGTAAAGGATTGTCTCATGAAAACCATTGGGAGGTCATCCCTTGAATATTTCAATTTCGTAACGATTTTAGCCGAAATTGCTGATGCCATAAATTCAAGACCTTTAACCTACACTTCAAGTTCTCATGATGTTTTACCTCTTACACCTAACTGTTTTTTGAAACCACAGTCAAAAACAAGTATGGTATTTAAAAGAACTGAAAACTTCAATCAGCCCTCTACAACAATAACTCCTTCTCGAAATGTATTGATCAAGTCTCTACAGAAGTCCTCTGATACTTTTGAGGAATTCAGGACAAGATGGTATAATGAGTACTTACTCAGCCTTCGTGAAACCTGTAGGGATCTATACCAGACTGGCTGGAGGAACCTAATTAAAGAGGATGATGTGGTCCTCATTCGAAGTCCTATAAAAGAACGTCCTTTTTGGCAGTTGGGAGTTGTATCCCAGCTGGTGCACGGGGACGACGGAAGAGTTCGTTCTGTCTTTGTTAGATCTCCTGGAGGACAAATCAACCTCCATTCGATCAAGCATTTGTATCCTCTGGAGTTGTCTTTAACCCATAGTGGTTCAAATCAACCAGCGAGCTCTCCGTCATTATCATCTCAACCTGCTCAAGTAGCTGCATCTCCGACCTCAGTTCCTTCGTCATCAACTCCAATAGTGTCGCAACCTCAGTCGCTCTTACCTTCGGGAGCTTCTAGACCTGTTCGTAAAGCAGCTAAAGCTGCAAGAGTCCTCTTAAAGGAAAGTGACTCTTCCGAATCAGATTCTGAATAAGAATCTTTTCATCTCGTAAGTATGGACATATTTTCGTGTAATACTCGGGTATCTTATGATGACTCCATCCAAAATGGATGGAGCCATCCCCTCCCCCTGAGTATATAAAAATTTGTAACAATGTCTCTCTTTTTAATTAGCATTTAGTCTAATTCGTAGGTTGCTAAGTCTAAAAATCACTCCTATTTCGTTTGACATTGTGATAACATCACTCTTCTTTCGTTTGTCGTTGTATCGAAACATAACTCTTTCTTGTGATAACATTGAGCATATATTATAGCGACAAGACTGTGTTTAAGCTTGCGCTTTCGCTTAATATACAAGATTTTACAAAATCCTTAACAATTAAGGAAAAATTGACTCGTTAGAGCAATTTTTGTTAAATCTACTATTAAATCATATTAAGGTTCTATTACTTAAAAATAGCAAAAGTTGACGTAAGATCAAACTGTGTTTGTCTAAAATTAAGGTATTCGATTCATGCATATTGCATACTAAGTGTAAATTACATTTATCGTAATTATTTAAGGTGTGCACACTAACTTTATGGTAACGAGTATTATACTATAGGTTTAAACCTATATTCAAGTTTATCAAGCCTATCTATCTATTTTTAATTTATGATTGTTCTCGTCTAACTGCTCTTCCCAAGTTTTTAGAAGTCTATTTTAGGAAGCAGTTTCTCTTCTATGGAAAAAGGACAACGAGCAAGATCATTGTGATAGAAAAGGCCCTAAACATCATTTTCAACAACTACTATCTGCGCGCTGAAGTTACGTCCGACTTATTCGTAGCTTCTGGTGAAGGACCAAAATTCTTTCAAAACCTTCATCTGTCCATAAACGTCTTCCTCAGGATTTATGGTGAGTTGGAATTGTGATGTAAGTGCGCAGGCGACATTTATTTAATTTTTTAATTAATATAACTTAAGATTTCCTTTCTTTTGCATTACTATTGCAGAATTGGAAATCCGTGCTAAAAGACAACCAAATCTATTTTCCACCAAAAGTTGTCAACTCCGTAGATGACAGGTCAATCTACACCTTAGATTCGGCTGCTTAACATCATACATTTTTTGGAGTATAAATAAAATAAAAAACTGTCCTAAATATGTTTTTGGTTATCCTAAAACATAATTGAAAGAATTTTGCGCAAAGAAACTTTTAACTAG
>Ga0209621_1000017_pt1 | contig 7449 bp, 1 predicted proteins | sample TexAe_OM2H0_O3_FD_187941 | JGI IMG/M metagenome (GOLD analysis project Ga0209621, IMG submission 187941) | Forest soil microbial communities from Davy Crockett National Forest, Groveton, Texas, USA - Texas A ecozone_OM2H0_O3 (SPAdes) (version 2) | ecosystem: Environmental > Terrestrial > Soil >...
TCCATCGATACTTTATTCATACAAAAATTCCACGAAGGCATTATTTTCAAGGAGGGTAAATACCATGTCGAATTACCTTGGTATGATGATGTTCTTGAAGCCGTACCTTCTAATCACAAAGTGGCTTTGGCCGCATTATATCGAGTAAAGAAGCGACTTGAAGAGCAAGGACTCGTTTCGGCATATGGAGATATTTTTGAGCAGTATCTCAAAGAGGGCATTATTGAACCAATACAAGTATCCCCAAAAGATTTTCACAAGTTTATCTGGATACCGCATCGACCAGTGTTGAAAACAGCAGAACAAGTCACTACAAAAATTCGACCAGTTTTCAACTGCAGTTTACGCATTGGAAACAGTCCATCTTTGAATCAAGCTGCTTTTCAAGGAGTTGATCTGCTTGCCTCTCTGTTTAAATTACTTCTTAATTTTCGTACTAATCGATACGTAGTGTTGGCTGACATCTCAAAGGCTTTCCTACAAATACGACTCAAATTAGAAAAGGATAGAAATCGATTTTGTTTTTTCTGGGAAGAGGAGGGAAGTCTTCGAACTTTTCGATATACTACAATCATTTTTGGACTGGCAGTAAGTCCTTACATTCTTGGAGCTGTTATTCGGCATCATGCCAGGCAGTACCCTCCTGACATCTATTCTTCTCTGTTACAAAACAACCTGTATATGGACAACCTGATATACACCAACACTTCTGTTGATGTTCTTAAAGACGTTTTTAAAACCACCTGTGATCGAATGAGAGAAGGTGGATTCGATTTGGGTTCTTGGAACTCGAACTGTCCAGAACTCAGAGAGTTGTTTGAGCAGAATAATAAAAACTCTTCTCATAAGAGCTCAGACGAAAGAGTGTTAGGATATTTATTCGACACTTCATCCGACACTCTTAAATTAAGTGATTTTGTACTTGGATCTGTTACCTCCAAGAGACAGCTGCTCTCCGAGATTGCTAAAGTATTCGACCCATTGTCTCTGTTTCTTCCCGTCACCATAAGAGGTCGTCTTCTGATGAGGAGGACTTGGGAGCAAGAGATAGGTTGGGACGACGAGATTGACATCGATTTAAAGACCTCGTGGGAAAAGCTGCGACTCGATTTAAATTCCTTAAAAGAGGTGACATTCCCTCGGTCGTGTTTTGAGACAGCGGAGAACGATTTGTCCCTAAAGATTTTCTGTGACGCGAGCTCTGTCTGTTATGGATTTGTTGTCTACGTTACTTCTAGTAGTAAAGGTCCCAATATTCTTTGGGCTAAAGGTAAAGTAGCCCCTATGAAAAGTAAGACCTTACCTTGTTTAGAATTATTATCAATATTTTTGGCACTAAAGTGTTTGCCTCAGGTATTGAGTGGATTTCCTGATTCTCATTTTCGTAGTCTCTATATATTTTCTGATTCCCAAATTTCATTACAATGGGTTCTACATGGAGGGAAAAAGAATAAAAGCATATTCGTGAAGAACAGGATTCAGGACATTCGTCGAATGATTTCTTCCCTGAAGGAAGAACACTTACTTCAACCCGAGTTCCATTTTGTACGGTCTGAAGAAAACCCTGCGGACCTCCTCACTAGAGGCTTATCTCTTAAGGAATTTAGGAAGAAGTTTTCTTTATGGTTAAGTGGTCCTGAATGGTTAGCATCCGCTCCAATTTATTGGCCTGAAATTGATTGGAGCAATACAGAAATCAGAACTGTGACCTCTGTGTTGTCCACCTTCCAAGCAACCCAAGATCCCCCTGCGATTGATTTCAGTAAATTTTCGAATGTCGGTACCCTTTTACGAGTTTGTGCTCTACTTTATAAATTTTCGGCTCTTACAAGAGGCCTTAATGTCGATTCTGACGCTCAAGCTCGTTTATACTGCTTGAAAATCATGCAGAGGGAGTCCTTTACCAAAGAGTTGAAATTTTTAGAGAGAGTCAGAGAAGATTCTTCATCATCTGAGCCGCCTCCTGATCTGGTCAACAATCTAAATTTATTTTTGGATGACAATGGCCTTATAAGGAGTAAAGGTAGATTGGCTAGATCCAATTACTATAGTTTCGATATTATAAATCCTGTTGTTTTGGGTAAAAACCATCATTTAACATATCTATTCATTCGTAAAGCACATTTTGATTGTAAGCATTTGGGCATACAAGCCACTCTTACTAATATTCGATTGAAAGGATTTTGGATCACTGCTGCTAGATCCACTATTAAGAAAGTTCTTGCAGAATGCATTACTTGCAGAAAGTTCAATAACTTTGCTTATAAATATCCTCGGTTTACAAATTTTACAAAAGCTCAAGTAGATCTATTCAGACCTTTTCAACATGTCGGAGTGGATTTTACAAAACACTGGTGGATCAAGGTAAAAGGTTCCACTCAAGCTCAAAAAATGTTTATTTTGATTTATACATGTTTGAACATCCGTGCTATTTATCTAGATTTGATTCCAGACATGTCTTCTGCGACGTTTGTGCAGTCCTTCCAACGGTTTGTAAACCGATTTGGAGTTCCAGACGTTGTTTACAGTGACAACGCTCGATCCTTCGCGCAAGGTACAGACGCAATCGAATTATTTGTAGTATCTGAAAATGGAAAAGAATTTTTGAGGAAAAATCAGATAATACATAGACGGATTCCTCTTTATAGTCCATGGGTTGGAAGCCAGTGGGAGAGAATGTTACGTGTTGTCAAGAGTTGTCTAATGAAGACAATAGGACGGTCTTCTATTGAATATTTCAATTTCGTCACCACTCTTTCAGACATTGAAGATGCCATAAATTCTCGTCCACTGACCTATGCATCAAGCGAAAATGATATAATTCCTCTTACTCCGAACTGTTTCCTTAAACAGCATGCCAAAACAAGCTTGGTATTGCCAGGAAAGAGTAAAAATGACCGTTTCTGGAGTTCTCCTTCGACAGCCAGGAATGCACTCTTGCAATCTCTGGAAAAAACTTCTAAAATATTCGAAGAATTCCGAACTCGTTGGTATGAGGAATATCTGCTTAGTTTAAGAGAAACTAGTCGCGACCTTTATCAGACAAATTGGAACAACCTTGTTAAAGTCGACGACGTAGTATTAATTCGTAGTTCTGCAAAGGAACGTCCCTTTTGGCAAATGGGTGTTGTAACCCAGCTTATATATGGAGATGATAATCGGATTCGGTCGGTATTTGTGAGAACACCCGGTGGTCAAATAAATACTTATCCTATAAAGCATCTCTACCCATTAGAGCTATCTTTAACTCATAGTGGTAATAGGCCTTCATCCGAAACATCATCTATTTCAACTTCTCAAGCCCTTCCTGATCCTTCTGCAAATACATCAGTAAGGAAATCTGTTGTAAAACGTCCTACTCGAAGAGCGGCCGTGGCTGCAAATCTCAAATTCGCGGAACAAACCAGTTCCGATGAATCCGAATAAGTCCCATATCGTATTCTTTTTCAATTTTTCTTTCTCTGACACCCGTCCAAAGATGGCTGGTGTCATCCCCCCCGGGGAGGATTTTAGGATTAAGAATTCTGAGTCTATAGAGTCACCTTTAAAAAGACTCGGCAACAGAGAATGACTTTCGGAGAGTAGGACATCGAAATATTTTGAAATAAACGAACACTCTTTTCCTGATCATTGAACTGATAAGTTCTTTAGAAAAATCGATCCGAAAATTATTATCGTGATTAAAATTAATCATATCGAAATAAAGTTATCGACATATCGAAATAAAAAACTACAACGAAGAGTTACTGTCACATCTTCAATCAACTTATTTGAAGATTCTGCCGAAGAAGCCACAAATTCTTCAAAGCAGACTACATTGTTCCAACTATAACATCGAGTGAGTTGATTGTTACTATAATTTCCATCAAAACGGTGACTCTAAGACAAAAGTACTAATTTGTGATTCAACTTGATAATTGCAGATTGGTCTATCGAACGAAAAAGATGATTGGTTAAGATTGCTGATAGAACAATTGCAAATTCGTAAGATCCAGACTACAAATCTATCGGTAATTTTTATACCAAAAATTGAAGAATTTCGGCTTCGCAAAAATTGAAAAATTTTAGTGACTTATAGAATCAATTTTACAAATTAAAGAATTTGTGAAATTAATGTTGACGAATGTGTGACTATTTTTTTTTTTAGTTACAATTTATATAGACGAAGCTTTCAAACATTCGAAAGATCGATTGCATACAATTGTGCATATTTTGCTTTTTGTTAAGCTAAGGTTATAGATTCGAAATTTGACTACTAAATTTGATACAACATTTAAACCGAAGTGAAATTAAGTTACATTTGAGACGTAATATTCGATCTATTACTCTTACATTAAATTAGATCTATTTATGTAATTACCAAAAAATAGTTTTGACTCGATTAAAACTTTTGGTTTCTGAAACTTAATTTTCGATCTTTGTGAAAAATAAAAAATTTAGTTAAAAAGTGTGTAGGTAAGCACTGAAGGCCGAGATTATATATTAATATTCTTATTATATTTCGTGCAACTATATATAGTTGAAGCACACTTTGATGTCGTCGAAATAAAACATCTGTTTAAAACTCTATCTTAAACTTAGTCTTACGGTTAAATAATTAAAAATTAAAAATTGAGTTTCATCGTTAATATCGTCATATCGCCGTAGTTATATCGTCCTTTTTAGATATTGCGATAAATTTCACCTTATTTAGACATCTGACGTCATTTACTTCTTTTTGTAAAAATTTCGTTTGGCGAAAAAAATTGTATATTTTTTTTTATATATTGATTTGACAATTTTGTTGTCTTGCGTCTTATATACATTTTTTTAGTGACATCGCCTAAAAAGGAAGTCACTTGATATCGGCAAAAGAAAAGAAAAATACTTTTTTTGTTGCAAAAATTATATATATATATATATATTTTTTTTAATCGATACTTTCGTTATTTGAAAATGGATGTCAAAGAGTTGACATCAGCAAGGACAATCCTTGACGAATTTGAGGATACCATATCTAGCGATCTTGGAGTGATTACATCTACTATTTCTGCTGAGGAGAAAAGTAAATTGTTAGAGGAGTTAAAAAAGAAGATTGTTCCAATTAAAAGACAGCGAGGTGTTGTGAAGCGCAAAATCACGCTTCTTTTTAAGAATATTTGCGACGTTTCGGGAGAAGATTATTCTTCCTCCACAGTTTCTTCATTGCTAGAAGAAATAGCTCTCAGGCAAGAAGAGATTCGTCATTTTGACAGTGAGATTGAAGCTATAATTTGTGCTTCTGGTCTGATAGAGCACGATCAGACTCTTTTAAATGAAGAAGTGATTGGAGCTTCTCATTACCATCTAAAGAATCAGATTTTATTGAGTAAAGTTCGACCTATCGATGTTGCTGGTTCTAATCGGTCATCTTCCTCTGCTCACTCCAATGAGGACGCGGTATCAAGAGCTGAAGTTCATTCAATTTTGAAGAATTACACACCTCAGCAAGAAGTTAAAATTCCTCCTTTGAAGTGTAAGAGTTTCTCTGGAGAGGGAGATAGATTGCAGTTTCGCTCATTTCTTTTATCTTTTGAAAATATTTTCGGGTGTAGGAAAGACATATCCGATGCCGCGAAACTCCAATATTTGAAGGCACACTTGACAGGCTATGCCTTGAGAGACATCGAACATTTCCCTAATGTAAATGAAAATTATCAAGTAGCTTTGAAAACCTTAAAAGATCTTTATCTGGACGTGCCCTTTATAGTCGATTCCCTCTTCCATAAAATTGATTCTGCAATAGCTATCGATAATAAGAATGTTGAAGATGTTCGTCATTTTCTGTCAGAAGTTCGTGCTAATCTTTATGAGCTAAAGGAATTTGGTGTAGATTTTTTTGATGAAAATTCTGCTGGATGCAAATTCCTCAGTCACGTCGTTGTAGACAAATTGCCTTTAGTTTTTTTACGTGAGCTGAGGATTGAGTCCAAGGAAGAATACCCTTCCATCGTAACCATTTTATCAAAATATCAACAAATTTTGAAAACTCTTGAAAAAATGAGAGGTAAACCCTATTTTCAAGAGAAGGAGAAGAAGAAACAATCGTCCCCTATTCTAAAAAAGAAATCCTCTTCTTTTAATACTACTGCAAAGACCTCTCGTCGTGAGAGTTCTAAATCTCCTAAAGGAGATAAAAAGTCGAAAGAACATATTTCTGGTTCAGCTGTTTCATCTGTAGTGGATTGCAAACTATGTGGCTCAAACCACTACATGTCTTCTTGCAGCACTTATCCATCTTCCAGTGCAAGAAGGGAACGATGTGTGGAACTGGGTATGTGTACTAGTTGTTCTAGTTCTAAACATCCCACGAAACAGTGTCCGGCAAAAAGGTATGGTTTGAGCAGACCATGTTTTTTGTGCCGTAGTGGAGCTCATATTTCTGCGCTTTGTCCAACTGGTGCTATGTCCAAAGAAAAAAGTCGTTCTCTCACAACAGGAGCAGAGGCCCAGTCTTCTTCTGCATCTGCTTTGCCTACACAATTAGATGAAGTAGAGACGCATCAAAATCATCTCTGTATTAATACTGGAGCTTCTGTTTCGAACAGCATTCTTCCTACCATGGCCCTTAAGGTTAAAAAAGGAAATAAAATTGTAAAAATTCGAGTGCTATTGGACTTAGGTTCCCAAAGAAGCTATTTTAACAGTAGCATCCTTTCGAAATTGGGAGTAGATATTCACTCTCTCTCCAGTAGTACAAACACCATCAAGACTTTTCTTGGTGAGCAGGATCGAACGATGCATCCAATAGATTTAGAACTAAATATCTGTTGTGATTCTTTTACAAAAATTTCTGTGTTTATCGATCCTAATTTGGATGTTGGGTTTGATGTTCGTGGATTAATGGGAGCCATCCAGCAAGCCAAATATAATGGGTATAAAATTGCGGATGATTTTTATTGTGGCAGACATGGAGATCAAGTGAGAAATATAGAAGGTCTTCTTGGAATAGATTCTCTCTATCTTATGAAACACTTTCGAGTAGTAAATTGTTTAGGTGGTAGTGCAGTTGACTCTTGTCATGGTTATATACCATTCGGCCCTGCTAAGACTTTTCTCACACCCTCTCAAATAGAGACAATTTTTGAAGAGACTACTAACGATAGTCAAAGTTCTAGTGGAGCTTTCTGACATCAAAAAAATTTGTTGCCAGCTCCTCTTCGTAAATCGATCGAGAAAGTTCCATCTACTGTTGTTAACCATATTGTCGAGCCTTCACCCTCTTATTTTGATCCCTTTATGCATACCCATTCAGATTTAGATCTGGATGTAGGATTAGAGAACATCTATAAATTAGAATCCCTCGGCATTAATGAGGATTCAGACGTAGGGTCCATCGATACTTTATTCATACAAAAATTCCACGAAGGCATTATTTTCAAGGAGGGTAAATACCATGTCGAATTACCTTGGTATGATGATGTTCTTGAA
>Ga0209621_1000018_pt1 | contig 7411 bp, 6 predicted proteins | sample TexAe_OM2H0_O3_FD_187941 | JGI IMG/M metagenome (GOLD analysis project Ga0209621, IMG submission 187941) | Forest soil microbial communities from Davy Crockett National Forest, Groveton, Texas, USA - Texas A ecozone_OM2H0_O3 (SPAdes) (version 2) | ecosystem: Environmental > Terrestrial > Soil >...
TATTTTACATCTCCAGGGTTATCTTGGGATGCATTATTAAAAGAAACGAAAGTAAAATTAGATTTATTAAAAGATCCGGATATGTTGTTAATGATAGAAAAAGGGATTAGAGGAGGAATAAGCACTATAACACACAGATATGCAAAGGCTAATAATCCATATATTCAAGAAAGTTATGATAAAAATAAACCGCATAGTTATATCACTTATTTAGATGCTAATAATTTGTATGGTTGGGCAATGTCTCAGTATCTACCAACAGGAAAATTTAAATGGGTAAAGAATGTAAATGATATAGATGTTTTAGATATCGATGATGAAGCTAGAAAAGGTTATATTTTAGAAGTTGATTTAGAATACCCGAAAGAATTACATGATTTGCATAACGATTATCCATTAGCGGCTGAAAATCTAGAATTAGATAAAGTGTCAAAATTAGTTCCAAATCTAAATAATAAAGAAAAATATGTAATCCATTATAGAAATTTAAAGCAATGTTTAAGTTTAGGATTGAAATTAAAGAAAGTGCATAGAATATTAGAATTTGATCAAAGCGATTGGATGAAATCCTATATAGAGTTAAATACGAATAAAAGAAAAGAAGCGAAAAATGAATTTGAGAAAGATTTCTATAAATTAATGAATAACTCTGTGTTTGGAAAAACGATGGAAAATATTAGAAATAGAGTAGATGTACAACTAGTTAAAAATAAAGAGCAAGCTCAGAAGTTAGTTAATAAACCAAACTTTGAATCTTTTAAAATATTTTCAGAAAATTTAATAGCTTGTCATATGAAAAAAACTAAACTGAGATTTGATAAACCTATTTATGTAGGTATGTCAATCCTAGAACTGAGTAAAACGTTAATGTACGATTTCCACTATAATCATATAAAAAATAAATATAATGAAAAGGCAAAATTATTATTTACTGATACAGATTCGTTATGTTATTATATACAAACGAAAGATATTTATAAAGATATGAAAAAGGATAAACAATTATTTGATACATCTGATTATCCAAAAGATCATAAACTATATTCAGAAAAAAATAAGAAAGTATTAGGTAAAATGAAAGATGAAACAGCTGGAAAACTGATAACAGAATTTGTAGGACTAAGAGCAAAATTATACGCTTTTAAAACTTTAGAAAATAAAGAAATTAAGAAAGCTAAAGGAGTAAAGAAAAGCGTTATTAATCAAGCAATTAATATTGAAGATTATAAAAGAGCATTATTTGAAAATGAGACTGTATATCGAAAAATGAATACAATACAAAGTAAAAAGCATGATGTATTCACAACACAGATAAATAAAATTTCATTAAGTAGTAATGATGATAAAAGATATATATTAGAAAATAATATAAACACATTAGCTTTAGGACATTATAGAATAAGTTAGTTGGCGCCAACAATAGATTGCATGTTAGTTGTAAGTTAGAGTTAAGGAAAAATTTAAAAACTATAAAAAATATTGCATGTTAGTTGTAAGTTAGGTTTAAGAAAAAAATATAATTTTTTAAAAGAGGTGGGATACGCTGTGGCCCCCACCTCTCGTTAAACTAGAATAATATAAACAAGGTGGGATACGCTGTGGCCCCCACCTCTCGTTAAACATCGAGTATTATGAAGAAGATAGAGTACCTAAATTCTCTTTAAAAATAACTATACTCTTTCTGACGCGTTACCAACTTGGTAGCATGATTCTGAGTATTATTTTTTATCTATAATAAATAATGGAAAACATTTCTATCCATTGGAAAGATGAGAATAACAGAAGTAATCAAGAACATCATTTCTTATTACCATCTCCTAATTGTAGAGCTCTAATTATTGGAGAATCTGGATGCGGTAAAACGAATTTACTACTAAGAATGTTACTTATGAATAAGTGGTTAGATTATAATAATTTATTTGTTTATGGAAAGTCTTTGCACCAGCCAGAATATAAATTAATAAAATCAGGATTTGATAAAGGATATGGTAAAAACGAAATTCTTGAATTATTGGGGAAAGGAAGAGGTGATATCGATTCATTTATTAGAAATCTACCTAAAAAGAATAAAAAATCAAAATATAAGGTAGAATATTATGAAGATTCTTCCGAAATTCTAGACCCAAAAGAAGTTAACAATAATAATAAAAATTTATTTGTATTTGATGATATAATGAATGATTCAAATCAAAGTAAAGCTGAAGATTATTATACGAGAGGAAGACATAATAATACGAGCTCTATTTACATAAGTCAAAATTATTTTAAACTTCCTCGTCAAACAATACGATCCAACGCTAATGTATTTATATTGTTTTCACTACCTAAAAAAGATATAATACATATATACAATGATTTCATCTCAAAAGATATGGATTGGGAAGAATTTCGAGAGTTCTGTAACACAGTCTGGAAAGAACCATTCGGCTATGTTGTAATAAATAAAAATTTACCACCGACAGAAGGAAAATACCAAGCAAATTTCAATCAGATCTACATTCCTAAAAAGTTTTTTTCCTCTTAAATAAATGTATATATACAATACAACTCGAAAAGCTCATATAAAAAGAACTAATTCAATAAACTTAACCCTTGAAAATCAAAAATACATTGATGAATTGAAATTATTTTTGAAAACTAAAACAGGTTCAGGGTTATTAAATTCTATGTTAAGGAAACTTCCTTTACCAGAGATGCATTTAAATTTACCTAATAATGTTCCATCGGAAAATATTGAAAACGGATCGTTTAATAACACTGGGAAATATTCGTATTGCGGTCCAGGAACGAAAGTACAGAAAAGGTTAAAAGAAAGATATAAAGGTATCAATAGTTTAGATAAGGCCTGTAAACAACATGATATAAATTATTTTAAAAATAAATCTACCAAAGATAGAAATGCAGCGGATGATTTATTAGCAAGACAAGCTAGTGAAATTGCTTTAGATAATAATGAACCAGAGTACGTTAGGAAAGATGCAAGATTAGTAACAGGTGTCATGGGAATAAAATCAAGATTTGGAATGGGTTTATCAAAAAACGTAAAACTGAGCTCACGGAAGTGGGCTCTGAAAAATTAAAAGAAATATATTATAATCCTCAAACGGGATACTCGGGAATAAACGACTTAGTCCGAAAAAGTGGATTATCTTCTAAGAGAGTTACAGATTGGTTAAGTCGTCAGAATGTATATACACTACATAAACCGATAAGACATAAATTTAAAACAAGAAGGGTAATTGTGTCAAGTGTTGACGATCAGTGGCAGGCTGATTTAGTAGACATGCAAAAATATAAAAGTCAGAATAAAAATATAAATTATATATTAACAATTATAGATGTATTCAGTAAATACGCTTGGGCTATTCCTATTAAAAAGAAAACTGGAAATGATATTTCGAAAGCATTTGAAAATGTATTTAAAGAAAGAATTCCTAGAAAAATACACACAGATAAAGGACTTGAATTTATAAACAAACCAGCTCAAGAACTATTCAAAAAACATAGAATACATTGGTTCGCTACAGAAAACGAAACGAAAGCTCAGGTAGTAGAAAGATTTAACAGAACATTAAAATCTAAAATGTGGAAGTATTTCACTCAAAAGAAAACGAAGAAATGGATTGATATTCTTCCAGATTTGGTTAAAAATTATAATACAAGTAATCACAGAAGTATTAAAATGACTCCTGAACAAGGATCTCTCTCAAAGAATAGCAAATCTGTGTACGAAAATTTATTTCCTTCTACTGAGACTAAACTTCAGACATCGAAATTTAAAACAGGTGATAGGGTAAGAATCAGCAGAAAATTCAAAGATTTTAGAAAAGGCTATCTTCCAAACTTTACAGAAGAAGTATTTATTATTGCTGAAGTATTGAAAACAAATCCTGTAACTTATAAAATCAAAGACATGAATAATGAAGTGATAATCGGAAGTTTTTATGAACAAGAAATGGTGAAATATGAAAGCGAATTATATGAAGTTGAAAAAATATTAAAAAGAAATAAAGGCAAACTTCTCGTTAAATGGAAGGGTTATAAAACAACATCTTGGATAAATGAAAAAGACTTAACCGAAATCTAGAACGTGAAACGTGAAACGTGAAACATGAAACGTGAAACGACTTCCTTTTTCCTGTTTGCTGTTTCTATTTATGAAACAGATATCCTATGTAAAACAGAACGTGAAACAGCTTGTTGTTCATTGTTTTGCTGTTTGCTGTTTACAGTTTCTGTTTGATGTTTCTGTTTTTTTCCTCTATAATAAATGGCATATGTTAATATTAAAGAAAAATCTGATTTAGTAAATATTAGAAAAAAACTTCAAAAAAGATTTTTAAATGAGAAATTAGGTGAACAAGATATCTATCAAGAAGATATTAAACGTCTACAACCATTAATTGAACCTATTAAGGATATAGCTACACATCAAAAAGAAATACTTCAAAGTCAATCAGCAATACCAGCTATAACTATGAGTAGAACTCCTTTAGCTATTGAAGATGTACCAGCATCACCTAGTACTCCTGGGTATAATTTAGGAAAAATATCAGAAAAATATTTGAAAGGAGTATTTTCTCACAACAAATATGATAAAGCATTCGGTATTAAAGCGATTGAAGGAAGTACAGATTTTAAATTGGGTAATAAAATAGTTAAAATTGATGGTAATAATTTAATTATTGATGGTCATCAATATATAGGTACAGAAGGTTTATGGAAACTTTTAACCTTGAAAAAACCTGGAGAAGTTTCCAATAATGACTATAAAAATTATAAGAAAATAGTACTTCAAACTAAAGCGTTTTTAAAGGATGATGGAACTAGTGTTAAAGCGAATAGGGGTGATAAATATGATTTGTTTATTAAACCAATATATAATGAATATAAATTGCTTGAAGACATAGAGAAAACAACATCAGAAATACGTCAGAAAGCAAGAACACCAAGAAGAACCAGTGTAGGAGATATTTCTAATATTTCAGGTACGGGATTTAAATTTTTACCTTCAGATCCTGATGAGCTTGTTAATAGACATAGAATATTATTTTCAGAAATTAAATCGGGTAATACTAACGTTTTTAATGAATTACAAGCTATAAATGATGAACTGTTAAGATTAAGAATATTTGATAAAGATTTAATAGAATCTTTAAACACTTTTTTTCTCTATAATAAATGAGCATAGTTTTATCTAGTAATACATCCGATTTCAAATATAATTTTTATCCATCTATAAAATTAGATAATTATAAAACACATGAAATAGCCTTATTAAATATAGATATGTATCATTCAGTACCAAATATCGATGAATCAAATAATAAATTCGTATATGAATATGATGGTAAAATATTTGAAATAATATTTCCAACAGGTGCTTATGAGATTCAAACGATTAATGATTACATTCAAAAACAACTTGATAAAAATAAGCATTCAGAAGCATTTAACATTAAAGCGAATAATATCACTATGAAATGTATTATTCATATTGAGAAATCTAATCTTAAAATAAACTTTAATCATAATCAGTCATTGAATAAACTTTTAGGATTTAAATGGGGTATCATTGAGGGAATTGGTGAACATGAAGGCGAAAACATTGTTGATATTTTATCAGTAAATTCTATTTTAGTTAATTGCGATATTATAGAAGGTTCATATCTTAATGGAGTGCAAGAACCAGTTTTGTATAGTTTCTTTCCCGATGTTCCTCCTGGTTATAAAATGAATGAAAAACCTAATACAGTAGTATATCTGCCGGTTACAATTCCAACTATTAATTCAATTCATATTTGGCTTACTGATCAAAATCTTAAACCATTGAATCTTCGAGGAGAGATAATTACTCTTCGATTGCATTTAAAATCAACTTAAACTTTTTTTCTCTATAATAAATGGAATATAATTTAAATTGGAAAGAATCTTTAGAAAGGGATGATTCAATTAAAAGATTAGAATATCGTGATTATGAACCTTTTACAGGAACTAATTTAAATAAATCTACTGATATAAGAATATCAGTTCAAAATCAGGATGAATTTTTACTACCTTCTAGAAGTTATATTTATATCGAAGGTTCTTTAAAAAAGGAAGACGAATCAACATTCGAGAAAGATCAACCAGGAACTGGAACTGGAGCAGGAAAAGAATTATACATAAATTTAATTAATAATGGAATTATGTATTTATTTTCAAGAGTTGATTACCAACTTGGAAATGAAAACATTGAAGGATATTCGAATCCTGGGCAAACGTCAACTATGAAAGGACTTTTAACATACCCTATCAATTATTCAGAGGGCATGAATTTTATGTGGTTCCCTGATAAATGTGATAAAATATGTCCAAAAATTAATAATTCTGGATATATGGAGAGACATAATTACTTATTTAAAAACGCATCAGGAAATTTTAGCGTTGCTATTCCTTTAAATCATATATTCGGATTTTGTGAAAATTATGACAAAGTAATTTATGGAATAAAACATCAATTAACTTTGAGAAGAAAAGAACATGATAACGATGCTATATTAAAATCGCCTGATAAAGACAGTGAAGGTATTTATAAAGTTCCAGATGGTAAAATTATTTTATCAAAAATAGTTTGGAGAATTCCACATGTAACCCTTACAGATAAATATATGATTAAGTTAAGTAATGATATCCAGAACAAAATTGTTTTAAATGTTAATTTCTTAAACAGACAGTGTGAATCTGTAGAAGTAAATCAAGGACAAAAACAATTCGATTGGAGATTAAATGTAACAGCTGGATCAGAAAAACCTAGATTTATAATTTTAGCTTTTCAAGAAAATAAAGATGATAATCAAATTATGAATCCGGCTATATTTGATCATTGTAATTTAACTAACGCTTGTGTTCGATTAAATAGCGAAAGATATCCAGAAATGGATCTTCAACTTGATTTTAATGAAAATCATTATACAACTGCTTATAAAATGTTATCGGATTATTTTAATCATATACTTTATAAAGAAAAAAACTGCTCTATTACTTTATTAGAATACCGAAATTTGTATCCATTGCTAGTATTTGATGTAAGTAAACAATCTGAAAAATTAAAAAATTCAGTTACGGATATTAAAATAACAGCAGCTTTTCAAAAGAATATATCAAAACCTACAAAGGCTTATGCATTGGTATTATCAGAAAGAATTTTAAAATTAGAATCCGATGGAAATAAAATGAATATCGTTTATTAGTTTTTTTTCTCTTAAATAAATGAGATATTATTGTATTCACTGTAGAAAGATAACAAACACTGAAAATTTTCAAAAGGTGATAAGACATAAAAGTTCTATGTTTAGGGGGATTTGTGCAGAATGTGGAAAAGTTAAAACTCAATTTACATCTAATAATCAATAAAAAACTAAAGCAGAAT
>Ga0209621_1000019_pt1 | contig 7409 bp, 1 predicted proteins | sample TexAe_OM2H0_O3_FD_187941 | JGI IMG/M metagenome (GOLD analysis project Ga0209621, IMG submission 187941) | Forest soil microbial communities from Davy Crockett National Forest, Groveton, Texas, USA - Texas A ecozone_OM2H0_O3 (SPAdes) (version 2) | ecosystem: Environmental > Terrestrial > Soil >...
TTCATCGCCTGGGTACTTGGCTATATCGTATGCGAGCGTTGAGTCATATACTTTAGTAATTACGTACGGTCCCTTAAATCTGGGTTTAAACTTGTTACTTACAAGATTTCCTTGAAACAGAGATTTATACGCAACTTTATCACCAATGTTGAGTGGTGAAAACCTATCAGCAGGTGTCTTCCAATATTGTCGTAAACAAGGATTTCTTCTTGCTCCCGAATGTTGCTGTTGTACTAAGAAGTCACTTGGAGTTGACTTTATTGCTGAGTGCCAAGTGTTGTTATATTTTACAACTACTTGCGGTAGTTGTAAATCCCAATCAGTTGGGTTTTGCTGAATCATCATTCGCAAAGTCTGAAGGATGGTTCGGTTCACCCGTTCCGTAACTCCATTCGTTTGTGGCCGATGACTAGATGCCAATACATGCTCAATGGCAAACGCTTCCAATACTTCGTTAAAAAGTACTGAAGTAAACTCAGTTCCCTGATCAGAAAGAAGCTTCTGCGGAATCCGCGGCAAAAATGGAATAAGTTTGAATTTCAACGTAGTGCTAACGGTTTTCGCAGATTTATCCTTCATAGGAATAACAAAAAGATATTTAGTATAGTGATCAATTGCTACAAAAGCATAAGAGTGGTTTCGAAAAGTTCGCGGTAGTTGTAACAAATCAACTGCTAGCAATTCGAATGGATAAGACGTGGTTATCTTCATAACAGGCGGTATAATCACAGTAGGATTATTTTTGTTGATTTGACATGTCATACAAGACTTACAAATGTCCAAAGCAACATTAGCAAGTCTTGGATGCCATAAGTCTTCTCTCACCAATGCAATGATTTTCGGTGTTCCTAAATGTCCATTCAGTAAATGTAAGTCTAATACTAGCCGAATCAGATGAGACATGGATATAACCATTCGCGGATTATTATCATTTTGGATGAAGATTAAGTCTCCAAACAGGAAAAGATGTCTTTGATATGGTCGAAATATTTCTAATCCATGTTCTCGAAAAGTTGTAGTTTCGTAGGGATCCAATGCTCTCCTTAACTTGCGAAGAACATTGTCCTTAAATTGTTCTTGAAGTATTACCTCTTCATCGGCGCTAAATAATTCGTCTATTTCGTCGATGGTTAACTGACAAATGTTGACGATATTTATTTTGACGCTTTTCTTATTACATGGTTCAAGATAGTTAAAATGTATACCGGATACATTTTGTAAGTTACATACATCGACATCTCCAGGAGTTCCGTAAGTTAATGGATTTTCGTCATTGTAGAAAACTCTTACAAGGCAATTAGATAGATTAGCAAAGGCTAAGATTGCTTCTGGAATTGGAAGTTGGCCAGGTAATTTCAGCAACTTCAGCTTCTTCGTAATATTCCTGCCTTTCAGTTGGTACTTAGCGGGGTGCTTGATGAGTTCCTCCGCTACTGTTTCTCTAATATCCATATGATTATCAGGTGTCCCCTCCAACCACATAGATAAGGATTGAAATAATGAGTTTCCTCCTCCTGGCATTAAATGTACGGTATACCCTTCAGGAATAAACCCCGAAGGATGAACTTCTTCAATGGGAACAATTTCCAGTTGATCACTGAGATCTTCTGGAAGTGTCTCCACTGGAGATCTGGACAACGCATCGGCTACTACGTTATCTTGACCTTTTATGTAGCGGATTTCATAATCATAATCCGTCAGGTCACGCAAAGTACGAGCGATGCGTCCGTCAACTGCCGCCATGTTATTCAAATATACCAAAGGCTCATGGTCAGTGAAAATAATGAATTTCTTCGAACACAAGAATGGTCGTAAAGTTTTAACGGCCCATCTCAATGCTGCAAGCTCCTTTTCCGTTGTAGAATAGTTCAGTTGAGATTTGGAAAAGGTTTTGGAGATGTAAGATATGGGTCGATTTACGCCATCAATAGTTTGTGATAAGACTCCTCCTGCTCCAATTGACGAAGCATCAACGTGTAGTTCTAATGGTGGAGCTGTTGGGCTGTAGTCTGGAAAGGCTAACGTCGGTGGCTCCACCAACGCTGATTTTAACTTTTCAAATGCCTCCTGGCATTCTGGAGTCCAGTTAACTGTTTTACCCCCGACTTGAGCCGAAAGTGGCTTACAAGTTATTGAACAATCGGGAATATGTCTTCGATAGAAATTCACCATACCCAAGAAAGACCGTAATTGTTTTATGGTTGTAGGTTGTGGAAATTTAAGTACTCCACTTAGATTTTTCTCAATCGGTTGTATCCCTTCTGGATCAATTAAGTGTCCTAAAAATTGAACACTTTCACGACACAATTTCGTCTTTCCTGGCTTCAACTTAAAACCATTTGCTTCTAACGCACCCAACACTTTCGCCACTGAGCTTAAATGTTGGTCAAAGGTTTCGGATCGTATTATCAAATCATCGAGATATACCATTACTTCCGACCAAGGTATTCCTGCTAAGGCGAGCATCATGCCTCTTTGGAAAGTTGCTGGTCCTCCTTTTACCCCGAAAGGCATCCGAAGGAACTCGTAATGAGCCAACGGTGTTGAGAATGCAGTTTTCTCAATTGAATTTTCGGCCATCTCGATTTGATAATACCCCCTTACCAAATCGATGGTTGTAAACAATTTGGCTCCACTCATATTATATATGGAGTCAATCAAATTTGGCAAGGGAAAGGCATCCGCTTTTGTGTGCTTGTTGAGGGCACGGTAGTCAATACAAAGCCGTAGTTTACCGTCAGGCTTTCGTACTGGTACCACAGGAGCAGAATATGGAGAGTAACTGGGTCTGATAATGTTTCCTCTCTCCAACTCTTCACACTGTTCTTGAATTTCTTGAGCTAAAGGTCCTTGAAACCTTCGAACAGGTACATGAATTGGGATGTTAGTGTCCAATTCAATTTCATGTTGGATATTGGTTGCTAATCCAACGTCTTCATCATCCATACTTAAGACGGTTGGATACTGTAGAAGAAGGTTGATCAGTTGTTCTTTCTGCTCTTGATTAATGTTAACTTCGTTAATATTGAACTCTTCAATAATTTTCTCACGAGTCCAATAAGCGCTGCTTGATTGTTGTATTGAATCAAGTTGATGCCTATTTATAGAAACCTCTACGTTATCATTTGGTAATGCTGTAGCGATTCCTAACACTTGCCCTCTAGGTAGAAACCTTGAGGTGTCTTTCTTATTGCATATTGCAACTCGAAACGGTTCTTCGTTATTTATTATTCCGCTTACTACTTCTACTTCTTCTTTTTCTTGTGGCTCCACTAACATTGTCGAAGTAGGAGAGTTAATTCCTTGATATGCCATTTCGGCATCTATTATTTTGAAATGATTAGCAGGAATTTCCACATTCCTTGAGTTGATGACCTCCCGATATGTCGATTTCGTTGGATCTGTTGCTATGACCACGAAGTCATTTCCTGTTCTCTGGAAAATTTGATAAGTGGACATATCGGGTAATAAGTTATTCGCTCGTAGAAGCGTAACTCCAATTACCATAGAGTTATCCATAGCGGAATCTGGAAGTATATAAAATTCTTCCAGTGTTGATATATACCCCGTTTCGAATCTTAATCTTAAGATTACGAACTCGTGTATAGGAATACGCGCATTTCCAACGCCTGTGACCCTTGCGACCACCGATGGATATCTTTGTATACCATCCAATAATGAAACAGCACTTTCTTTTATCAAGTTAACTTCTGCTCCATTATCAATCAAACAATGGAAACAAGTTCCTGGATAGTCTACTACTTCTACTGCGACCATTAAAGGTTGGGTCTCGCATCTACTAAATTGTAGAAGTAGGGTTTCACTCTTATTTTCCTTTAAACTGTTGAAAGGTATTTCCGTTACAAACGATGGGGGACTCCCTATGGGAGTAGTTAACCCTTCAACCGTGACTGGCCCCTCAGTCACGGGGTCAATTAGTTTAAAGGACGCTCTTGATTTCGCGCCGGCAAACCACCAGTAGCATTGTTATTTTCTACTGAAGATCGTCTTGAAGTTCTTCTTGCTGGTGGCGAATTACTTTCTCGTCGTGGATTTCTGTTTTGCCATTCCGGGCAATGTTTGCCCACATGACCGTATTGGTTACATACGGGACAATTCTCCGGAAGGCGACGTTGTTGTTGTTGTTGGGGTTGTCGATATTGTGAACACTTATAAGACAAGTGCCCACTTTTCTTACAGATGGAACACTTGTTATTAAGTATGTAACAAGTGTCCTTTGAGTGCGTGGTTTTATCGCAAAAACTACACCACTGGTTGGTTTGTCGTTGCGAAGGTTTACGCTCACGATTATCCTGTCTACGGTCATCCGACCGTCCCGAAGAGCTTGAACTATCGCTAGTTTTTCGCTGTTTGTCTCTAACGAACTTGGGACTGCGGTTTCCCGTAGTCTTCTTTTGACGTTTTTCCTTTCCTCTAGATGACTTTTTCTCGACCGGCGGTTGTGGAGGAGGTTGGGTAGTGGAAGAAGTATTCCTCCAACGCTTCACCACATCAGTCCATGGTTTTTGTTGGGGTCTCGCTTCAGCCGCAACCCTAGATATATCTATTACTTCAGGAACGGATACTTGAGCATGTCCCTTTAAGTCCTGAAGATGTCTATCAGCTAGGTTTACTAACTGATCAAAAGTAACTTTATTTCCCGACAACCACTCGTGATTTCGGAGATATGTGGTGATCTCCTTGTTAATGGTAGTTGGCAAGGCTGATAAAAACACTTGACGTAATGTATCATGTTCCTTGCAATCATCATCCGAAGTGGTGGGGTAAGCCTTCTTTGCGAGATCCAACAACCTGATAGCAAAGATCCTGACCGTTTCATTCTTACGCATTTTGGCAGTCATAAAGTCTTGAACTGCCCGCTCTCGTCTGACGGTGTCCTCGTTGGTGAACAAATCTAATAAGTTCTGCTTGATTTCATCATAAGACTTATCCGCCTTATGGAGTTGATGGTAGAGAGCTAGGTATGAGGATTGTAAGTAGGATCCCAAGAGCCTCAACCAATCCTGTTTCTGTGTTGGATACAGGACCGTACAATATTCTTCGAACTCACGAAAGAATACTTTCAGATCTTGGTCCGTGTCAGGGTTGAACTTTGCAGGTGGCACAGCCTTATTAGATTTAGGCTTATTAAACATTTGTGCCATCATCGCAATTGCCTGGGAAACCATAGCATTATGAGCCTGCTGAACCGCGAGACTCTCCTCTACGAATTCCCGGAATTGTTTATCAGTCATGTTTCCTGTCGAGATACGGGGTGCGCTTGGGACATCAGTTACTGGTGGGAATGACGGTGGTGGTGTTACCTCACTGTCTGCTGCATTGGACGGCTTTGGCCGTACCGACCTTTCTGGTAACTGGGCAGTAGATAATGGAACTGGAGCGGCACGAGCCGATAACGAATCCGTTATTACTTTATACTTTTTCTCAAACCTCAGTTCCATGTCCCTCGAGTAACGTATAACACTCTCGAGCATAGATTGTAATCTGTTCACAGCATCCTGATCTACGGATGGTAAATTGTGAACAGTCGCATCCCGATTGTCATCCTCATGTTCTGGAGTGGAAGCAGCATTATTGTTGAATGTTACTGGCATATCAAATTCAATTAGCTGGTCCACTGTTGTCTTGATTTCATTATCCATGGTGTTTTCTGCCATCTTTGTTTATTATATTATAGCTCTTCCACGTGATCCTGGCAAGGTCGCCAATTATTTTTCTCTGTTAGAAATATCTCAACGGACAAAATATTACCACAGAAAAAAATAAAATGTTAAATATATTTCAATTAAACGAAAAAGAGCGATTCTTTTTTTTCACCCACCGTTTATTTTTAATTCCACTGATGAAGGCGGTTCTGGGTGATATGGTTGAAGTGCTCGCTCTCCCTTCCGTGTTATAAGGCGAAGTTGGAGATTCTTGTAGATTTTTCTTCAAAGAGATGCTTGATTGATCTGATGCTGAAATCTGGCCTGCGAGGAGACGATCTCAGGTTTTCTGAGAGTTCAGTAGGATCACGCAGTAGAGCAAATTGCAACAAATTCACAATACAAATTGTTATGTTTGTAGTGTAAAGGGTAATAAAAGTAAAATTGGTAAAAAAGCTTTTACTTTTAAAACAAAACAAGGTAAGAAACCAAGAACCTTGACAGCAAGGTCAGAATGTAGAGGAAGGGTCACTGGAGTGTAAATACTGGAGTCTTTAGGGCTCTGGTTAAGAACGGACAGGAATATCGATCTCTCACTGAAGAGATGCGAATAAAGAAATTCCTGTGTTCAATCCTTATTATTGAGGACTATATATGAAAAGGACTCTTGAAGGAGATGTAACCGAAATGTAGGTAGCTCCAATGTTGAAATGTATGTAGCTCCCACCTTGAAACTACGAGAAAAAATAATATTTTGTTACAAGGTATGTGAAGATATTTTCGTAAAAAAAACTAATATCGTGGCACTTACGTGAACCTGATTGTTGATGGGGTTCACTGCGAAAATGTTGTAGTCTTTATTTTTATTAAGTCCTTTTATATTATCAAACAATTGAATATATAAAGTTTATATTGTTCAAATAATGTATAATGTCTTATTTGGTATTGTTTTTCCTTTATATAATAAATTTATCTGTGAAAGATAGAAAAAAGAAAATTAGTTTCTGAAACCCAAAAATGTAAAAATAAAAGACACTTAGCTTTTATTTTTTTTTTAAGAATTGATGATCATTGTATTTTAGAGGAATTGGACCCTCCATATAAGATTTCTTCAACATTGAAAACCAACATCAAGAACATTCATGACATCAAGAATAATTATCTTCTACGACATCAATCTATTAAAAATATTAGCAATAGATATATGCTCACACCCCCTTACCAAAGTTGGACCCGGTACGATGAATGCCCAACTTTAGAGAAGGCAAGATGGAGTGTGCTAGATAATGAGTGTGATGGAAGTAGCCAATTCTATTATGAATATACAAATGATGAAAGTTTTGTAATTAACCAGAAAACATGTCACCTCTCTAAATTTGCAAAATGAATGAAAGAATTTAATCTTGATGATCCATAGCGGTCACCTGTTCGAAAACACGATTAAATTCTTTGAGAGCAGCCTCTCTGGAGATGCCCCTTTCCTTTGCAGAATTCCAAAGTTTGGTTATGTGCACTGTAGTGAGGGTGGTAAATTCAGGTGTAATAGCGGATGTTGAAGTTGTGGGTTTATTATTATTTGAAGCTCCCTCACTTACATGAGCTTGGCGTTGCATACGTTTACGTTTATCGAACCTCCGTAATCCTTTAACCTTGGATTTTGAGGTAGATGCAGTTGGTGTTGTTGGAAGAGTGTTTGTCGTACGACTCTTCTTTGTCTTGGAACTTGAGGGACCATCCATAGGC
>Ga0209621_1000020_pt1 | contig 7074 bp, 2 predicted proteins | sample TexAe_OM2H0_O3_FD_187941 | JGI IMG/M metagenome (GOLD analysis project Ga0209621, IMG submission 187941) | Forest soil microbial communities from Davy Crockett National Forest, Groveton, Texas, USA - Texas A ecozone_OM2H0_O3 (SPAdes) (version 2) | ecosystem: Environmental > Terrestrial > Soil >...
ATAATAAGCGAACATGATAATCTCTCTGATCTTGATGATCAGCAATATGCTGATTTATTAGTTAGTAATGATGATTATATTAATGATGTAAATTTAAATATATTAAATGTACAAAATAAATATGAGGAAATAATTAAACTTAAGGAACAAGAATTAAATTCAAGTTTAGTTGAAGCAATGAAAGACTGTAGTGTACAGAATTTAAGTATTCATGATAATGAAAGTAGACCTAAATTACCTACTCTAGAAATTCCAATCTTTGATGGTGATAAAACCAAATTTCAGCCTTTCCTTGATAAATTTAATTCGGCAATAGGAAATAAATCATCAGTTGCTAACGTCGATAAATTCTGTTATCTCCTGAAGTATCTGAAGGGTGGTGCATTGAAATTGGTTGAAGCACTGCCAGTCGTTGATAGCACTTATGAGACTGCTTTGCAAATTCTTAATAAAACTTACTTAAATTTAGATGAAATTAAATATGAATTAGCCCTTAAGTTAATTAATTTAAAGCTTTGTAAAGATAATTATGAGGACCTTTTTAATTTTTATTGTGAACTTGAATGCCTTTTGGGTCAAATTTCAAATTATAAATTAAATATTGAAGAGTCGTCATGGCTTATTGAGACCATAGTTTTTAGTAGAATTCCCTTAACTGTAAGAGAGATGTTTCAAAATAAGATAAATAAAACTTACCCAAATTTAGAGTCCATTAGAGAAAATTTCCCAACTATACTTTCTCTTTATAAATCTACTAAAACTAGTACACCTCCAAAATATAATAATTCTGATAACTCTCGTTCAAAATATGTACACAATAATAAACAAAGTAAGTCAAATGTAGAAATAAAACCAGAAAGGCCTCATGCTTCTTTACAGAGTTTTAATAACAATGTAACTGTATCAGCTTCTAATTTTAAGTGTAAATTTTGTAGTAGTGTAGAACACAATTCAAGTAGTTGTGACAAATATTCTAATTATGAAGCTAGAGTGAAGCGTTGTGACCAACTAAAAATTTGTCAAAAATGTACTGGTGAAAACCATAATAAAAAAGAGTGTAAAACTAAGCTAAAGTATAAATGTAGAGAATGTAGTGACGATCATGTAGTATCAATGTGCCCTGGTGAAAATGAAAATAAAAATGAAAATAAAAGTGAAAATAAAAATAAAAAATCTAAAACTTTTAACTCTAAAGTAACAAATGGTCACATTAGTTTAAATGGTACTGTCACTACAAACCCTATTTTGTTACCAACTATGACTTTGCAAATTAAAAATGATCAAAATAATTTAGTTGATGTAAGAGCTTACATTGATACTTGTTCACAACAAACTTTTATTAATAGGTCACTCCTACATAAATTGAACATTCCTTATGAAACTAAGTCAGAAACTATTAACATATCATCATTTGCTAGAAAAGATTCAGATAACTTTAAATCTATTAGTGCTAATATTTCTGTTAAAATTGGTAAAGTAGAGACCATTCTTAACACTCTTGCAATTGATAAAGTTTGTAATGACTCTATTAAGATTCCAGGTTTAAAAGAAGTAATTAATAATTTAGAGTCTACTTATGCTATCGCTGATAAAAGTTTAAATTCGGATGATGTTGATAATGTTGATGTGTTAATAGGAGCTGATTATATTCATCTTGTACATGAAGGTGTTGTTAAAATTGGTGATGGTATAGCTTTAAAAACTCCTGTAGGGATTTCTCTTATGGGTGATATCACTAAATATAAAGTAAATAATGAATGACAAAAAGCAAAGAGCCATAGCAATATCAAGGGTATTTATAATGTAATGCATGAGTCAATGAATAAAATTACATGTGTCAATAATTTACTGACTACTGAGACTCTCAATACTGATGAAGAATTAGATGAAGGTATACAACAGTTATGGATATTAGAATCGGTTGGAATTAAAGATACTGATCATACTAATGAAAATAAGATCATGGCTGAGAGGTTCAATGACTCATTAATATATGATGGTAATAAATATTATGTGGAATTACCATGGAAAATACCCTGTCCAGATTTGTTGGATAATTTTAATATTGCTAAAGCTCATTTGTTTAAAAATTATAAAAAGTTAAAGAATTCTAATAAACTTGACTTGTACAATGAAATTTTTAAAGAACAGTTAGAGTTAGGATTCATTGAGGAGGTCAAAAAAGACCCATTTAATAAAGTTGGTTGTCATTATTTAACACATAGAGGTGTGTATAGAGAAGACTCTTTAACCACTAAATTAAGAATAGTTTATAACTGCAGTCTGAAAGACTCTAATAAAACTAGTCTTAATAATTGCCTTATTGAGGGTCCCAATTTAGTGAATGATTTAGTAAAAGTCCTTTTAAGATTTAGATTAGACAAGTATGCAATAGTAAGTGATATTTCAAAAGCATTTTTACGCATAAATTTAAAACTAGATTATGATAAGGATCATCTTAGATTTTTGTGGTTTAAAGATCCTTTTAATACTAACAAAGGGTTGACAACTTATAGATTTAAAGTAATTTTATTTGGCGCAAACTGTTCACCAAGTATTCTAGCCTTAACTATTAAAAATCACCTGAATAGATTTCCTGAATCTGTTGCATTAAATTTACTCAAAAATTCCTTCTATGTTGATAATGTTCTGGGTTCAGTCTCCTCTGAAGAGGAATTGATTACATTTTATGAAGAATCTAAAGCCATTATGAATAAGGGAAATTTTAAGTTAACTGAGTGGATTTCAAATTCTAATTCATTAAACTCACTCATTAATAAAGAAAATCTTGGTTATAGTGGTGATATTAGTAAAATTAAAGCTCTGGGTATAAATTGGATTTTAGATGAAAACTCAGACAAGTATGATTTCATTTGTACTAAACCATACAATATTAAAGAAAATGCTAGTACAAAGCGTCAAATTTTGGCGGAGTCATCCAAAGTCTATGACCCTCTCGGTCTGTTTCTTCCAGTAACTATAAGATCTCGTATGTTTTTACAAGGTTTGTGGAAGAAATCAGTAGGGTGGGATGAAACTTTAGAACCTGCTGATGTAAAGATTTGGCAAAAGTTAGCCAAAGACTTAAATAAAGTTCAAACTATTAAAGTAAATAGGTACACAGGAGAGAGGTCTAAAATTAATACTTTGCATATTTTTACAGATGCAAGTTCACAGGCTTATGGTTGTTGTGCTTATCTTGTCAATGACACAAGTAATTTAGTTTATTCTAAAAGTAAAGTTACACCCATAAAAAACAAGCGTTCAATTCCTCAGTTAGAATTGTTAGCAGTAACTTTGGGAGTAAAAATTTCTAAGTTTCTTTTAGAAACCTTTAAAGATGTTAACATTAAAGATGTATATTTATGGTCAGATAGCCAGGTATGTTTAAACTGGTTACAACAAGGTAAAAATTCTAATAACAAAAATGTTTTTGTTAAAAATCGCCTTCATGAAATAGAGAAATGTGATGTGTTCATTAATTATAGATTTGTCTCTACTCATCAAAATCCTTCAGATTTCTTGTCTAGGGGTCTTAGTTTTAAGTTAATTAAATCTAATAAATCATGGTTTCATGGGCCAAAATTTTTATTGGATAAAAATCAGTGGGAAGAAACTCCTATTCTATGTAAAATCAATAAGACTATAATAAATTCTTCAATAGTAAGTGATCCTCTTTTTGATGTAAATAAATTCTCCAATTTTAATAAAGTTATTAGAATAACTAACTATTGTTTAAAATTTATAAATAAATGTAGGAAAAACAAATTAATTAAATTTGATGCCCATCATTATTGGTTGTCATATATTCAAAAAAAGGAATTTTCTCAGGAATACTCATTTATTCATTCTAATTCAAAGTATAAACCTGAGACTGGTCTTTCTTTAATATCAGATTTGAATTTATTCCTAGATTCTGAAGGCTTGTTAAGATGTAAAGGTAGAGTAAATAAATCTAAATTAACATATAATGCTAAGCATCCAATACTTCTTCCTAGAAATAACCACCTAACAGATCTCATCATTAGGGACACACATATTAGAGTATACCACATGGGTGTTTCGCAGACACTTACAGAACTCAGAAAAACTTTTTGGGTCCCTAAAGGACGGGTAACTGTGAAGTCTGTACTTAACACTTGCACAACATGTAAAAGAATTCATTCACACTCTTACAAAACACCTAGTCCTCCTCAACTTCCTACTGAAAGAGTAAATTTCTCCTATCCGTTTGAGTCCACAGGGATAGATTACACAGCGGCTATTAATATTTCTCTCAATGATGTTACATTTAAAGTTTATATTGTTTTATATACTTGCTCTGCAACAAGAGCTATAAGTCTAGATATTGTAGAAGATTTAACCACAGGTGCTTTTGTTGCCTCATTTAGAAGGTTTTGTGCTAAGCATAACATTCCTAGAGTAGTGTGGACAGATAATGCCTTATACTTTAAAGGTGGTGAAAAAGTAATTCAAAATTTATTTGATTCTAATGAAATTACTAACTATTTTCAGCAAAATAATATTAAATGGAAGTACATACCAGTAAAATCACCATGGTATGGTTCAATATGGGAACGCAGTATACAAAGTGTAAAAAACTGCATAAAGAAGAGTGTTGGGTTGAACAAATTAAACTTATTTGAACTATTAACATTGATAACAGAAATTGAGAATGTTGTCAATAACCGACCATTAACATATGTTGATAATGAAATTGATGACTTCGAACCTTTGACACCTAATCATCTGTTAAAGGGTTATTCAACTAATTTGTTACCGGAAAATACCATATATGATGATGTAGATTATTCAGTTGACCACATAGGTTTAAATAATGAATTAAATAAAAAGTTAAAAATTAAAAACCAGTTTATCTCTAGGTGGGAAGCAGAATACTTAGCTTCTCTGAGGGAACGTCATAAAGATTGTTATAACAATAAATATTGGGAAGATAGCATCAGAATTGGTGACATTGTATTGATCCAAGATGCAACTCCCAGACTTACATGGTCATTAGGTAGAGTAATTGATTTGCTAACTGGAGAAGACGGTGTCACAAGAGTTGCTCGACTGAAGACTTCCTCAGGTGAAACAACAAGAGATATAACTTTACTATATCCACTGGAATCCAGTTACAATAATTCTGACAATTCTAATGAAGAAGAGTCAATTGTAATCCCTCCTGAATCTCCAGTTCTTAAAACTACAAACAGACCAAAAAGAAAAGCAGCAACTAAAGCTGATCTGTTCCTTAAAAGTAAAATAAAGAAAGGTGAAATTTAATTAAATGTATTATATTTTTTTTTCAGGTGTAATATTTATGAATACTTTTAAGGATGTAAATATTTGGTATTTGTAAATATTTGACATTTAAAATGCAACACTTTTATATTTGAAGTGAGGATAATTTAGGTTAGTTTAGTATTAAGGAATAAATGCTACATTTTTCAATGAAAAATGAGGATGGTAATTAAGGTCGCTTCTTTTGTTAGAGATCTTAATAAAATAAATGCTACATTTTTTGACATTTCAGAAAATGAGGAAAATTTTGAAGGGCAACCTTTAAGACTAAGCAATCAGAATATAATTTAATTTTGATTTCTTTGATTATTAAATTCATAAGTATATAAATTTCAAATTCATTGATTATTAAATTCATATTGATTATTAAATTTAAAATTCTTAAATTTTTCTTCTTTTAATGTACCATGTTATCTCAACAATTTAACTTTAGCGGGAGAACAGTTCAAAAAGAAAAACTAATGTTAAAAACATTATTTTTTCTTTCTTTCCCCTCTGACTTTATAAGATATATATACATAAGTAAGTATATATATATATTTAATTTATAAATTTAAACCATGGTGAGATATATTTAGTTTGAGACCCTATGGTTACAAAAGAAGAAAGGAAAACCAACTAAAAGAAAACACGAGAAGAAGCTACTCTAGGCTAGGGCAGAATTAAGAGAGAATTAAGACTGGAAACACGATGTTGAGTTAAAGTGAAATTCAATGAAATAATAAAGTTCTTTGATTCTTTTTATATTTATAGCCTAGAATCAGTGGCTTTTATGGAAACTAAAAACGACAAATGCTAGGACTCTACAAGAAGCTCCAACTACAAATGAGGTGGGAATTTTATGTATTCTTTTTGTACCCTAGGTCTTAACTATTATTATCTCACTATTTAAATGTAAACTAATAAATTATTATTACTTTTTTTTTATACGATATCTTGGTCTTTTTGATTAATTTACTTTTATAATATAGTGGACCATTTCCTCTATAAGTAAGCTTAATCAGAATCTTAAATTTCCCTTGACTTATGCCCAGGCCATAGTTGAGTTGACTGAGATAGCAAAATATTCATACCATAATAATATTTTTTCGTATAGTGGTGGAGATGCGCGGGCAACTTTCTAGCCCATTATTATAAATATTAATATTAAAATCATTGTCTTTTTTTTCTCAAAACTGATTGCTTATTATTAGGGTTATGTTCTAGACTCTTTGGTAATTGTAGCATTCACGATAATTGATAAACTTGATATTTTAATTAACAAAATTGATGTTTTATTTGCATTTATCAATCAGCACTATTAATTACCATCCTCATTGATATTTTTTTAAAGTTTAAGTAGCTTATTTAATTATTTGGGGTAATTGTAGCGCTAACAGTAGTGGATTTTTCATACAAGACAAGGTTGCTATAACTAGCAATATACCTACGCTTTGCAAATTTGACTGGAACTACCAAGCCTAATTAAGGTTGGATCAACACAAAAGTGGTGTTATTTATTATTAATCTGGATTTAAACATAAATAAGTTTAAATCTAAAATTATAAATAAAAATAATTCTAATGTAGCCTATTTTATTCAGGTAAATTTATGGATTGTAGCCTGTATTTATTTAAATTGGTCTAGCTTATTAATATTTGCTTGGTAAGTTGATATATTATTTACGTAAAATATTTATTTAAATTTATCAAAATTTTGGTAACGTTATTAAACTTAGAATTGATTTGCCATAATTTGAGCATTATTAAAAATAATTATTTCTTACGTGTT
>Ga0209621_1000022_pt1 | contig 6843 bp, 1 predicted proteins | sample TexAe_OM2H0_O3_FD_187941 | JGI IMG/M metagenome (GOLD analysis project Ga0209621, IMG submission 187941) | Forest soil microbial communities from Davy Crockett National Forest, Groveton, Texas, USA - Texas A ecozone_OM2H0_O3 (SPAdes) (version 2) | ecosystem: Environmental > Terrestrial > Soil >...
AAAGGAAATTATTCACAGAGTTGGTAATAATTATCCTTCTCTTAATGATTTGTTTACAAATTATATAGAAGTTGTGAGAACTCTTACTAAAGTTTCTTCGCAAAAGCATGAAAAACCTAAATCCAGCTTTAAAAGTAGTAATAAACAAACTGTCTCTGAAAATAGTACACTTCAAAATTTTAAAACTGAATCTTCTCAGATAAATGATAGTACTGCTTCTTCTAGTTATGCCAATAAAGCCAATGTGAATCCTATTAATAAAAAGACTAATAAAGTAAAACCTTGCAAATTTTGCCAGATATCTGGTCATTCGATGTTCATGTGTAATAAATATATTACACTTGAGCAAAGACAAAGAAGGGCCAGAGAATTGAATTTATGTTCTTTGTGTTCTGGTGTTGGGCATGATGAAAACAGTTGCTTTGGTAAAGATGATAAATTAAAATATACCTGTTTTCAGTGTAATTCTCGTAGACACATAGCTGCATTTTGTGATCAAGCTAATAATAAAGATAAAGATTTAGTAAATTGTCTATGCATTAGCTTTAATCAGAGATCTGACAATGTATATTTACTCCCAACTTTAACATTAGAAGTCATACGAGGTAACAAGGTAAAGACAGTTCGCTGTTTAGTCGATTCTGGTTCACAGAGGTCATATATATGTGAGAATATAGCTAAGCAGTTGTGTGCTAATTACAATGACCTAAAAGATATTAACTTTGACATCCAAACATTTATAGGAATTGGTCAGAGAAACTTTAAACAAATTACTTTAGGTTTAAAACTGGAAAACCAAAATATTATAACTATGCCTTTACTGGTAGATAAAGATCTTAAACTAAAGTATGAAGTAAATGGTTTAGAATATGCTTTAGATAATTTAAAGAAAAGATATAATTTAGCAGATTCCTCATTTTATAATGGCTTAAATAAATCTAGTTTTGAAATTGATGCACTACTAGGTGTAGATGTATTACAGTTTCTTCCCTCTTTTGAATTAACTTCTTGTATGAATGGTAGTTGTTTTTTAATAAATAAGAAAATCCTACCATTTGGAAACATTGAACATTTTTTAAATACAGATCAGTTATCTAATTTATATAAACAAAATAACAGTAAATGTAATAGTCCATGTGACAATAATGTAAATAATAATAATAGTCCTTGTATTAATGAAACTATTATTAATTCAATAATTTCTCCTTTAAAAACTTATTTTAATCCAATAGAAAAAATATTAACTGATACAGATATTGACAATGGCCTAGAAAATCTATTTTCTTTTGAATCTATGGGCATTTCATCATCAGACCAGGACATGACAGATTATGATGTTGATATGGTTAAGAAATTTAAAGATAATATTGAATTTAAAGATGGTAAATACTATGTTAAATTACCATGGATAGAAGATAAAATTAATTTAGTGCCCTCAAACTTTAAAGTTGCTCTTGCTGTTTTAAATAAAGTAACTACCTATCTTAAAAATAATAACCTAATGAAAGCATATGATGATGTCTTTCAAAAACAATTAAATGAGGATATATTAGAGCAAATTTCTGTAAAACCTCACCAAATTAATGATTATGTTTATGTTCCTCACCGCCCTGTGATTAGAAGTGATCCACAGGTAACAACTAAAATTCGTCCTGTACTGAACTGTTCTTTAAAAGTGAATAAATTATCCCCATCTCTTAATGAAGCTTCATATACTGGTTTAGATTTGATGACTTCCCTTTTAAAACTTTTATTTATCTTTAGGACTAACAACTATGTAGTACTAAGTGATGTGAAACAAGCTTTTCTAATGATAAGGTTGAGGGATGAGTTTGATAAAAACAAATTTTGCTTACTATGGGAAAAAGATGGACAACTTGTCACATATAGGTATAAAACTATAGTCTTTGGATATACCACCTCTCCCTTTATCCTTCATTATGTGATGGCACATCATGCAGCAAAATTTCCTAATGATAAATGTACTCAAATTTTAAGCTCTAATTTTTATTGTGATAATTTGATCTTTACTGGTAATGATGTCTCTGAGTTAACATCTTTGTATAAATTGACATATGATAGAATGGCTATGGGGGGATTTATTTTGAGGTCATGGAATTCAAACAGTTCAGAACTCAGAAATGTCATGCAGCAGGATGATAGACTAGTGGAACATAGTGATAGCTTAGAAAAGATTTTAGGATATAGATTTAATACAGTTAACGATACTATTTCATTAGCAAAAGTAGATTTTGATTCTTCTGCAAACTCAAAGCGCCTTATCTTATCTGAGACTTCCAGACAGTTTGATCCATTAGGATTGGCTCTTCCTGTTACCATTAGAGGTAAATTATTAATAAGATCTATATGGGAGCAAAAATTTGGATGGGATGATGTGCTACCTTCAGAAGTGATCAATGAGTGGCAGAAATTAGAGAGTGATTTAAAAAGATTGCATGAAATAGAATTTCCTAGACAAGTACTTAATGAAAAATATTCTTATGCTATGCATATATTTAGTGATAGTAGTAAGTTAGCTTATGGTTTTACTGCTTATTCCTGCAATGATAATAGTGAAGGTCATTTGTTATACTCAAAAGCTAAAGTAGCTCCTGTAAATACTAAAAGACAGTACAGTATTCCAACCTTGGAATTTATGGGAGTTCTGTTGGCTCTCAAATGTTTAGATGCCATATTAAGTGCTTATAGTAATATTCATTTTAAGTTTGTAAATTTATGTGTGGATTCTCAAGTAGTTTTAAATTGGATGTTAACTAAGGAAACAAAATTGAAATCCAAATATATTAAAAACAGGCTGAAAGATTTTAATTTATTGATTAATCATTTAAGAGAAACGTATGAAATAAATTTTCATTATTCATATGTGAATACTAAATTTAATTTAGCAGATTTGGTCAGTCGTGGTATTAATTATAAAAAATTTAGTGAAGTAATGGATACTTGGTTACATGGTCCAGAATTTCTTACTAATGACCTTAGTAAATGGCCTCAGTATCCACTATTAAGTGTATCACCTGATATTAAACATTTAACTATTGTAAATGCTAATACTACTGTTAATGAACAACCTATTCCTATTTTTGATATTACCAAATTCTCATCTTATCAAAAGGTTATTAATATCACCTCTTATGTGTTTAAACCATTTTGTTTGAAAACTCAGTGTAATCCAAATATCAAGTCTTTGCATTATTGGATCAAACAAATGCAGTCTTGTCATTTTTCCACAGAAATTGAATATTTAAGTTCTAAAGTAAAGTCAAATAATATCCCTCTTTTAGTATTAAATTTAAATTTATTCCTTGATGAAAATAATATTCTAAGAACAAAAGGAAGAATATCAAAATGTTTATATTTTGACTACAATGTCCATAATCCAATCCTTTTGTCAAAGTTTCACCATTTTACAAAACTTTTTATAATGCATTGCCATAGTAGAGTACAGCACTTGGGTTTAAGTTCTACTTTAAATTATATAAGATCTCAAGGCTTTTGGATACCTCAGTCAAGATCTGTAATAAAAAATGTGATTAATCATTGCATCTTGTGCAAAAAAATTAATATTTTTGCTTTTAAGTACCCAAAGTATTCTAGCATACCAAAACATCACTTAAAATTAATCACACCTTTTCAACATACAGGCATAGATTATACAGGAAATGTATGGGTCAGAGATCCTGTGACAAATACAAGTAATAAAATGTTCATATTAATATTCACCTGCTTGAACATTAGGGCAATCCATTTAGAATTATTACCCGATATGTCAGTCACTAATTTTTTATATGCCTTTCAACGTTTCTGTAATTATTACAACATTCCTCACTACCTGTACAGTGACAATGCTAAAACATTTTCCAAAAGTACTGATATTTTAAATAAAGCTTTAACATCAAGTGAATTTAGTGCTGAACTTTCAAAATATAATATCAAACACATTAAGATTCCTTTGTTTAGTGCTTTCATTGGTGCCATGTGGGAAAGAATGATTAAGGTAGTTAAAAGCTGTATGTATAAGGTTATAGGTCGTTCTAAGTTAACATATTTTGAGCTACTTACTAATCTTTCAAATATTCAGAATGCTATTAATAGCCGACCACTTACATATGTCTCAAACTCTGACAACTTACAACCCATAACACCTAATTCTTTCTTAAAGTTACATTGTAACACTTCTCTTATACTCAAAGAAGAATATGACGATTCTTGGGTTGATAGTCATAGTCAAAATAGGGTTGAACAAACTTTAGAGCAAAATGAAAAGATCCTAGAAAATTTCCGAAAACTCTGGTTTGAAAGTTATCTTTTAAGCCTTAGAGAACATAGCCGAGATCTATATCAAATCTCTTGGGAAAATAAAATCAAAGTAGGTGATGTGGTTTTGATAAGATCTCCAGTGAAACCTAGACCTTTTTGGCTCCTTGGAAAGGTTTTGGAAGTGGTTATTGGCTATGACAATAAAATTCGATCTGTAAAACTGAGGCAAGGTAATGGTCAAATAGCATACCACTCAATAGTAAATTTGTACCCTCTTGAGTTATCCATTACTCATAGTGATAACGCACCAATTGAAGACAATTCTCCGAACAATGACATAAGTAATATCAATCCTATCAACAACCAAGATAATAGTACTACAGTTGCAACAAAACCTAAACGTAAAGCAGCTGAAAAATGTAGAAAATTCATCAAAGATTATAGTGAACACTTTGATGAATAAACCAGATTAAATAACATGTGAATTAAATATATTTTTTTTTGTGAAACCAACATATTAATTAGTGAATTTAACATTTCCATGAAAGTAAGTTGATTGTATTTGTCTCACAAATACAATAATTTTGTGGGAGTGTAAAATAATTTGTGAAACAATAAAATTAAAATAACTATTAATAGTAAAATATTGAGCTAAAATATTTGTTAAATTTTTAAGAATATTAAACAGTAAATATTCAAATAATATTCTCTGATACATAATAGCTTTATTCATTTGTTTTAAAGCATATTTAATAGACGTGCGCGTGCGCATCAGTAGTAAAATCGCGCATGCGTCATAAACGCCGTATCCAATCGTATATTTTAAAAATAGTATGAATTTTGAGTCTGTATTGAAAACACTTATAAAAAATTTGTGATAAACTCTAAAAGTTTAAACTATTGAAAAGTTATAGATAATTGTGTCTAGCTAATTTAATATTATTTATTATTGGTCCACAATAATAATTAATATATCAAGATTCATTTCTTAATGAAAACTATAAAAATTAATTAATTGAGAGGTTATTAATAGGCCTTGTAAGTCCTATCCTGGAGTTTATATCTGGCGCCGGATAATTGAACTTAGGTTGGGTAAGGTCTTTAAATTTAACATTTAATAATTAAGAGAATTTCAACTAAAGGTAAGAATTTTAACTATATTTAAAATTAACAATATAAAATTCTTACAAAAATTAAGAAATGAATTATTGACTACTAGAAACTATTAATGGTTAAACTAGGCCCTAGGCTTGTGGGCTACATAATTTAAAGGCTATTATTTAGCTAGCCTAGACTTACTTTAAAATTTTATACTAAGGTTTGGTATTGCCTTACTTAAACTAATGTGATTTAAACTATTAATAGTCTAAGCTTATTTTTTGAAATTAAGCTTGAAGCCTAAATTAAAATACTTATTTAATTTAATATAACCTAACCTAGGTACCTTATTATAATAAGACTGTAAATAGGTCTAACCTAAATTAATATAACCTAACTTGTCACTATAGTTATGGGCCTAACCTAATTAACATAGGTCTAAGATAGACTTAAGCCTATAATTACCATGGCTGGTAGTGATGATATTGAAACATCTAGTAAATATAAATCCCAAATTTCCACCATTTCTAGGAAAAGAGGATATAATAAAAGAACTATTACCATAGTTATAAATAAATTAAATGAGTTTAAAGCTCAAGATAAATTAACTTCTTCATTTTTTAAAGTTCAATATGAAAAGATTTTAAAAGAAGTTGACCTTATTAAAATACATGATAGTGAAATATTAAATGTTTTAGAAGATGAAAAGGTTGAAGAAGTTGATTTTGATTTTTTTACAAAAGAAGTTGAATCACAAGTTGAGTATCATTTTTCTTTGGAATTGTCTTTAGATGATTTTAGAGAATTTATTGAGGCTTCCTCAGCTGATAAACCTAACCTAAATAATGATAGCCTAAACTCAACAAATCAGTTTTTACAAACTTTAAATAATTTACATATTAATGAACCTAAGCCACCACCCTTAGAATGTGACTATTTTGAAGGTTCAAGTAAAGATAAATTTGAGTTTCATACATTTTTAACACAATTTAATACTATCATAGATTCTAAAGCTTATTCAAATAGTGTAAAGTTGTCATATCTGCATACATATTTAAAAGGGTATGCTCGTAAATTAATAAGTCATCTTTCAATAAAAGATGAAAACTATCCAATAGCAATTGACTTATTAAAAGAACAATTTTTAGATGTACCTTATATTATTGATGAAATTTATAAAAGGTTAATAAATAGTAAACCTCCTCAAGGATATGATCCAGACTTTATTGGATTGAAATCTTACATTAATGAAATCCGAACTCTTGTTTATGATTTAAAAACTTATAATATTGAATTTATGATTGAAGGGTCTGCTGGAAATTCACTTTTGAGTCACATAGTTTTTAATAAATTACCTATAGTTTTTAAAAAGGAAATTATTCACAGAGTTGGTAATAATTATCCTTCTCTTAATGATTTGTTTACAAATTATATAGAAGTTGTGAGAACTCTTACTAAAGTTTCTTC
>Ga0209621_1000023_pt1 | contig 6550 bp, 2 predicted proteins | sample TexAe_OM2H0_O3_FD_187941 | JGI IMG/M metagenome (GOLD analysis project Ga0209621, IMG submission 187941) | Forest soil microbial communities from Davy Crockett National Forest, Groveton, Texas, USA - Texas A ecozone_OM2H0_O3 (SPAdes) (version 2) | ecosystem: Environmental > Terrestrial > Soil >...
AAAAATTATTATAAAGTAATTAAAAGGTAAATAAAATGGCCACAGAAAAATAAAAAATAAAAATTTAAATATATATAATTTTTAATACAAAAAAGAAAGATAAAAAAAGTTTTTTCTTTATTCTTTCTTTTTTTGTATAGTGGAGGGGAAGAGCCAAAATTGAATTTTAATTAAAATTCAATTTTGGTCTAAATGAAAAAATAAATTTGAAATCAAATTCATTTTTACATTTTTATTTCAAACATATATTAATATTTTTATGTTGTTCATAAAGATAGCAATATATGTTTGATGTTATTTAGAGATATCTGCTTTACACTTAAATTATATTTGACCTTTTTCTAACAATTCTTTGTGTAAATTTCTGCATTTAAGTGCTGCTTTTCTAGGAACTTTATTATTATTATTATGATTATTAGAAACTGCTTCTGACTGATTATTTGTATCAATAGGCTCTGATACACTTTTATGCAGCAGAATTATATCTGTAGGATGTCTACTAATAATTTCTCTATTAGATTTTCTAATGGTAACAGATACAGTTTCACCCAATGAATTGTTTGTTACTTGAGTTACAGTTCCAAGTTGAAAGAAATAAGGTTTACAATATTTTTCTTTTATAGCTATGATATCTCCAATTTCAATATTTGTATGTTTTTTATTTTGATATCTGTCTTGCTTATTAGTAGCAAGATACTGTAAGTTGGACAAGAATTCCTCATGATACAGATCATTTAAATTTGCTTTCACTTTTCTGTACTTTTGAAAAGCTTCAAACAAAAGATCATGATCTCTATCAGAGGACCAATCTGGATCTTCAGATTGACCTTCCTCATCATTATATAAATATTTTGAAATAACCACTGAAGGTACTTCATACCCCTTGACCAATATCTCAGGAGTTAATGCAAAAGGGATACTGGGGTCTACATCAGGGTTAATTAATAAAGATTTAAAAGCTATTGGCCTTTTATTTATTAACATATTGGTTTCCTTAACTAATAAAGAAAACTCATCTAATTTTAATATATTTTTACCAATGGCACTATAAATAATAAATTTCACTTGTTTGACCAAAGATTCCACAAGACCTCCCAAAAAACTAGCTTTAGCTGGATATGGAGAGAATTCTAGTACTTTAATATTATGTAATGTTAAATAATTTTTAACATCATCATCATTTAAAAAGTTTTTTATTGAGTTTATAGAACTTATAAAAGTTGTTGCTTGGTCACAAACTATTACTTGTGGAACCCCATAGTCAAACACATGAAATTGAAATGCAGAAATAAAAGACTTATTATCTAAATTACTACATACTATTAAATTTACTGCCCTTGTATAGGTACAAGTTATGATTAATATATATACTTTTTCTTGAATATCATTAATTTTTATAGAAAATGGTCCCAGATGATCTAACAGGATTTCCCTATACGGTACTTTTGAAGGATTTATTCTATAATCCTTGTAATGATTTTGGTTATTTTTTATATTTCTTCCATACATTAGTTTGCATTTAAAGCAATCCTGAATATTTTTCTTTACAACTGAATAAGCTGTAGGAATATAAAACTCTTTTCTTAATATAGACAACAGTTTATAAATACCAGCATGCTTCATTTTTAAATGTAATTCTTTTATAATAATTTCTGTTAATTTATTATTTTTGTGAAGCAATACAGGATTTCTTTGTTCAAAATTAGAGTTCAGATTTGCAAATTTACTTTTTACTCTAATAATTTTATTTTTATCAAGAAACAGATTAAGTTGTGTAACTAATACAGTTTCCTTATTTTTTATTGGATTAGCTAAAAATTGTAATGTGTCTTGGAAGTTTTCTAGTTGAGACTGTCTTATAATGACATTACAACTCTCTTCAAATGAACAAACTGTATTTGGACCATAATTTGGGAATAAATTTGGGTTTTTCAAATTTACTTTTATTTTTAAATTATGAATAAATTTTCTTACAAAATGTGATACTTTACAAATTTTAGTAAAAGAAGAAAACCTATCTAATTTAAATAATGGTAAATACTGACAAGTTTGAACATTGAATACATTAAAATTTTCAGTACTATTGTATAAAGGGTTAGGTACTGTAACCCTTAAACTTTCATTGTTATTATCTATAATGGGGCCTGTCAAATAATTGGTTTTATTTAAAACTTTATAAGAGATACATCTAGTTACAAAATCCCCTGGGTTCATAGAACCGTTACAGTGGTGAAATGTTATAGGATGCTTTTCACACGCAGCTTCAATAAAATTCAACACATTATTTATTACAGAACCTTTCTTTTCTATTTTATCAAATTTTTGAACTTTGTTTATTAACCAGTTTAAAGCCACCATTGAGTCACTATAAACATGGACATCTTTTATGTTTAAAGGACAAAATGTATTTGTTAAATTCTCTATCATTTCATTTATACATTCAACTCCAAATTTGACAGCAAATAGTTCTAACACAGGAATGGACCTTTTACTGTTTACATTTGAAATGATTTTATTTTTTGCACACAAGAAGTGTAGTTTTTTATCATTTACATTTTGTAAATATAATACAGTACCATAAATGGCTTTACTGGCATCTGTATAAGCTATAATATTATATGGGGCTGAATAATCACCTATAAATCTTTTTAACTCTGGTTTTTTACTTTTGTTATACTGAGAACATATATTTTTATATTCTTTTAATATTTTACTATCTAATTTGGTGTCCCAAGAAATGTTTTTATTACTTTGCAAACTATGTAAAAATAGTTTTGCTCTATTTTTACCAGGTAGCCCTATATTTAAAGGGTCAAATAATCCATTTACGGAAGATAAAATTGTTCGCAAAGTATTGGCCTTAGGATCTAAATTATTATTGTTATTATATATGGTATCATTTTTAGTATCCCAAATCATTCCTAATAGCTTTGTTGTATGATCTCCTAAAGAGTCATTTTCATTTTCAATGTGTAAGTCACCATCCTTTAATTTTTTAAATTCTGGGGAATTACTATAAAATTTTTGTAAATTAAATTTGTAATTGTTAAATATTGCATGTGATTTATGATATGCTAGAAGAATATCACTTTCAGAATTGGAAGAATAAGCTAAATTGTCCATATAGGACATATTAAACAAACATTTCCTTAGTTCATCTTCAAATGCATCATAAGTGTCAACATGTAGAATTAATATAATATACAAAGCTAACATTAAAATGGTAGGGCTACATCTAATACCAAAGGGAATTCTCAGTAATTTATAGGCTTTTACTCTAAAATCATTTTCTTTTATATTATTAAACCATAGAAAGTGCAATTTTTCACTGTCCTCTGTTAATAATTCAATCTGATGATATGCCTTTTCAAGATCAAATATAAGAAGATATTTGTTAAACCTAAGCAAAATGAGAGCAATATCTAATTTATTATTCAAGTTTGGGCCTGGCAAGCAGACACTATTATGAGATAGATTGTTCAACTTGTCCTTTTCACAAATATTTGATAAATAAACTATACGACATTTTGTCGTTTCAACATCTTCTCTAAAAACAGCATTATGAGCTATAAAAGATATATCATTTTTATTTTTTAATACATTTATATTTTCAACAGGTTGAATGATGCCATTCTCTAGTTGTTCATTTATTACATTATCATATGCCTCTAATTTTAGAGGCTGTTTACTAAATTTTTTATATATTGATTTCAGAACAGAATGCGCCAAATGAAAATTATTTGGCAAAAACTGCACTAGTTTTTTATTCCAGAGTAAAGGCATTATCAATCTACCTGTTTCATTTATATTTGTATTTTGAATGAGATATTTAATGAGCTCAATATCCAATTCAGAGAATTTTTTATGATTTTCAAAATTATCGTAATTTAAAAGTGATTTCAAAGAGTTTTCCTCTTCAAAATCATTATTAATATTATTCTCAATATTTAAATTTATGTTTTTATTTTTATTATTATTTTGTGAAAAAGATGAAATTGAACAATCTATTTCAAGTCAGTCTCTTTTATTTTCAATTTTGACATTTTTACTAAGCAAGTCTGCCTGTATAGTGAAGTTCTTTACATACTTCAAATATGGTAAGTTTTTACCCAGTTTGTTTAAGTCACCTGCTAATACAATACCACAGGAAGTATAATACAGAAGTGAGATATTATCATTTAAACCAAAAGCACAAGAATTCAGTGGTAAAACATGAGCTCCTTGAACCCCAAGTATGATGTTTATCTCTCTATTATTTTTATTTCCTAAGTGTTTGTCAGCAAGTGGTAATTTATTTTGCTGAAAGGCAGTTAATATTTGAGTACTGGGCATATTTATTTTGGGATTAATGGATGGAACCACTGCAGCAACAATTTTGCACATTTTATTATTTATTTTTACCTCAATTTCAATAATATAAGTTTTATAGTATTTTTGGTTGTTAAAGCCCTTTATATTCAACATGATATCAGACTGTACTACTTTAAACTTAATTTTTTCTGCTACTGATTGAGAGACAAAATTGAACTCGGACCCCGAGTCATAAAGTACTCTTAAATCATGATTATTATTATTTTTGTTTATACTAGTGACTGTAAATGTTGGCAAAATTATGTTTTGAGTACTAGTAGCATGCATTGTATTTAGATGTAAGCTATTTGCAACTTGCTCTGAAGAAGGATTTTCAACTGGCACAACATTCAATTCAACCACATTTGTGGTGGTTTCAGTTTGTACAGTTTGTACAGTACTTTCATTTGTACTTTTATTTTTATTTTTGTTTTTATTTTTGTTTTTATTTTCACCCTTCTGAGATGAATTTGTTTGTTTTGTAACACATAAATACTTAGCATGCCACATGGAACAGTTCATGCATTTAGCAGCGAATCTAAATCTGCAATTTTTTAATGTATGATTTGTATACCCACACTTAATACAACCATTCAGTTCATTGAGTTTTTGTACTTTAGATTCAGGTGTTGTAAATTTTGGGCAATTATATATTTTATGTTCCATGCAGTCTGATGTTTTTAAAGCACAACAAATAGTACAACCAGTTCTATATACTGTTTCAGTTTTTTGTTTGTCATTAACATCAATGTTAGTAGCTAAAGCTACAGTTTTTCTTTCAAAAGTTGCATTATTTGTTTTTGTGTTTTGATTTTTGTCAAAAATTCCTCCTTCTTTCATTCTGTTTTGTATTTCAAACCCAAATTTCAATATGTCATTCAAATCTGGATAAGTTTTATTAGTGACATTCATATACTGAATTTTATATTGTTCTGGCAACCCTGACCACAAAAAATATTGTACAAAAATATCACTTGTAATATTTAAGGAGCTAATTTGACTTTCAATTAATTTTGCCTCACTAATCCAAGCGTAGAAATCATTTGTTAATTTTAACTTACACAAGTTTTCAATTACTGCAAACTTTTGAATGTCCTTGTTACTGAAAGCAGCAATAAGAAGATTTTTAGCAGCCTCATAATCCATATCAGCCGCTGGGCTTTTTTCTATTAAGACCTTGGCTGGTCCCTTTAACTGTTTTAGCAGACAAGAATGTTTAGCGTATTTGTTATATCTCTCCCTGTCCATAATTTCTTCAAAGTTCTTTATAAACCTGTCAAAATTTTCAGGCTGGCCATCAAAGATTGGCAACTGAATCTCTGGACGTTTAAGTCCAGAATTACCAGATTCATAATATGAAATATTTTGTTGACTTTGAGGATGAACAGTGGTTAATTTACTTTGTAATTCATTTATTATTGTTGCCACTCCTAACTGATAGAAATCATTTTTTGTATTTAGTTTTTCTGAACCTTCGAAAGAAAATTCTGAACATTCTGTATAAATATCCAAAATTTCATTATCTAACTCGGAAAGTTCAGTTTCTTTAATTTTTAAAGTTTTTATGAAACTATTAATTTCAATATCAGAATAGTTAGGCATATTTGTTGTTATATTATTTAAAAGTTTTGTTACATTGGCCCTTTTTACTCCACGTTTTCTAACTAGAGTTAAAACTTGATTAAAGTTTGCTGAAGGTAAGGTATCATCAGCAACTATTTCTTCAATTGTTTTATACTCAGTATTTTGATCAAAAACCTCCATAATGTTATAAATGTTATATGTTATACAATTTAATATGCAAATACAATATACCAACTGTCTCTTATTTTCCTATGTATTTTACCAATATGTTAGAGGCCAAATATCAGACCAAGAAGAATTTCAGCAGTAATTGGGAATCTGAGAAAGGAAATATCCCGCTGAGGATGCCATAGACAGAAATGAGGTACTTTATTATATATTTGGAAAAAACTGATAGAAGGGGGAAATAATACTCTATGTAAATTTTTCTTTTTTACTAAACAAAGTATTAAAGTAAGTAAAAAAAAATAAAAAAAATATGGGGAGTATTGTCCTCTTCTACTGCTGAAAGTTTCTTCCTTTTCTGTCCTTAGAATTAATATACCATCTAGTCTAATGGAGCCAAGTCTGAAAAAGAATAATATAGACTTTTTGACTTGACTCAATAAATTTGAGT
>Ga0209621_1000024_pt1 | contig 6459 bp, 3 predicted proteins | sample TexAe_OM2H0_O3_FD_187941 | JGI IMG/M metagenome (GOLD analysis project Ga0209621, IMG submission 187941) | Forest soil microbial communities from Davy Crockett National Forest, Groveton, Texas, USA - Texas A ecozone_OM2H0_O3 (SPAdes) (version 2) | ecosystem: Environmental > Terrestrial > Soil >...
CTGTCGAACTATCCCGCTGGCTCGCAGTACATCGGTGCGCCTGCCGGTACGCCGTTCATCGCCGGTCGCTCGGTGGTGGTCGCCAACATGTCCGGTTCATCGGTCACGCTGACCCAGTACGTCGATGCGACGACCGCTGGCACCACGTGGCTGACGGTGCCTGCCAACTCGATGGTGGACACGTCCAACGTGATCGGAAACGGTGTGGGCGGATTGCCGAACTACCTCGTCGCCTCGGCGGCAGGCTGTTATCTGCTCGGCTCGCCGTAAGGTAAACTCCGGGGTGGCCATAACGGCCACCTTTGGGAGAAAACATGAAAGTCGAACACGTCAACGTGATTGTCGAGAAAGGCCCGAACGTCAAGATTCCGCTGTGCGTTCCGGCTTATGAGTACAAATTGCTGCGTGAGATGCACGGCCAGCAATCGGGTTCGGAAATTATCGAAGGCTGCTACCTCAATCCGGCAAAACCGGACTCTGTGGAGCAGGAAATGAATGTGTACGACCAGGAATCGGGCGATCTGGTCGAGGAAGTGACGCCAAACGTGCTGTACGGGAGTCTGCTGCGCAAGTATCCGGGCAGTCACCGCGAAATACGCGCACTGTGGCGTACCGCTGACGATCTGGGGCGTGAAATCGGTTACAAGCGGCCTCGCAAGAGTGAAGCCGCATAAGGTTCTCCGAAGGTAGTCGTATCTTGGGGCCGCTTTTGTCGGCCCTCTTTTTAGGAGGGAGCATGGCGTTGCAGTTGAATCCCACGGTCAACGACCCGTTTCCCACCCAAACCCTGAAATCGCTGCGAACGATGGTGCTCGATGCCTGCGGATTCCTGCCGCAGCAGCTTGCCGAGACATCCTCCAGCTTCCGCACGCTCGGGGACATGACCACGCAGGCCCGTAACGCACTGGGTCTGGCAACGCCCACCACGCCGGTACTGGATACGCTAGGCAACATCCGCACCGAAGTGGTCAACATGCTCAACTTCGCGGCGATGTCGGCCAACCTGCCTCCGGGCGTGGCCACGATGATCAATAGTTTCATCAATACCGCGCAGCAGACCATGTTCCGCGCGATCGAACTGGATCAGGGCACCACGACGCCTCCGCCATTGCTGGTAACAGACGGTCAATCCACGATCCTGGACTCGCGCCCGATCACCTATTACGCGCTGGCGCTGGCAAAGGCGCATTACGGTCGCCCCGACGCGCAGGTTTATTTCCAGCTGTACGAAAAGTTCCTGAAAGACCTGCTCGACCGCAACCCGCCGAACATCCAGAACATGATCGTCTCGGCGTTTCAGGACGCCCAGCGCGAGCTTGCCCGCACCTATGAGGTCAATTACGCCACGGGAGGCACGTCAGGCCCGAATCTGGCTCCGTTTGCCGCACCCACCGATACGCCGACACTGGACGCCTACGCGATCTACAAACTCGGCGTGGCGAACCTGAAGGCGCTGCTGAAACAGCCGGACGCTCAGCAGTGGATGGCGGAGTACAAGACTTACCTCGGCGACCTGTACCGCCGCATGCCTCCCGAGGCCACTACGTTCATTAACCGCACGCTCAAGCAGGCGCAGGACTTCCTGTTCCGCACCTACAAGGTGTTCCGCATGGAGCGGTGGTTTACGTGGACGTTGGTACAGGGCCAGCGGTTTTACGGGACGCTGCAAGACGATAACAGTGCGGCAACCTCACCCACCGGATTGACGGCGACGATCGGAACGTCTGGCTCCTACGGCAGCCTGAACACGCCGCGTAGCTTTTTCGGCTCCGTGCTACTGGATAACGGAAAAATTCTTCTTTTCGGCGGCTATGACACTAATTCAAACCTGCTGAGTTCTGCCGAGCTTTACGATCCCACCACGGGGCTATTTTCTCCGACTGGATCAATGGCTTTCCCTATCGTTTTCCCGACATATCGGAAAATGAGCAACGGAAAGGTTTTGATTGCTGGCGGTTTAACGGGTCCGGTGACGAATTCCGCGCAGATTTACGATCCTGCCACCGGCATTTTCTCGGCAACAGGCTCAATGCTGCAAGCGCGGCTCAATTTCCGGCTCGCTTTGTTGCAGAACGGAAAGGTGATGGCGATCGGCGGCTCGAATGGCGCGTCAGCCCTTTCCTCATGCGAGCTTTACGACCCAGCCACCGGAACATGGTCTGCGACGGGATCGCTTGCTACGGCCAGAACGCAGATGGTTACCACGACCCTTCAGACGGGCAAGGTTCTGGCTGCCGGTGGCGGTATTGGCGCGGAACTGTACGACCCGACCACGGGAACATGGGGAACTGTATCTAATCTATTTTCCCAGCCCACTGACGGCATTGGCGTTTCACTGCCTAACGGAACGTTTCTTGTTTTTGGTGGCATCGATGGGGCATCGCCCACCAGTGCGTCCAACTACTACAACGCAGTAACAAATTCGTTTGATTCTGGAACGCAGGCCGCGATGCAGACGCCGCGCGATCAGGCCATGTCCGTGCTTCTTCCGAACGGCAAAGTGCTTGTCATGGGCGGCACCAGTGATGGCTTGGGTAATGTACTTTCGAGTACGGAAATTTATAACCCGGCGACAAACTCGTGGTCTGCGGGTCCGGCAATGCCGTCTCCGCGAAAGACAGGCCATGCATTTCTGCTAGCTTCCGGTAAGGTCGTCATTTTCGGCGGGTATACCACCGGCAACGTGGCCTCCACCACGGCCATTACATACGACCCCACGGGTAACACGTTTACTACGAACGGTGGACTTACAGCGGGCACGCCTTATTACCGCGTCGCCAACTTCAACGCGCAGGGCTATACGATTCCGTCGCTTCCAGACGCTTCGGTAGCGGGTGTTCCGGCCAATACATCGGTTGTTCTGAACTGGGTGAATTCGACAAATCCATCCATCACCGGAACCGCGATCTACGGGCGATCCGTGGCAGCCGCTACGACGACTTCCGCACAATTCGTTATTGCACAGCAGGGTTCTGCGAATAACGTGGTTACCGTTGCCTCTGCAACCGGCATCACGACAGGATCAAAGCCAAGCATTAGCGACGGAACCAATACACTATCGGTTACCGTGACGAATGTTGTCGGTAATACGCTGACCTACACGATCAATACGATTGTGTCTGGCGCGGCAGGCAACATCATGGCAACGGCTGCCTCGGTTCTCATAAGCTCCGAGCAATTGTTGGCTATCGTTGGCCAAGGCGTCACAACGTGGACCGATTACGGAACCATTGTTCCGAATGGCGCGATGCCGACCATTAACGGAACGTCCAACGTATTCGGTATCGACCCGCGCGAAGTAACGTGGGTTGGCGCGTCCTGCAACGCGAACACCTGGCGTCCGCTGGTCAAGGGCGTCCCGCCTTACGTATACAACACGACCACGATGGGTCCGCCACAGTTCTACGACATCCGCCAAGCCATCGAAATCTGGCCCGCGCCTTCGGATTCGACGTGGCAGTTGCAGATCAAGGGCGTGTTCTCGCCACTTCCTTTTGATGCCGACACCGATACGTGCTGGATCGACTGGCAGCCGATTTTCTTGTGGGCCACGTACCTCACCAAACAGCATTACAAGCAGCCGGACGCCGCGACCTACCAGAACCAGGCCATCGACTACATCAAGTCTCTGGTCGCAGGCACGCACCAGACCGCACGCTATATCCCGTTCGATGGCGTATACCGCCCTGACCCGCCGCGTCCCTTGGCTACGAGTTACTTCACGAGCTAATGGCCCAAAGCGTCCTTACATTAACCACCTCGCAAGCAGGCATGACGCGCCTGCGCGACAAGGGCGGCGCTTCGGAAAAGGCACTATACGAGCTCACCAACGGGTATGTCGCTGCGTCCGGCTCACCGACCCAGCGCCCCGGCACGACGTGGAAATTCAACTGGGCCGATCCGTTCCTGTCCAAAGGCGGAAACGCCGGAAAGATGAAGGGCCTGAGTTTCTTCAACGGTGTTTTCTACCGTTTCTCGGCGTCCGCGCTTCAATCGGGTAATTCCACCTACCAGATCATCACCCTGGTTCATCCCACGAGTTCTGCGGCGACGCTACAAAAAGTCCACTTCGTGCAGCCTTTCATGGGATATCTGTACGTGGTGGCGCAGTTCTCGGCCACCACGGACTATCCGAACGGCTACATCGGACACTACTGGCTCCAGAACCCTGCGGCGTGGAAGGGTAATAAGGTCTACATGCCGGGGGATTTAGTACAACCGACGACCCCCAACGGCTTCTATTACAAGGCCGTCGCGCAGATCAATCCGCCTGCATGGACACCGTTGTTGCAGCATAACCTCGCCGACGTGATCCAGCCGACTGTGGCGAACGGATACTATTACTGGGCAAGCACGCTTTCGGCGGGAAGTGGTGCGACCACGACGGCCACCAATAGCCCGACCATCCCGGCAGTCGGTGGGTCATTCACGGTCAACGTAGCCAGCACAACCGGATTCAACACGACCGCCAACAACGTCATCGGGTTTTCCAATGGCGTGACCTGCGCGTTTCAGGGAACGGTGACTTCCGTGGGCGCAGGCAGCCTGACGGTCACTGTCACGAACATTTTCTTCAAGACGGCAGCCACCGTCAGCATCGGCACGATTGTCAGTCAGCAGATCGACCGCTCGGGAGCCACAGAACCAGTCTGGGCGACGACCCCTGCCGCGATTACGCTGGACGTTTCTGCCGCCACGCAGCCGCCCGTTTCCGCGCCGTCTCCGACCTTGCCGCCGCCGAGCGCCCCGAACACCGGGCCAGGTGGCAAGTACAACAATCCCGCCACGCCAACGAAGATCAATTAAGTGGCCGACCAAAGTCTATTAACCCAAGTCCCCTTCAACGCGTATCCGTGGCAGGCAGGCCATGCCTATGCGCCGGGGGACATCGTTACCCCGACAACGGCACCTTCAGCCGGTGCGGTCGCGATCACCAATGCCGACTTCGCCGCCACGCTGACGGGATGGTCGGGAGCCTCGTTTAGCTGGGACGGCACACACGGATATAACAGCACCGGCTGCGCCCGCATGCCGGGCTCCTCGCTGGGCAGTAACTTCCTCACCAGCACGAATCAGGTTGCCGTAACACCGGGCCAGACCGTCAACGCCTCGTGTTTCGTCGGCACGACAAACCCGATCGCCGCGCAAAACATGTACGCGATCTGTTTCCTCGCGTGGTACGACGCCTCGCATGCGCAGTTGGCCATTGGTGGCGCTTCGCTCGGGTCCAATACGTACTTCGGAACCATCACCGGAACCGGGGTTCAGTGGGCGAAAGCCAGCGTTTCAGGGACCGCGCCTCCGGGAGCCGCATTCCTCGCCGTGGGTGTGGCCATATCGAACACGCAGGTCATCTTCGATGCCTACGTAGACGCCTTTACGTGGGACTATCAGGCTCCGAGCAGCAGCAGCAGTTCGGCGACACCGCCGCAGTATTTCACCAGCGTATCCAGCGCCACGCTTACCTCCGGCCTCACGGAGCCGGACTGGACGAACGGTGGCAGCAATACCGGCAACGTCTCGGACAACGGCATTACGTGGGCCAGAGGCATTCAGTCCGTCATCTACTGGATGACAAATGCCCAGTGCATGAGTTCCAACATAGAGCCGACGTGGGGCATTGGACAGGGCGCATCGGTTCTCGACGGCGATCCTTCGTGGTACGCCTACAACTTCCACTGGATTGCGCAGACGCCGGTCATTCAGGACGCCAACTGCCCGCAATCCACCGTGGTCGCGATCGGCGCATCGCATATCTTTGCCGGAAATGGCGACATCGTTCGCTTCTCGGCTGCCGCGAACTGCCTGGACTGGACTTCCGAAGGCGACTCGGGGTATCTGCCCACCGGCCTGCAAAACTACGGGGCCAATAGTATCTCAGCGATGGGCTTGTATCGCTCCAACCTGTGCGTGTTCAACAGCCAAGGCTTCCAGATTTGGCAGATCGATGAAGACCCGGCGGCGATGGCGCTTCTGGAGGCCATCCCGATCGGATGCTCCTACGCGAAAACCGTTGTTCCGGTCAATACCGACCTGTTTTTCTGCGCCGCTCAAGGTGTGCGCTCGGTTTCCATCTCCGGCGGCTCCGGCAACACGCAGGCGGGTGACATCGGCATGCCGGTTGACCCGATCGTCCAGGCGGGACTGGCCTACTGCAACGCCAACGGCACCGAACCGCTGTCGATCTATATCCCGAGTCAGGGGCAATACTGGATTTACTTCCCCGGCTGGACCGGTTCCGGCTACTTCAAGAACACCCCGTCCAACACGGCCAACGTCATGGTCTACACCATGAGCCGCACCGGACAGGTGGGAGCATGGAGCCGGTATAACTTCCCGTTCGCCAATATCGAGGCGTTTTGTCAGGCCGGAGATTACCTCTACATCCAGTCCGCCGACGACACGCTACAGCTTGATCCCGCCGCGCTGTACGACTACTACGCGGACAACTACAACCAC
>Ga0209621_1000026_pt1 | contig 6425 bp, 7 predicted proteins | sample TexAe_OM2H0_O3_FD_187941 | JGI IMG/M metagenome (GOLD analysis project Ga0209621, IMG submission 187941) | Forest soil microbial communities from Davy Crockett National Forest, Groveton, Texas, USA - Texas A ecozone_OM2H0_O3 (SPAdes) (version 2) | ecosystem: Environmental > Terrestrial > Soil >...
GTGACGCGTACCGACGAGTGATCGGATCGGGGTTTAGCATCAGGAAAAACCTCCCCAGCTAGCGAGCACTAAACCCGGTCTAGCGAGGTCTAGCGATGTCTAGCGATGTCTAGCGAGCACTAATTTTAGCGTCGTTAGGGAATTTTAGATTAGTGCCATTAGCGTAACCCCCCTCTTATTTAGACTAATTTAGACCTTTTAGACCTCGCTAGACTGTATTATTAACATTATCACTCATTATGTCTCATAATCACTCATTTATGGATGGTAACGAACACAACTAATATTCGCTAATTCCCATAACCTGGGATAATTGTCCACTAAAGTCCACTAAAGAGGTACTCAACTACAACGAATAACAAGGTTGAACTTGACACGCGAGTGAGAACATGAGGGTATAACTTATTAGGCCTGGTTTGTTGAAAACCCTTGTGACGACAACGACAGGATCTCATCCATCAAGTTCCGCAATGGGGATCTCAGCGATTGGAATTGCACTGGTACTGCAACCCGTCGAGCTGACAATGGCCTGATAAGTATTGAGTATTGTTGAAAGGATCTTGCACGCACCTCACTATGGCATATATGTCACTCATCATAGTGTGGTATTTACCCGGATATTGAGCCAGCATGTTCTTGAGCGTGTTGACATTACCATTATAGACATCAACGTATCCACTGGTTGTGAAATCCATGGGTTCCTTTTTACCATTTCGCCAGTCAAACACGGCCGAGTATACCTACATTGTAACTAGGCATCAACGTCGAAGCATAAGATATAAAAAAACTTACCGCAGTCGCTACCAAGGCCACCATTGCGTATGGCACCTCAGTTTTCATGACACCTTGACCATCGCGATGACGTGGGAAGAGGTGATCAAAACGCCTTGCAAAGGAAGACACCCCTCCTGTGAAGTAGGTGGAATGGATCACATTGATGATCCGCTTGTTTCTGTATGGCTGAGAGCGCTTCAAGAGCCTGTCATCTACAGATACCCCGACCTGAAGGAACATTAGCATACATCACGGTGATTCAGATCACTTACCCTCACTACAGGGTATATGTAGTTGTAGTACTCCCTTTCCTTCGCCACAAGATCTACAATCTTCGACGGTTCTAGCACCATATACTCATCCGCAACCATAGCACCACAGCGCTCCTTGATGCCATTTCGGATAATCGGTATACGGGCACGCGGCTATTAAAAAGGTGAGTGATGCTCGCACAAGGGATGTAATACTTACAATAACACTCATATTTAATAAATACTCCTCATCGGAGCGGAGGCGATTGTAGATGTCCGCAGCACCAGGGGAACGCACCAGGGCAGCATTATCGAGAGCAGCCCTAGTAGCTGTAAGGGCGGCACAGCCATCGGGAAATGCATTACGAAACACCAAGTATGCGTGCACATTCTCTATTGCATCTTGGAGGACAAACCGTACCATGCTTTTCTGGTTCATGAGCGAAATTCGGTTTCGGCCAGTACTGAAAAACATGTCAGTTCCCGCAGGCCAAGTTGGCATCACAGTTGTAGTGTGAGCAACTGTAGTGTGAGCGACTCCGCGGCCAGTGTCAGGCGACAAGTCATCTCCGTCCTCCAGTGTGTCGCCACTTCCATGGGTATTCTGGCTGCCAGGTCTGGGAGATGGGCTGTCCGCCTGCCATGAGGCTCTCTATAAAATAGAAAAATCAGTCAAGTGGGTTAGGCGTGCATTGAGCATACCTCATAAGCGTATCTTGCTGGCTGACACTGAGCAGTTGTTGGCTCGTCGTGCCAGTCATCCTCCTCCTCTACATCACTTTCAACATTACCGATAGCAAACTGAATGTTTTCATCGAAGAGAGTGCTGGATGCACTTTGAGGATTATGGGTGTCGGTGCGGTTAGGAGGAAAGGTCCCTAAATTTTTTTTTCAAAGTCAGACGTTGTTCAACATTCGATTTGTAAGCGGTTGACTCACGACGCCTCCCAATCGCAACTTCATCGATCGCATCCTCGCCACGCTGTCTCTTACGGTCTCTGCCTGAAGTGCAGCTTCGGTTTTCCTTGGTCGAACCAGTGGCACGGGTCTCTCGAGAAATAGGGCCTGTTCTGAGGTGAGCTTACAGTAATCTTATCATGCAATACGATGCCACACTTACGTGCCCTCTTTGCAGTGGGTTGGGTTTTGCACGTTGTCCGAGGGGTTGCCGGAGTGGCATGGCGGTTAGATGCTTCTAAGGAGGAATAGGTGCGCTTATTCCGGGCTTTTAGAAGTCAGATGTGCCAAACTAACGTGTTGTAAGATGTACCTGATAGATCATTAGCCCCGTCTACTACGGGGCTGGGTATTGTCACGTTGTTCTCAGTAGCCGTTTGCAATGGAAGAAGGGTGTCATTTGAGGACCGTTCAGTATGATCCGCAGCTGCAGCTGCCCGTGAACGACGCGTGACCCGCGGCGGCATAATTGAAACAAGATAATCAAACGAGTGTAAGTGAGGCGAAATAATCGCTAAAGGAAAGTTTTTGTGTTATGGAATCAGGCATAGGTATGTCTCCTTTTATGATAAAAGCGGGCGGCATAGTCTTATGATAACCCCTTAGACCCCCCTTCTCTCGTTCTTCGTGCAGCACCATTTTCCATTTTCCACGAAAATGGCGCAGGTGCTTTGTCCTGGTTGTGACAAACCCGTTTCCGTAAAGGGCATCCTTAGACATATCCGAACAACCCAGAACGAGCGCTGCCTTTCTACGCGCCGCACCTTACATGCACCAGGGCCCGTTCACAGCACGGCGTCTTCACTAGCGTCGATCCCCGCTGCCCCATCTTTTTTGAGTCCCGACAACTTTTCAGAATTTGGAGCCAATCAATGGCCTCAGGTTGAAGGTGACTTCTCGATGCGTACACAAGAAGGTAAGCTCACCGCGACACGTGTTTCAGGTCAGACATCGATGCTGATAATTTGTATGTTTTAGGACAATCAAATGATCCTCTTTTTGGTGATGGGCTCTACGCCATGCCCAACACAATGGATACTGAGGGCACCGTGATCGAGCCAAATGCGATGGAGGCTGACAGATCACAGGACGATGCGACGGAGGCTAATGCGATATATGCTGATGCCTTCAATGGAGTTGCTGACGATGAAGACACTCTTGAGGATGGCTTGTTTGATGGGGAGGCATTAGAGACGACATCACAAGGTAAGAATCCCCCAAGTCTGCGAACTTTGCACGGGAATTTACTAACAACTACTTGATAGAATCAGACAGTACGAATCAGTCATCCAGCCAGATTGAGGCCAGCGATTTGGATACAACGCCGACGGTCTTTATCAACAATTTTTCATTTGGTTGCCCAGGTGCTCCAATTGCGGCGCCTCATCATTCTGCCGTGTCCTGGTCAGGTGTCACCCCCCCTGGAGACTCAATCTGGGCCCCATTTTGCTCCCGACGTGACTGGGAGATCGCGCAATGGGCCAAGACGCATGGTTTGACCTCGTCGGCCTTCTCGGCGTTACTTGCGATCGATGGGGTACGTTTTTTTTTGACCTAACCAATTATTGTACTAATACAGGATACAGGTCGTTGAGCGGCTTGAACTATCATACGACAGTTCGAAGGGGTTAGATAACATCATTGACAACCACTTGCGTGGGCCACCGTCGTTCCAATGCAAGGAACTGGATATCGGGAATGAGCGTCTTGACTTTTATTGTCGAGACATGTTGCAGTGTATCCAAATGCTGTTTGGTGACCGAGCCTTTCTCCACGACTTGGCATTCTCTCCGGTACAACTTTACACTGATGCTGAGCGAACATGTCGAGTCGTAAATGAGATGCACACCGGTGACTGGTGGTGGTCAATTCAGGTATGTAATGTAACCTATGATGAGCATGGGTACTCAGATAGGTTTCTAGGAGACTCTCGAATCAAAACAACCCGGCGCAACCATTATCCCCGTCATCCTATCATCAGACAAGACTCAACTAACGCTCTTTCGATCGAAGATGGCATATCCAATTTACATGACGATTGGAAATATCTCAAAGGACATCCGCCGCAAGCCGTCTCGGCATGCCCAGATCCTAATCGGCTACATTCCAACCACGTCCTTTCGGGGTATTACGAGTAAGGCTGCCCGACGCCGTGCTCAGGCAAATCTTTTTCATGCATGCATGGAAAAGGTATTAGCTCCGATCGCTCCCTATAGTGAAACCGGCATTGCCATGAAGACGGCGGATGGGATATGGCGCCGCTGCCACCCTATTTTTGCTGTATTCGTTGGCGATTATCCCGAGCAAGCTCTTGTGACATGCACTTACAATGGTCGTTGTCCCAAGTGCGAAGTCTCTAATGATCAACTTGGCGAATACCAGGAGTTTCCAACCCGCATCCATAACACTGCGATCGACATATACCATCTAGCTGACCATAACATACATGTTTTTCATAGAGCATGTCGAGACGCTGGTCTCAAGCCGGTTTACCACCCATTCTGGACTTCTCTTCCATTCGCCGACATCTATCAATCTATCACACCAGACATTCTTCATCAACTACTTCAAGGCATTGTACGACACCTTGTCACATGGCTATCATGTCCGACTGTATTTGGGCCCAATGAGATCGACATGCGATGCCAAATCTTACCCCTGAATCACAGCATTGCCGTGTTTCCCAAAGGCATTACAACACTGTCTCGTGTTTCAGGGCATGAGCACAAGAACATGTGCCGCATCCTTCTTGGGCTTATCATCGGCCTCCCCCTTCCTGGTGGCCAGATACCCTCGCGTGTTGTCAGGGCTGTCCGTGCAATTCTGGACTTCGTATACCTAGCTCAGTTACCCAGTCACACAACTGATACACTCCGCCGCCTTCAGGAAAGCCTTTCATCTTTCCATGTCAACAAGGCTGTCTTTATCGACCTGGGAACACGATACAGCTTTAACATTCCGAAGCTACATGGCATGCTCCATTACTCATCGTCCATCAAACTTTTTGGCACTACCGACAACTACAACACCGAGCAGACTGAGCGTCTTCACATTGATTTCACAAAGGATGCATATCGGTCAACAAATCGCAAAAATGAATACAAGCAGATGACTACATGGGTGGAGCGTCGTGAGAGGGTAGCCCAGCATGCGGCACACATTGCGCAGCGGCAGCAGAGTGTCCAGGACAAGGCACATCCTACAATGTCTCTTGGTCCTCCTCGCATTCATTATGGCTATCTGAAAATGCCACGAAATCCGTCTTTAAAGTCTGTGTCATTTCAAAGGCTCGCTAGTGAATATGGGGCGAATATGTTTCAAGATGCCCTGGCCGACTTCATCGCACACATTAACAACCCCAGTGTCTCTAAGGCAACACTGCGCAATCAGGCACATAACACGCTCATTCCTTTTCATGCAGTCCCTGTTTTTCACAAGTTCAAGTTCAAGGACAGTAGAAACAGCAGCGGATCAGAGGTAGTCGATTCTGTTCAGGTACGCCCGGCACAAACTGATCTTCGTGGCCGGATCATACCCGCGCGGTTTGATACTGTTCTTGTCTGTGAAGGACAATACAGCACACACCCAAATAAGGGTAAGCCCTTTCATATCAATGAAGACTTGTCCGATATAACTGACTGTTACTCAGGTGACCAGATAGCGCAGGTCCGGGTAGTATTCAAGATCCCAGATAATGTCATTGATATAGTCTTTCCATCTGTCGATGTTACGCCTCCAAACCATCTTGCATATGTCGAATGGTTCACCCCATTGCCTGCTACACGCGATCCTGTGAATCATATGTACAAGGTATCAAGGATGTTTCAAAATAGCGAGCGGCATACCAGTATCATCCCAGTAGAGACGATCTTATGTAGCGTTCATTTGTTCCCCCGGCTTAGTTCAAACACTCCTCACGACTGGGATTCATCTTCAGTCCTTGAGCACTGCCAAAGTTTCTATGTTAATCCGTTCTGCAGTAGAAATAGCTACCTCAGATTTGCGTAGGTACTTTATCAGCGTAGGTACAGTACATTATTATCACTAAACTTACTTATCAATTTGTCATCGGTTGTCGTGCGCTTAGGAAACTCATTGTGATCGGGCCTAATTTAGTGACATTTATGGATCGATTATCGCACTTATTTCCATTAGTGCTCGCTAGACATCGCTAGACATCGCTAGACCTCGCTAGACCGGGTTTAGTGCTCGCTAGCTAGGGAGGTTTTTCCTGATGCAGTCTGGGCCCCCAGGCTCGAGACCCTCCCAACAGGATGCGCCCCCTCGCCCGCCGCCTCCCCACCTCGTCCTTCTCTAGATCCACCCCCTCCGATCGCGTCGCCACTCGCTTCCCCTTCTCGACCGACGCCTCCACCAAAACCACAAACCGGTATTTCTTCCGGATCCCGCACACATTGCCTCCTTCAGCTCATACCCCCCACT
>Ga0209621_1000028_pt1 | contig 6132 bp, 2 predicted proteins | sample TexAe_OM2H0_O3_FD_187941 | JGI IMG/M metagenome (GOLD analysis project Ga0209621, IMG submission 187941) | Forest soil microbial communities from Davy Crockett National Forest, Groveton, Texas, USA - Texas A ecozone_OM2H0_O3 (SPAdes) (version 2) | ecosystem: Environmental > Terrestrial > Soil >...
AGGTCTTGCATAAAATGCTGGATAGCTTTGTTCTACCTTAGGGTCTGTATTGTAACTTAGGCTTCAGAGCCCATATCGTTGATCTTTATAAAAAATGATAGTATTGCTTACCTTAATCAAATGTTATCTTAATCTATAGTAGTGTCGTAATAAAATAAATTGTTTTTATACATTTATTTTATATATATAACTTTATAACATCCACTGTAATTTACAAAGTGTTTAGTAATCATTATAAGCGTGTTTGTTTTTTAACGGTTTCGTTCTAACAGCGTCCTATTTTCAAACCCACGATATCGATATATAGGCATTCGTAGGAATGCACAATATCGCTATCGTATTGTTTATATCGATTATTATTTAACAAATTTAATATTATCCATACAACCCATACAACCTTTATTCCAAGATGGTGACATCCAGAGAATGAATTTCCAAGTAACCAGGTTACTTTGAGATTCATACCTGAACACCCAACCTTGACACGAATTTGTAAGAATAGGAAATTGGAAGAATTAGTGGAAATGAAAGCATTAGAGGAAACTTATTCTAACAAATTAGCACTCATTAAAAATTGTAAAAAAAATTTTTTTTTTAAATATGTAAAATATTAAAAATTACAAAAATATATTTATATAGCACCATAAATTTATTTATCACATTGTTCCTTGTTCAACACTTTCATTACTTAAACTAAAATACGGTTTAATATTTATTATATTTTCACTTATTACTTTATTATTCTTTTTTATATATACATTATTACCGGAAAATTTCACAATGGGATAGGGACCATGGTATATAGCTTCTAGTTTGTTTCTGCCATATTGTTGGTTTTTCACAAGAACAAATTTCGCATCTTGTAAGTTCTTTGGGACATATATTTTTGGATTTTTGGCAGAAAATTCTGGAGATAGAGGGAGTCCCAAAAATAATTTTAATTTTTCTGCGTACGTTTTTATTGAAAGTGGGAATGAGGACTCAACTTGCTCTATTAAGGCTCCAGGGAGGGAGGGATTTTGACCCATCATTAAGATAGCAGGGGTTATTCCTTCTGAGTTTAATGGGGCAGTTCTTAAACATAACAGCACAAGGGGGAGGAGATCCAACCAGTAATTCTGAACATCTTCCAACTCATCCGACAGCATGGCTCGAAGAGACCTCAATAGTGTCCTATGAGAGTTTTCAATGAGTCCATTACTCTGAGGGGTATAGGCAGAAGTAAAGTTATGTCGGGATCCTAGCTCCTCACAAACACTTTTAAATAAATCAGAAGTAAATTGTCCACCACGATCCGAAACATAAGTTCCTACAACTCCAGCGACAGGTAAAAATTCCCTTGTAATTGTCTCCACAATTGTAGAGGTTTCTATGTTTTTCAAGGGAAAAGCAAATAGATAGCGAGAGAATCTATCAATTAAAGTTAAAAGATATTTATAGTTTTTACATGAAGGCATTTTAAGAATATCTATATGAACAACCTGAAATTTTGCCGAAACTGGCTGGTAAGATTCATATGGTGGGCTTATTCTGCGTAAGGATTTAGATCTCTGACATGAATCACAACTTAGAACAAACTGCTTTGTGTATTTAGGCATATCCTTCCATACAAAGCGCTTCCTAAGAGATGCCAGAGTTTTCTTGACTCCAAAATGCCCAAGTGAATGCGAATAAGAAATAACAGGTATAATGAAAGATTCAGGAACAAAGATACGAGGTGAAAATGGAATAGATTCATCGACAACTAAGGACAGTAGGTCATTTTTATAATAATAGTTACGCTTGGTCAGCTTGAGATTAGTATTTTCTTGCTTGTTTAAATATTTTTGAAGTTGCACATCTGTTTCTTGAGCTGCTTGAAGTTCTTTATAATCAATTTTAGCCTGAAATAGCTTAAACACTTCATTTGCGGAAATATGGAAAATAGATGACAGTGAATAACATTCATCCTCTATTAAAGAATCCTGCTGTGGAAAAAGCTCTGGTGTAACCAATGCTTCATCGCAGATTGCTTCAGGAAGGACTTCTGTAACAGTGTCTTCTCTTCCAATTTGGAGCGAAGGGTTTGTTGCATCTGCATTTTCTGCAGTATTTGAAAGAACTGGTAATTTCAGTGAACTCATAGTTGTTTGCTCAGCAGGATTTCTGCTCAAGTAATCAGCAAGAATGTTCTCTTCAGATTTAATATGAGTTATGTTCAAATCATATTCAGACAAGAAAGTTAGGTAACGCTGCTCCCTTGCTAGCAAGTGATTAGCATCAGTCTCTTTTTTAAGTGACTGTGTGACTGAGAGATTGTCACAAAACACATCTACCTTTCGTCCTTCTACGATATGTTGAAATTTTTTCACAGTTTTAACCAAGGCAAGGAGTTCCTTGCTAAAAATACTATAGCTCATTTCTGTTGGGTTTAATTTATAACTATAGAAACCAAGTGGAACAGTTTTTTCATTTTCAGTCGAAACTACAACACCAGCCAAGGCAGTATGACTGGCATCTGTGAAGATTGATATTTTGGCATTATTAGAAGGGAATCCCAAAGGCGTAGCATTTTTGAGAGTCAGTTTTGCTAGATTAAATGCTTCTTCAGCTTCAGGATTCCATTTTACTCTCCTTTGAGAGTATGGAGCACCTTTTAGAAATGAAAGAAGAGGAGAAATAGTATTAGAAATTCCAGGAAGTGAAGACCGGAAATAGTTTATACTGCCTAAGAAAGAACGTAGATCTTTGATAGTCTTTGGTTTCGGAATATGTAATATAGCAAGACTTTTATCCTCACTAGGAAGCATAAAACCTTCTGTCACATCAAAACCAAGATATGTAACTTTTGGTTGGGCAATTTTGCACTTATCTGCACTTAGTTTTAAATTGAAATAATTTAACCTATCAAAAACCATTTCTAAGACTTTTAAATGCTCCTCATGAGTTGGAGTAGCAATTAGGATGTCATCAATATAGATGAAAATATTAGGAATACGAGAAAGAATTAAAGAGATATATTTAGTGAAACTTGTGGGACTAGAATGAAAACCTTCAACTATACTGTTATAAGAAAAGCTACCATATGGCGTATTAATAGTTAAAAACTTTTTACAATCAGGGTGAACTTTTAAATTATAGAAGGCCTTCTTAAGATCAAGGACAGAAAACACTTTAGCACCACAAAGTATATTAGAAAAATCCCCTAAATTTGGAAGACTAAAGTTATCACGAACTGCTCTTTTGTTAAGGAGTCTCAAGTCTGCAACAATGCGAACTCCGCCTGAAGGCTTTGGCAAAACAGAAATTGGAAATCCCCATGGTGAATGTGAGGGAGATAAGACTCCAGCATTAACTAACCTGCCTATCTCCACTTTAGCTTTGTCATACAGACATGTAGAAATCCTTCTGCTCTTTATATTTATTGGTGGTCCTCTTACATTAAATTTATAGGGGACTAACTCATTTAAAGCATCACTCTCGGCGGGTGTAAGGGGAAATTTTAATATTTTATTTTTAAACACACTGTTATCACTATTATTTATATCACCTCTAATTTTAGCATTATTTTTAAATTTATTACTACTATTTTTACTACAGGAAGAATTATTTAAATTGCTACCCCCATCATTATTTTTACCATTAACCACATTTTCATTTACCATTGTACTACCAGTATCACATAACTCTGAGGTTTCATTTAAATATAAATCGGTAAATAATTCCTTAAAATTAAATAATAGATTAGAGTAAAGAGAAGGCGCGGAAGGCAATTTGGGTAAGAAGGTAACATTTACAAAATGATCAATTCTTTTTAAAGGCACCAACTCCATATCATTACCTACAATAACATCACAAGAACTCCCTGTCTGTGCATCCATAATCTTATGGTTACTAAAGTCTATTAAAAAATTATACTTTTCAAAAAAATCTAGTCCTAATATATTACAAACTACATCACATATTATAAAATTATGTACATAATCTCTACGCAATAAAAAATTTACAGTTTTAGTTTGAACATCATAAATATTAATTTTAGTACCATTAGCAGCGGTAAGAAAACCAATAGTTTCTTTTTTATCTTCTTCAGAAGCCTTAAAACAAGATACCGTGCTTCCTGAATCGATAATATACAACTGCTTGGAGTTGACATCAAAAATATGGTAGAGGCTGTTTAACTTTAAATTATTTGTAGACATACTTAATACATTCAAAATTTTTGGAGTTGAGGTACCCTTATAAAAATTTGCATTTTCAAGTGGCATCGCAGCATTTTTGTAAAGAGCTGGCTCTAAGACTGTCTTTTCACCATTTTGACAATGCAGATTTTTATTTTTAAAACTATAATATGTAGGACAATGCTCAAATTCACTAGACTGAGATACTCTTTCGTTTAAAACAGATGATTTTAAATCAGTAGTAGCAATCTCATTCCCATGAAGTTGAACATTGTTATACTTTATATTATTTATATAAGCATGCAATGAATTAGAATTAATATCATTATTTGTAATCGTATAAACCTCATTTGTAAGGGGGTAGCTTCTTCCGGTATTCTTACTTAATTTTTCATATTTAATATATTCATTTTTTTTACTAAAAACTATGCACTTTACTTTTTTATTAAAATTCACTTTTAATTTCTTTTTTGAGGGGCTGTTAACCCCTATGATTCGTTTCCCTGAGTGGTTGAAGGCGAATGTCCTGAAGTAGAAGATTGGGCTTGCATGGCTGCCCATCGACAATTCCCACCTTGACATCTTGACGCTCTTTCTCGAAATTTGAAATGGTAATAGCAAAGAGCACCTTCTGGTCTATATCTTGAAGCTGACCTACCCCTTGAGTAGCCTCTTGTTTGACTATTTTCAAGTCGTGTAAGTCTTATATCCATTTTATGAGACTGTGTTGAAAGGTCGTCTATTTTTTTAATAACCTCTGCAACTTGAGTGGTTAGTTTAGCCACTTCGCGGGCAAGGGAGGAAATTGAAGGTGGAGGTGTGAGTTCTCTGGTTCTTGTAGCAAAAGGGGCTATGGCGTTGACAGATTCATTGCGATAATGGTTTGCTGCAATTCTGCTTCTGCGACTCATATATTTATCCGCAACCTCAGCCATTTTATATATTGAGAGATCTACCGTTAATACTTCCAGCATTGCTGCTGTGTCGTCTGGTAATACTTGTAGAAACATTTCTTTTGCAACTGTTTCGTTGTTTTGAATCATACTTTCGAATGGAGAATCTCCAAGAGACAACCTGATTCTATTCAAATATTCTGAGGGTTTTTCACTAGGTTTCAATTTATGTTGAAATAAGTCTGCAACTCTTTCCCGGGCTGAAGGAGCATAAGTAGATCGCAAAACTTTCTTCACCTCCTCGTATGTATTTTCTGTTATAGGTCGTTGAATTTGGGATATAACAGAAGAAGGTAACAACGGAGCAATAAGTTGGATTCTCTCAATAGGCTTGTTCACATAATAAACCAGAAAAAGCCATTCAATTTTATGTAGCCATTTTTCAATGTCTCTCTTATCAAATTTCGGGAAATCTTGAGTACTAAGAGGTTTTCTATTTTGAGGTGACAAACTTCTGGAAGGTGAACTTCCACTGGAAGAACTTCTTTCTGAAGTTCGTTGAATTGGCCTTTCAGTGCCTCTGTTTTCGGTTTCATTAACATGTGCTTCAGTATCATCTTCCAGGGGAGTTATTGAAATACCCGAAGTCGAAGGCTCTAACAAGTTGTTATTGTTATGTCTATTTCTCCTTGATGAAGGCATCGTAGAAATGTTACTTTTTTTAATTTATATATTGTTATCTATTTATTTATTTATTTATTTTTTTTTTTTTTTTTTTTTTTTTTCAAAACAGTAAGTGGGTTATTTCAATATAATATCTTCTTTATGGTTATACTGCTCTAGCACCCATATATTTAATGATTTACTTATCTATTTATTGATTTAATTATTATTAATTGTTTTCGAAAGTTACTTAAATATTTATTTTATTAAATAATTGAGTTAATTATTATTAATTGTTTTCGAAAGTTACTTAAATATTTATGTTATTAAATATAAAAGTTCACTAATTCACTGTCACTTATAAATCACTTTTCATTTGATACACTGATAAACTTTTAAAAAAAATTTTAAGTCCA
>Ga0209621_1000031_pt1 | contig 5732 bp, 2 predicted proteins | sample TexAe_OM2H0_O3_FD_187941 | JGI IMG/M metagenome (GOLD analysis project Ga0209621, IMG submission 187941) | Forest soil microbial communities from Davy Crockett National Forest, Groveton, Texas, USA - Texas A ecozone_OM2H0_O3 (SPAdes) (version 2) | ecosystem: Environmental > Terrestrial > Soil >...
TCGCCAATAATATCGGGGTCAACGATAAAATAAGGGGGGATGTAATTTTTCAATACGTCTATTTTCTGTAATAACAATTGATAATAAAGATATTCATTTTCAGAATCATCGGTATTAACATCATCACGCCGCGGTGGTAAAACCTCATTGGTTTTTTGTAATAATATTTTGGCGCCTTCGGAAGAAAAGAAGAAACGCGAGTGGTGTTCAGAGAAGAAAAGGTCGTCGCAAAGCAGTTTTTCGTTACTCGAACGCCCCACTCCCCCCTTTCGTGGACAAGATTTTAATAAGGAGTAGGCTTTTTCAAAAGAAGTAGTCTCTTCCTCCGATGAAGATGGTGAAGAGGGGTGGCGGTGGTTGTTGTTGTTACAATATCGCTTCGGTGCGGTATTTATTATAATTTTGCAGCTGGGTAAATTTAGATGATACGCGCTAATATTATTATTATTATCACCACCATCGATTTTTCTAAATTCCGAGGGCAATTCTTTATATTTCTCTTTCGCTTTTTCTTCAGATAAAAAAATCTTATACGTTTTATAGGATTCATCGACTAATTTTCGAAAATCTCGTTCTATCAATTCGCCTTTGCGTAAAAAAGTAAGCAATTTTTCTTTGGATGATAAGATTTCTAGAGGATCCCGCAGCAACGTTTTATAATACGAATGCGATTGTTGTTGTTGTTGCATTTTAGAATATTCCTTTTTTTTAAAAAAATCTTTCATTTTTTCAAAATCCAGCGACGTTTCGGCGCATAACACTTTTAAGGTAGCGGATGATAGAGAATAGTTTTTTTTCTCAACCCTGAATAAATCGTATGACTCATTATCATCATCATCTTCCTCTTGCTCGTTGTTGTTTACAACGTCGTTTTCCGCATTTTCGTAATATCCTCTTTCATTTTGCAAAAATAAAAATGTGTCTATCGACATTTTTTTTTCTATTATAATATTTTTTTTTTAAAAAATAATAGTATAAAAATAAATAAAATATAATAAATTTTTATTATTACAAAATTGAATAAAAAATATATTTATTATATTTTTATAAAAGAGTTTGAAATATATATACACATACATATTTTCATATAAATAATATATACGTATATTGCTTTACAGGGTGAATATTCGAGAAAAAGAAAAAAAAAAAAAAAGAATATGGTCGTCGCATCCACCCCAATTTCTTGTCCGAAATGTATGAATGTATTCACTTGTGGGGGGAAGAGATCGTTAAGATTTTTCGAACTACGTTTTACCTGTGTATTTAGTGACGCTCCCCCTAACCTTTTATATTTTATGAAATCTAGTAGCGTTCTAAGTAAAATACTCACGTTCGATTATAATTTTACCCCCGCTGAACTCTCCTTACTACTGTTATCGTTAAACTACGAGTCCTTGGGAAAGGAAAAAATAGAAAATATTGACGAGTATTATTACAAACCTTTCGAAACCATCAAAAAGGTGGAAAGAATTTCAAGATTTTTCGATAATTTTTTCAAAAATATCGCAAATGGTAATTACGAAAGCATTGTTTATGATGGACCGATTACCGAAAAGGAAGACCAAAAAAAATGTTTCGAGGTTTGTAAGGAAGCTGATAAATTTAAAACCTTGATAAGAACTAAAAACGTATATTGCTATCCGCTAAAAGCTTCTTCTTTCGCGATTAGACCGACAGTTACAAAATCGGGTGCGAAATCGATAATATTATATTCGGTTTTATTCCTTTGTAATTTAGAAGAAAACTTAAAAGGAAAAATGATGGAAGGAAAAAAAAGAAAAGAAGGAGAAGAAAAAGAAGAAAAAGAAAAAGAAGAAAAAGAAAAAGAAGAAAAAGAAGAAGAAGGAGGAGGAGGAGAAGAAAAAGGAGAAGATTTCCCTTATTGTATTATATATACGATGGATGATGATTTATTATGTTCGAATATAATTTTTTTAGAGGATAACTTTTGCGATGATTACGGAAGCGAACAAACTCTAATAAAATTTTTAAATAATTTAAATTCAATCAATATATTTTCTTTTCGTGAATCTTCTTCGTCGATACCATTAATTTTTAAAAAAGTTATTTCTAAAAATGAAAAATACTCTCTTTTGCGATTGATTCTCAAAAACTCAAAATTCAAAACATTATCTAAAACTAGTTTAAGTTTTCGATTTGCATCAACGGAATTTCAAAATAGTAAATTAACTAGCATCCACAGAAGCATATTGACAAACAATTTAATAGATCATTTTATTTTATTTTTCTATTCCCATTAATATATATATATATTTTTTTTCTTCAATAAATATTTTTTAATTTTTTCTTTTTTTATTCAAAACCTTAATTAAAAAATAAAATAAAAAATCATGCCCAAAATATTTTATTTTACTATAATTATTTTACTCTTAATTAGATTATACTGGATATCTTCTGAAAAGACAAATATCGATCCTTTGAATGAAAGTAGTGAAGTCGAAGAAAGTCCAGTGAGAAAATATTATAAGATATTTAAAAATATTATATTATAGGAAATTAATTATATGCTTTTAAAAGCGAAGAAATAATATAAATATTTTATTTATTTTTTATTTTTTTTATTATAAAAAATAATAAATAATAATATTATACAGATAACATAATTTTCATAAATTAAAAAAAAAAATTTAAAATTTATATATTAATAAATTTTTTTACGAAATTCATATTTTACTTCTAATCTAATTTTTAAAACAATTTTTTTTTCTTATAAATAATAATATTATTAATGGCTTTAAATTGAGAAAGAAAATAATATGTCAATAAATCAATTTCAACCAACATTTCCTCCAATTTCTGAAGGAGAAGAAGAAGAAGAATTTGATGATGACGAACAAAAGAGTGAAGAAGAGGAAGTTGAAGAAGAAAAAGAAGAGGAACATGGAGAAGAAGAGTGGCTAGATGACTATGATTCATATTCATCGTTTACAGAAGAAGATGATGATGATGGAGATGATGTTAAAGAACTCAACACCTCCCCTGTGGCTGTACAACAGTTCCGGGGAGAAGAAAAACCACTTACAAAACAAGGAGGATTTTTAAATTCCTTTAAAAGTGGTGTATTATTTCCAAAACCCCTTCCTTTAGTTAAAAGTAAAAATTTTGATAATAGGATGATAAATGAATTTCCTGAAGAACTCATTACCACCACCCTTCCTACGCCCCTAAAGCAGAAACCATCATTTTATTCGGAAGAAGAACGCTATTATTCTGAGGTTCCGAATGAACCTTTATATGAAAATTTCCCAATAAGAGTAGAAGAAAAATCGTCGTCTCCAGAAAAAAAAGGAGCTTTTCAAAAATTAAAAAGTAAGCTATTATTATTTCATAAACCCGCTGTCGCCACCGCCGCCGTCACCGCCGCCGCCACCGCCGTCGCCCCCGCGGCCCTTCAAGTTAGAAGTAAATACATCAATGATGAGAAAAAGGAGGGGGGGGACTTTCATTTTCCACCACTGCCACCTACACCAAAAGAAAAAAGAGACGTTGGAAAAACCCTTTGCTTTTCATTACTAACATTCATAATCATATCTACACTTATATGTAGTGTAATAATTGTGGTAATCAGTTATATGTCTTTACGTTTTAAAAAGAAAATACTTCCCTTCGATATACTTAATTCACTTAAAGACGAAAATAATTCTCAAAGCGATGATGACAGCGATGACGACGATGACGATGACAGCGATGACGACGACGACGATGACAGCGATGACGACCTCGATGAAAATTTTTATAGTGGTGACGGTGGTGTTGGTAAAAATGATTTTAGTAAAAAATGGAATGCTGCTGCTGCTGCTGCTGCGACGCCAACAACGAGGGAATCGAGCGGAAAGGAAAATAATAAAAATATAATAATAAGTAAACGTCTTACGCCTCCCGAAACCATCCCGTTGGTTGTTTTTAAAGACGCTATTTTATTGCGCAATAATAAAAATAATCCAATCACTTTTTACCAAAGGGGGTTTATTCATTATAAAGATTATCGATATTGGCACTTCTTTAATGACGAGTTCTTTAAACTAAATTATAACGAAGAGACTGGGGAAAAACGGAAAGGAAATAAAATAAATTTTACTCATAATAATTATACATCAAAATACGACATGGACGACGACATGGACGACGACGACGGCAATTTTTTGATTCAAAAATATAATAATAATAATTTTGCGCGTATCGGCATCAGTGATATTTTTGAAGAGAGTCGAGAGGTTGATGATAGCAGCAGCAGCAGCAGCAGCAGCAACATCAGAAATTACGATGAAAATATGGAAGGTAATGATATTGCGGCATCTTTGAATGTTCGCGAAATAAAATATAAAATTAAAGATGGAACCTCGTCTTTATGCGAAGTTCAACAAATTGTGAATCCGAGGGGCGATGGAGACGAGGATTACGATAGTGAGTCTTTCGTTTTATTAAGAAATCTTAATCCCGAGGGGGGGAGTATCATCAGAGGAGAAACCGTTAAAGGGTTTACATTATTCTATAAAGAAAATAATCAAGCTAAGAAATATAAAGGAAGTTATCACATAAATTTCGCTACAGATTTAGGAAAAGGTTTTTCTTTTAAAGAATATCCCATAAATAATAAAAGGAAGAGGGGAGTAAATGAAGACGACGACGACGACGACGGTGATGATGATGATAATGATGATGATTCGATCGACAGACCTCATCGATACGCGGTATTCGCAAGCACGCTATCGGAATTCCTCAATTCTTCGTCTTCCGGTGAAAAGATTCATTTCGCGATTTCTGAAAAAGGTGGTGCGAGATTTCAGTACGAAAAAGCAAACAAAAAAGAAGATCCTTTCGCGACGCGCAACAACAACAACAACAACAACAACAACACCTCCATAATCGCCATTGATCCGACGATGGGTATGACGTTAGTTTCTCGTAACGATTATCACCACGAAGGATTTTTAACCCCAAATGTAAAATTATTTGAATTCCGACCGTATTTTGAACGCGTTTTCGACATTAAAATGGAAGTAGAATTTAAACCCATGAGGGCGAAATTGAAAATATTAAGGATAAAAAATCTCAATAAGAAAGAAGATAAAAGGGACAATTATTTGTCTTATGAATTAAAAAGAATTCCGTTAGTTGAAACAACCATTAATAATGATGATAATAATAATAATAATAATAATAATAAGAGGAAGAAGAAGAAGAAGAAGAAAGAGCCAGAAAATAATATTAATATGAGAAATTTTCTGTATCGCGCGTTATTTACGAATAATCCTAACGTAAGTCAAACAATCATCAGCACCGAAGACGAACAACCTTCCAATAACGATGGTGAGATTACTACTACTACTAATGTAATCGATAACGATAATAATAGTAATAATATTGATCATCATTTTAATAAATATTTTCCACTGCTCGATAATACGATTCCTACGGATGAAATATATGGTATCGAAGTGAGTGTGAAGTTTCCGTGGCAATCCCCTTATTTGAAGACTATTATAAAATCTAAAGGTATGATAAATAACCTCGATTGCCGAGTTCCTATCGATGAAGGTTACTTTGTTTCTCCGAGCGTGACGAAAGAGTCGGTCCACGTTTCTAAATCGTTTTTCCTCTCCGGTGAAGAAACGAATAAATTATATTGTTATTGCTGGAACGCGGGAAAAACTCAAGACGACGACGACGACGGTGACGGAAAGAACAAAAACAACAACGTCGTCGTCGTA
>Ga0209621_1000033_pt1 | contig 5625 bp, 2 predicted proteins | sample TexAe_OM2H0_O3_FD_187941 | JGI IMG/M metagenome (GOLD analysis project Ga0209621, IMG submission 187941) | Forest soil microbial communities from Davy Crockett National Forest, Groveton, Texas, USA - Texas A ecozone_OM2H0_O3 (SPAdes) (version 2) | ecosystem: Environmental > Terrestrial > Soil >...
AAATAATAATATCTTAACATTTTAAAATTAGAATATTTAATATTTTAGGATACAAAAAAGAAAATAACATTCGCACGTGGACTTCGACTTTGTCGAGACGTATTTTTGACTTGGTTTACTATTTTATACTTTCACCAAATATATACCCGTTCCACCGTTTATTTAACTTCGACTGCTCTATCCGCCTCTTCTTGTCCCTAGGGGCATGGATACGGCTGAGCAGGAAGATATTAACATGGAATCTCTCCACCAGGATGGCAATATTCCATGCACTAGGTCCGTTTCTCCTCAAGACCCCAATGTAGCAGTCCCGCAGGTACATATGAATACTCCCTCACAATCATCCACTCACGCGGTTATTATTCAATCTACGGAAGGTAATAACATATTCACAAACCCCGTGATAAATTCCCGGCTTCTTTCCGAGTCCGTCTTTCACAAAAAAGTTATCGATAGCTCTGTTAAAGTTCTTGGTAGAGGCCAGGCAATACGTTTTGAAATCCCGTCACTGGACGATCTTAATTTGTCCCTCACTGATATTACTACATTGGGAGGACACAAGGTACGATGTTTTGTACCTAGGTCAGGAGGCCAGGACCTGCATATCATTAACTATGGGAAAATTCACCCAGTCAGTCCAGACCTCACGGAAAAAGAGATTCTTGAGAACTTGGGACTTCTTGACCACACCTCTTCCAAAATCTTGGCAGTCACCAGATTAAAGGCGAAATCTGAAGGAGGCGAGCAAGTCAATACTATGACTGTCCGTATCAAATTTAAAGGTCCACTCCCATCTAGGGTTTGTATAAACCAACACTCCTACCCCGTTTTTCCCTTTACACACTCCGTATTGAGATGTTTTACCTGTTGGAGATTTGGTCATGGTCAACTTACATGTCGATCTAAAGTCCGATGTTCAAACTGCAGTGGTTTCCATTCGGCAAAGAATTGCACTAACTCCCCATCTTGCTATTTCTGTAATGGCACACATAAAATAACTTCTAAAAAATGTCCAGTCTTCAAACAGGCATTAGAAATCCAGGTTTCTCATCAAGGACAACCCTCAGGATTCCAATCTGCCCTCAATGAGGCCCTCCGGAAATTAAACCCGTCTCGTACTACTCCACTCCCAGCTCAACCTACATTGCCTGTTCCAGTGCAACCCCAAACATCTGCCTCAGTACGTCCACGAAATCAAAATATACCTCTACCTTCACTTTCAACACGAAACTCCTTTGCCCTACTGAGCGATGAAGTAGACAGGCCACATAACCCTGTCCCTACATACTCTCAGGCACTTGTATCTAAACCTTCATCCTCTACGCCCACACCTCCCCGGACTACCTCCAAAAGAAGAAGAGCCTCTAACTCCTCAATACAAGATGATTGGCCAACAGACTTCCAAGTAGACGAAGCTAGAAATACTCAGGAGAATATCCCCCAGGCAAATGTCTTTCCACCATCCTCTCTAGGAACCAGTGTCCCACCCAATGTGCCTCAAGGGCCCTCTTCTTCTAATGCCCCCACTAGACCTCCGATTCCTATTAAATCTAAAGATTGGACATCTCAAGAACTTTTTGCTATTTTTACTCCGACACTGTTCAAATTTCTCAACACATATAGCACTGAACAATCCTTTTCTACAGCATTTTTCCATATCATACCAGATCTTCTGGGACTTCTTCAACACTTCCTCCCCTCATAATGGCTACATCATCCATAGTCCTATGGAATGCTAGATCCCTTTTTGGGAAACTTCCAGACCTCAGAAACTACATTGCCAACACTCAACCACTGATAATAGGTATATGTGAAACTTGGCTACAGCAAAAGTATACACCAATTGTACCAGGATACACCATACTCCGCGAGGATAGGCCTAACAGAGGTGGTGGTGGGCTGGCTTTTCTTATACGTACTACCATACCTCACTCTAAAATTGTTTTAAAGAAATTTGCCAGTGGTGTATTGGAAGTCCTTGCTATAAAAATCCCCTTTAAAAATACATGGGCATCCATACTTGTGGCATATAACCCAAGCCGAAACCTAAGAACTGGTGAACTTACACATTACGTTAGCCAGTTATCTTCTCCCTCCCTAATCCTGGGAGATTTTAATGGACATCATACTTTCTGGGAACCCTCCCTCCCCTCGCACCTAATCAACACAACTGGCAAAACCATCTTTTCTTTCCTAACACAGTCCTCTACGCACAGCCTCATAACCCCTCCAGGTTTGGCCACGCATGTACAGAGCTATAATGGTGCCACTTCGACTCTGGATCTTATGTTTGGGGAAGAACCTTTTGGTTCCTACCGTATAAGTTTAGGACCATACATGGCAAGTGATCACTTACCTGTTGTCCTTCATCTTGAAGATACGATTCCTTCTCGCCCTCAGGCCTGCAGGATCAAGTGGAAATTCACAGATGACGAGGACACCTGGAATAAATTTGCTGCTCAAATTACTACCACCTATAATCCCTCCACATCACTGGATGAGCAAATAAACCATCTAACAGAGACAATGATCACTGTAGGCAAAGCTCACTTCAGTCTGACCAAGGGTGTTTTTGGTTTCAGAGTACAGTCCATTTGGTGGAATGACACCTGCAGATCAGTTATACGAGATAGAAATAAAGCTTACAACAGATGGAGAAAATTCCCATCTGTCGAAAATGGGATCACTCACCGCAGACTATCTGCTATCTGTAAAAGAACCATCAAAAAAACTAAATACGAAGCTTGGAGGAAACTTAGACAACAACTCTCTTTCTCTACTCCTGCAAAAAGGGCCTGGAATCTTGTGCACAAGATGTCAGGTAAATTTGTTCCTCAAACTTTCCCCCTCACTACCAATGGACAACTGCTGCTGGATGATCTCAGCAAATCTGAACTCCTAGCTTCTCACTTTCACAGGGTCTTCACTACCCCTGACCCCCTCAGACATAGGAATGACATTGTAGATGCCATTATTAGTGCCAAAACTGAACATTCCGGAATGCTTTCTCAGCCTTTCACATTTTGTGAACTAGAAGAAGTAATGAAAAAGCTCTCCCCTGACAAAGCAGAAGGCCCAGATTTCATTTCCAATAAGATGATTCTGCACCTGAACTCTTCTACAAAAAGTACTTTACTATCCATCTATAATGAAAGCTGGAGGACCGGCCTTTTTCCCACTTCATGGAAAACCTCCATGATACTTCCTTTCTTGAAGGGAAATAAAGATCCTAGTGATCCATCCTCATATAGAGGAATTCATCTATTATCATGCCCAGGAAAAATCTTTGAATCCATGGTATGTAATAGGCTTTACTGGTTCCTGGAGACAAACTCCCGTCTACATCCCAATCAATATGGTTTCAGAAAACAGAGAAGTACTATAGATTGCCTTCTCCACATGACACACCTAATCTCGGGTGCTTTCCAACATAAACGTTATGCTATGATCCTATTTCTTGATCTGAAAGCCGCTTTTGACAGTGCATCCCACTTAGGGATTCTATACAAGATACTTAAAACTGGTATCACAGGGGCCCCTCTATCTTGGCTGCGTGACTTCTTAACATCCCGCTCTTTCCAGGTCCTAGTGGGCAACACAAAATCTTCTCTTCGAAACAGTAATAGAGGAGTGCCCCAAGGCTCCGTTCTGAGCCCTTTGCTTTTCTCTGTCCTTCTTAATGACATGCCCTCCCCCCCATCAGTTGATGTTCTTATGTATGCTGATGACATAGCCTGTTGTGCTGTCGCCCCAACTTTGACCGAATGTCAAACCTCTCTGCAAAACGCTGCTACTGAAATTCTCTCCTATCTCTCAGAATGGGGTCTTTCTGTTAATGCCGATAAATGCGCTCTGCAATGTTATACATTAAAAAAAATCCCATTTTTACCTTCCATTTCAATCAATAGCACCTTGATCCCTTTACGCAGCTCCCATACCTACCTGGGACTAGTACTTGACGCCCCCACCTTAACATGGAAAAAACATATCAACTACCTTGCCCAAGACTGCCTCAAACGTTTGGCCCTACTGAAGAGACTTGCTGGTGTCAAGTGGGGCTCCTCTCGGGAGAATCTTTTGCACTTGTACCAATCCTACATTCTGAGTAAAATCGATTATGGCAGTATTGTTTATGGATCTGCTGCCCCTACAAATCTAAAGAAGCTAGATGTAATCCACACTACAGCAATGAGGATTATTCTGGGTGCTTTCCCCTCCACACCTACCCAAGCCCTCTATATTGAAACTGGACTTGCTCCCCTCAAACATAGAAGAAGCTGGCTTATGGCGAAAAAGCTAATCCTTCTAGCATCTGCTCCACCTGATCACCCACTTTATCAGATCTACTCAACCTACTTTGAAACACATCGTATCACTTCTCGGAAGAGTAAACCTCCTTTTGTACAACAAGCCTCCTCCATTTTCTCCTCTATAAACACAGTTACCCCACCTTTCATCTCAGCACCTTCTGTCTCACCCCTCCCACCCTCTATGGATCTTCTCTCTCACATCAATTGCAACCTCTCCCATGGTTGGAATAAGAAAGATTTACCTGAAGAAGGACGACAACTATTTGCTGAACTGTTAAACACTAAATATGCAACATATCTGTCAATATATACGGATGGATCAAAAATACACAACCCTGCATCCACTTCCTCCGCATTATACATTCCTACCCTCCAACTAGCTCAATCTTGGAAGCTTTCTGGTGCCCATTCTTCAGTTTTTGCCGAACTCTTTGCAATCCATAAAGCTTTACTTTTCTGTGTTCAGTTCCTCAAGCCTCAGAAAATAGTCATATTTACTGACTCTTGCGTTGCACTGTCACTTATCACCACTAGATATCCCAAACGTTATCATAGGATACTATCTATAATACACAAGACCCTTGCGAAACTAACAAAATCCTTAGGCTGGACTATTCTTTACCAATGGACTCCTTCACACATAGGAATACAAGGAAATGAGATTGCAGATAAAGCCGCCAAACTGGCACACTCCCACTGCAACATGGAGGATTTCCCTTTTGAAAGTGAAGAATATTTCACTGAAACCAAACAGTTGCTAGACTTCCACCAGAATGATGAACTCAATACATTCCTACAAACCCATAGTCTGGGTCAGATATATTCACTAGACTCCCCACCTCTCAATACTAAATGTGATCGCAGAACATCCACTGCTATCTTCCGACTTAAGACGGGACATTGTGGTTTAAATTCACATCTCCATCGCCTCAGATTATCAGATACTGATATTTGTCCTTCGTGCAAGAACAGTCCTGAAACTGTGACACACTACCTGTTTCACTGCCCTGCATACTGTGTCCAAAGAGCTTCTCTCCGAACTGATTTGGGTGCCCTGGGTGTCTCAACTTTCACAGTTTCAACTATCCTGGGTGGCCAGGGCATTCCATCTAAACAATTTCCAAAAATAGTAACTTGCCTAAAGAGATATCTATACTCAACCTCCCAAATTAACAGAATATAATTATTGACCTAGACTGACCGATACTCCTTGATGACTTTACTATAGTGTCTCCATATGTAAGCTTTATCCAAGAAAGAAAGATTCATCACTTCAAGGTCAAGACTCTCTTTGGTGAGAGTAAGAGACCTTCTT
>Ga0209621_1000034_pt1 | contig 5603 bp, 2 predicted proteins | sample TexAe_OM2H0_O3_FD_187941 | JGI IMG/M metagenome (GOLD analysis project Ga0209621, IMG submission 187941) | Forest soil microbial communities from Davy Crockett National Forest, Groveton, Texas, USA - Texas A ecozone_OM2H0_O3 (SPAdes) (version 2) | ecosystem: Environmental > Terrestrial > Soil >...
AATTATATCTCCATCTCTCTCTCTCTCTCTCTCTCTCTCTCTCTCTCTCTCTCTCTCTCCGAGATCGTCTAATAACTTAATTACTAACTTATCATCTACATTATATTTACAAGTACTTATCTATTTGATTAAATAGATTCTGGCGTCCACCTTTTCCTCCTTGGTCTCTTACTTTCCCTCTTCTCCCATCGAAACTTCAAAAAAAAATATTCACTTCGCTTAAATCACCATGTTAACTTCCTGTGTTAAGACTTGGAGCTAAAATACACTATAAATAAAATATTATGAAACTTTGAATGAAAAATATACCATATTCAACAATTTCTACCCTCTCAGGACAATTGTTTAGATTTCCTGGAGCCTAAAGATTACACTCTGAATCTTTTATTTCCCTGTGTGATTTATTCCTGGACATCAATGTTGAATTAATCCATTTATTACTTTTGGACGTCAATGTTGTTTTATTCCATTTTAATTTCCTTGAATCCCTGAGTAGTCTTGAAATAGGTACCTATCAAGCACTAGTCACTTTGACGGCTCTACTTGAAGTCTTCCTAGGAATTAACTTCAATGAATCGAAATTCTGCAGAGGATTTGAATAAGAAAGCATTTCTCATTCCCGTGAGATTCTACCAACAATTTTCACAGCTGTGTTTCAACAATAAATAATACCGCAGTATTCATTTCCCATATTTAAACCTTTATCACACGTTACTCTATATAAATGAGCCATGAATACATAACCTTGCATAAAATATAAATGAACCTATAAATATCTCCACTTAACGTCATTTCTCACTTAGAAGCAACCGAACATTTTAATTATTAACAATATCAATATAAGACCGATCACATTCCTCGATCTGTATTCGATAGGTCTTCTAGGTAAATTACTAGAATCGATCACAGGACCTCTTGAGCGCAAATTGTATCTATTCTCTTGGTGAATATTTCTGTTACTATCATTAACATTATTATTTCCTCTTCTAACTGTAAAATAATCTGTATCGTCATCTGACTCAGAATCAGGATTCTCTTCGTTTGCTATATCGTTTCTTTCCACATTTGGGGTATTTTCGGTTTCTTCTTGAAAATCGTAAGTCCATTCCGGTAATTTGCAGATTTTTAACCTGTTAATATGAACTTTTTCTGTTCTTTTGTGCTGATCATATAAGGGTTTTATGATGTAATTTACGGGGGAATATTTCTCTATTATTCGGTAAGGTCCCAAAAACCTCGGTTTCAACTTACTGCCTCTCTTACATCTATAATTGTCTTTAAGCCACACAAAATCTCCAACTTCCATTTCTCTAAAATTACGATCTCTGTAATACTCTTTTCTCTTACTTTGAGTATTAGTACTAAACTCATGTGCTTTCTCGTAAGCTTTCTTAATTTTATTGCTCATCTCTTCCTTCACATTTCCTCCAATATAATCATAAGATGCGCCTGTTTTAATAATATCAGAAAGGGGTAAAATTGCATCTCTTCCAAAAAACAAAAAGAAAGGAATTTCATTAATACTAGAATGATATGACGTATTTAACGCTAATGTTACATATGATAAGTAATCTTCCCATTGATTTAAGGATGAGTGTTCTAGGGCAGAAATAAGGGCCTTTTTAATGCTTCTATGAGATCTCTCGATATAACTATTGCTTTGAGGATGGAAACTTGTGGTATAATGAATTTTTGTTTTAAACAAATCACAAACCTCTTTAAACAGTTGTGAGTGGAATTGAGTTCCGTTATCAACAGTTACGTGTAAGGGAATGGAAAATTTATTAATATAATCGATAAGGCATTCTACTATGGTTTCTTTTCTAATATTGGGGATGGGGTATGTCTGTAAAAATCTGGAGAAGTGATCAATAACTGAGAATATGTATTTGTTTCCTTTCTCTGTCTCCGGCAGTGGTCCAACAATGTCTATGCCTAAATGAACTCCTGGTGCTATTGGTGTGTTATATGTTTGTAAGGGAGCTTTAATAGTGTTATAGGGGGAAATCTTTTGGCAAACCAAACAGCTTCTACAATACTCCTTTAAATCTTGTCTCATACTTGGCCAATAAAAGAACTCTTCGGCTCTATATAATGTTTTTGTGTATCCTGAATGAAAGTTTAAATTGGAATTGTGAGATATATACATGGCAGCATGTTTAAGTGTATGGGGAATCACTAAAGTTTCTAAATAAGGTCGTTGATGCTTGTTTTCTGAAATAAAATGTAAACAACCTTCTTTCATCGTGAAACTAGATAAATTTACGTCTCTGGGAACTCTTTCAAAATTCCTACCTTCAAAATAATTAATTATTCTCCTCCATTCTATATCTCTTAACTGCTCTTTCCTCACATTTTCTGCACTCAATACTAAAGAAGGGTTTATCTCTTCTGAGTTATTTATTACTTGGATGCTTCTGCTTAAGGCATCAGGAATTACGTTATTTTTACCCGCTCTGAACTGTACATCAAAGTTATATTCGGTTAATAGCAAAGCCCAACGTGCTATTCTAGGGGTTTCTGGTTTAAATTTAAATAAGTATCTTAAGGGCTGGTGATCAGAAATTATTGTGAACTTGTGTTCGTAAAGGTAATAATCAAAGTGTTTCACAGACTTGACTATTGCTAATGCCTCTCTTTCGGTTACACTGTACCTTGTCTCTTGTGGTGTCAGTTTACGAGAAAAATAAGCGACAGGACGATCGATTCCATCTATCTCTTGCGTTAAGAATGCACCTATTGCCAGGTCAGAAACGTCTGTGTGCAATTTGAAAGGGACATTAAAGTCTGGGTGAATGAGTATCGGGGAAGTAGATAATAGTTCCTTTATTTTATTAAAAGCTTCATTCTCTAAATCTGACCATACGAATTTGGAATACTTTTTCGTTAAGTTTGTAAGAGGAGCGCAAATTTTGGAGAAATCCTTTATAAACTTTCGGTAGTAACTTGCCATGCCTAGAAATCTTCTCACACCTTTCGCATTCTTTGGTACCTGGTAATCTCTTATTCCCTGTACTTTTATGGGGTCTATTTGTATACCTTTTCTTGAGATGATATGCCCTAAATATTTCACTGACTCCTTCGCGAACTTACACTTCTTTAAAGTTAATTTAAGCCCTGCATCTTTATATATTTTCAGCACCTGCTCTAGATATTTCAAATGCTCCTCAAATGATGAACTGTATAATATTAGATCATCCATGTAAATTTGACAAAATTTACCAAGTACTTCTGAAAACAATATATTTAACACTTTTGTAAATGTACTAGGGGCGCCAGCCAACCCGAATGACATGCGGACGTGTTCGTATTTCAGATTATCCGGACCTATGAAACTAGTCTTTGGTCTATCCTTCTCCTCTATCAAGATTTGGTTGAAACCCTTCAGATTATCTAAAACTGAAAAATAGCGAGATCCATTTAATGAAGCTAAAATTTCGCTGACCTTCGGCATACTCATTACTTCTACTTCAGTGACTTTATTTAATTGTCTTCCATCGAAAATAAATCGAAAGCTCTGATCTGACTTCTTAATTAATAAAATAGGCGAGTTCCAAGCACTATCCGATCTTTCTATCAACCCTATCTTCAACATCTTGTCGATGTGTTCCTGCATAATTTCTTTTGTCGCTTGAGGGAGACGATACTGAGGCGTAAAGATTGGTTTAGTTTCCCCTGTGTTTATCTTATGCTTTGCCAAAGTACATAATCCTATATCGTCTGAAGTTTGAGCAAAGGCATCTTTGTATTTCTTTATTAATTCTATTATCTTTACTTGCTGTTTAGTCTCAAGATTGTCTAAATCTACATCTTCCAGATTGAATGTGTTTTCTGACTTTACAATATTTTCAACCTCTATCTCTTCATCCTCAGCCAAGAAAACGTCTCCTATTAACTCATTTTTGCTTATGACAGCCTCATGGTCTAAATAGTTTGCTATAGTGAAAGGAATTTGTAATTTCTCATTAACACATGCAAGTGTATTCCCGACTCTCAATCCTCCCTTGCAATTTGATTCTATCACTACAGTTTTTCCCCTCCATTTTTTCCCTACTACACCGTGAGTTTTTACGAAGGATCTCGGTGGTAAAACTATTTTCTTATCTACTTTTAATTTATTTTGACTCAAATCTTCCTTCTGGACTTTAAAACATTCTAAATTATGACCGTCTACACCTACAATCGGCATTATATGTTTATTTATTTGTATGTAATTCTCCTCTAAATCGAATGTAACTTTTCCTAGTCTTCTCATGATATCTCTTCCTATTAAAATTTCTCCGGTAAACTGTGTTTTATCTAAAACATAAACCTCATGTACTATCCTGACTTTTCCTATGATTAAATAAAGAGAAACTTTTCCTAAAATATCTAATATTTCTCCTGTAACGCTAGATGCTTGTATTTGTGTGGTTTTTATTTTACTATTAATTAGATCCATTTTAGATAACTTACAATAGAATTCATATGAAACGATTGAGATATTTGCTCCACTATCAAAAAAGGCTAAAGCTTTCATACTATTTACTTTTATATTTACAACAGGACTGATGTAACCATCCTCAATGGATCTACTTACTAGTTTTTTGTCTGGTTAGGAATGGGAGTGTTTCTTCTAATATTTAAATATGGACACTGAATCTTCTTATGGCCTACCTCTCCACAATGGAAACAATCTATACTATTGATATGGCTATAATCATTTCTATTTTGGTATCTAGGATAATTATTATAATTGGGAGCGTTTCTGAATCTATTGGGGTAACTAATTCTTTCTGGGTTATTTATGTTATTCAATGGCTTTTTATTTGGAATTAATTTTTCAGCTTTAATCGCTGCCTGTATGCATGCATTATAAGTTGGATATTCTTGGATACCTATTAACTTTTTAATTTCCAAGTTCAACCCATTTATGAAAATAGAGATTAAAAATTGATCTCGACTTTCTACATTATCGAACTCTGTCAAAAATTCCATGACTTCCTCACTGATTTCATCTATTTTATCGGCATAACTTCTCACATCTAAGTTATTTTGTTTAACGTTAGTATATCTACTATAGGACTCTTGTTTAGATATGACCGTCTGGAACCTTTTAGCTAAGAAAACTACAAGCTCATCAAATTTCAACTCTTCTATCTCCGGATTTGTGTTTAAATAAGTTTGAGCGGTTCCGACACACGAACATCTCAAAATGTTTAATTTACTGTCTTCGTCCCAATTTTCTAACTTTGCCCTAACGTTAAATTGATTGATAAAACTTTTAAAATTAGTCTTTCCATCAAATGATCTCATCTTGCCTACAATACTTGAAAAGTTAACAATATTCGCATTCCTGTTATCGTCTGCCATTTTGATGTAATTCTAAAAATGATTTTTATACAACAGCAATTTATAATAGTTTCCCAAATTATACTATATCAGATTCTTAATTCTAAAACATATAATGAAAATTAATTTTCAACTTTCCTAACTACAATCATATCAAATGTAATATTAATTTATAAATATAATTTTTCTTTATAAACTATTATTTATTTAGTTTTCTATAGCCACCTTGCTAGATCGAGTTTGGTTTTTAATGAACAAAATAATGACTGAAA
>Ga0209621_1000035_pt1 | contig 5594 bp, 1 predicted proteins | sample TexAe_OM2H0_O3_FD_187941 | JGI IMG/M metagenome (GOLD analysis project Ga0209621, IMG submission 187941) | Forest soil microbial communities from Davy Crockett National Forest, Groveton, Texas, USA - Texas A ecozone_OM2H0_O3 (SPAdes) (version 2) | ecosystem: Environmental > Terrestrial > Soil >...
AGACAATATAAACAACAAACATCTTGGTGATTGAGGTTTCCAAAGTGCAAAGGATGGTCTTTGCTATAATAAACTAATACTTGGACTAAATAGATATTAGAGAAAGCTTCAATGCTATGTGTGAAAGGTAATTGTCCAGGAAATTTAGTTAACTGTAGTTGCTTCAGTGTTTGTTTTGCTTCACGTCCTGTAGGTATGTGATATTTTTCACGATTGTCTAATAATTCTTGAACAACCTCTTGTCTTATTAATAAATGTAGATCTAATTTTCCATGGAGAAATTGGGAAAAACATTGAAAAAGCGAATCACCTCCTCCAGGAATTGTAATCATCATAAAACCCTCAGGTATTTCTGGCATATAACTATCTCTATTATGTTGAATATGTAATTCATATGGTACACGTGAAAGAATATCGGCAACAATATTCTCCTTTCCAGGGACATAACTGAGCTCGTAGTCTATGTCATTCAATTCTTCTAAAGTTCTAGCTACTCGTTGGTTTACTAGAGGCATGTTATGCAGAAAAAGAAGGGGCTTGTGGTCGGTGAAAATGACCACCCGAATCCCGTATAAGAATGGTTTAAGGGATCGTACAGCCCACCTAATGGCAGCTACTTCTCTTTCAGTAGTACTGTATGCTTGTTGAGCTTTGGAGAATATCATAGAGATGTAGGCTATAGGTGTCTCTATATCTTCCTGTATTTGGCTCAAGCTTGCGCCTGCACCAATACCAGAAGCATCTGTATGGAGAAAAAGTGGGTTTGCATTTGGATTTCGGTCTGGATAGGACAATAGAGGTGGAGTAGTTAATTTTTCTTTAAGGGAATCAAAAGCTTTTTGACACTGATCAGTCCATTGGAAGTTCTTAGTGAGTTTTAATAAATCGAAAAGAGGTTTAGCTACTTCAGAACAATGGGGTATGTGACGTCTGTAGAAATTTACTAACCCCATAAATTGTCTGACTTGTCGAACGGTCTTTGGTATTGGGAAATCTTTCACACCTTTGATATTCTTTTCTAGAGGGATCATACCCTGGTATGAAATTTGATGTCCTAGAAATTTAACTTCGGTTCTCAAGAGATGGGTTTTTGAAGGTTTTAATTTGAAGCCAGCGTTGATAAATGCTGTTAGAACTTCTTTGAGGATGGTAAGGTGTTTTTCGAAGGTCTGGCTTATAATAAGGACATCGTCTAAGTAAATCATGACCTCTTGCCAAGGTATATGAGATAAAGCTAACCGCATTGCTCGTTGGAAAGTAGCGGGTCCGTTTTTAACTCCGAAAGGCATTCTCATGAATTCCCAATGACCTAAAGGTGTAGAGAAGGCCGTCTTTTCGATACTTTCTTCCTCCATTTCGATTTGATAGTAACCTTTTATAAGGTCTATAGTAGAGAAATATTTCATGCCTTGTAGGCTAAATAGAGTGTCTGTTAAATTGGGTATGGGGAAGGAGTCTCCTTTAGTTACTTCATTTAATTTTCTGTAGTCTATACATAAACGCATAGCTCCGTCAGGTTTTCGTACGGGAACTACGGGTGCTGAGTATGGGGAATATGATTTTCTGATTATTCCATCAGCCTCCAATTGTTGGCATACTTTTTCCACTTCGTAAAGTATAGGACCTTGTAAGCGTCTCACTGGACAACACACTGGGTCACCTACAAGTGTGTTTATTGCATGCTTAAGAATAGTGGTGCATCCTACATCATCGTCTCCCAAACTTAAAGCAGTAGGATATTTTATTAATAATTGGATAAGTTGTTCTTTTTGGTTTGGGGTGAGAGTAGTTGAATCTAAATCAAATGCTTCATATAATGACTCTGGCGTCCATTCAGGGTAGGTAGTTTGGGGTTTTTGTGACAATTCTACTACATTAATAGAAGGAAAAGAAGAATCTAGTAAGAGAATAGAGAGAGTACCTAGAGAATATCCACGTTTAAGATGTATTGGGTTATCGGTAAAATTAAAACAATATAAATATATAACTTGATCTGGAGAATAGTTTAAGACAATGTGGTCCATTACAAACTTATTAGAATCACTTGGGGTGAATAATAGAAGTGTGTTATAGTTAAAAATTAGATGTTCTATAGAGATGGGAATAGTTATGCATTTATTAGGGGGCAAGGAGATATCTTTATCTATTGTTGCAATACCATCTCTGGATTGTAATGCACGGATGTCTTCGGTGATTATGGTAAGATGATTTTTATTTCTCTTTATTAATTGTTTTGTGGATAAATCAGGTAATAGTTGTTCTTGACTCAAGAAATCATATCCGATGATCAAATCATAGTTAGTAACTTGATCATCTACCACTATGAATGGATGGGGTTCAGTTATATATGTTCTAGAAAGTTGAACTTGGAATGTTACAATACCATAAACGGGAAATACTGTTCCTCCAATTCCTTGTACGCCACTATATGTGGTAGAAAATAATGGATATTTTTGAGAGTTTAGTAGATTATAAGTTTTGGAGGTTATAAGGCTCCCAGCGGCACCGGTATCAACAAGAGCCGTGAGTAGATTATCTTGATTGGAATCTTTGATAAAGACACCTACTAATAAAGTGTCTTTTGGGGGTATTTGTAAGGTCTGAAACTGTATAATAGAGTCAGAAATAGATGGAACAGTTTTAGAAGTAATAGAAGTAGAAGTAATAGAATTAGAATTAGATATCAATGTAGTAAAATTGTCTATAAGGGATGGTTCCATCGGTTTTATAGTAGAGGGTATTTCTGCTGTAATTGGTACGGTATCAAAACTGGAGATTTCTGGAATTTCTACTTTAGAATTATCCAATAGAGGGTTCAACAACGGTGATCCATCCGTTGATGCTTGTTTCTTTATTCTTTGGGGTTTTGGAGAATCTGGAGAAGAGTTTAGAGTCACTATAGGTGATAAAATGTCCACTAGAGAAATGGAATTATTAGACTCTGTGGGTGGATCATTCACCACAGAGGATATTAGTTTCCCTGATGGGAATATGATGGTGGTTTATATTGAGGACAATCTTTTCCTAAGTGGGGTCCTCCACACTCGGTACAACTTAAAGAGTCGTCACGAGCTTGTTGTTTTTGTTGTCTAGTAGGACAATTATTGACTATATGGCCGGTTTGTTCGCAATGAATGCATTTATTTTGTCGTTGATAACAGTTGTTATAGATATGTCCTCTCTTCCCACAAAATTTACAGTAGGGGCGAGAACGGCAATCTCGAACGTCATGACCGGGCTTTTTACAATAATTGCAAGTCACATTTGAGTAGTCATTTCGATTGTTGTTCTTAGGGGATCCATTCCACTGTTGTTGAAATCTATTATTATTATTTCTATTAGGAGTATTTGAAGAGTTTCTTGGAGGTGTTCTACTTCTGGATCTATTATTATTAGTTCTATTATTAGAGATTTGTTTATAAGGTACATTTTTAGCTTTTACCTGTTGACCAGCTACCTGAGCAAAGGTAGTTGGATTGGGAAAATAATTTGGAGTAGGGGGTTGAGCTATAACAGGACATTGATTAATATTGGTTTTATTGGGAACAACATTCATTTGGGGTTGTAATTCCAATTGGTGTTGGGGTGGTGTTACTTGAGGTTGGAAATTAGTGAGATCAATTAATTCTGGGGTGGTTTTATTTGTTGGATTAATTGGAGTTTGTATAGGAAAAGACCTTTGTGGTAATTCTTGGGTTTGATAATTAGTATAAATTTGATCAATTATATTGACTAAGTCATCCCAAGATACTTCTTCTCTTCTAGACATTTCACAGATCATAACATGAGATTTTACTGTTTGCTGGATATGTAGAGGTAAACTATTAATTAATTTCTCTCGAAGTATCATCAAGGTTTCGATTTCTGCAGTAGGGAAAGCTTTTTCTGCTAATCCTTGTAATCGTAGTGCAAACAAGGGAATAGTTTCATTGTAATTCATAACTGCATTTTCAAAATTTGTCTGATCTGTTTTGTTTTGCTTTGAAATGTATTTATTGAACCATTGAGTTAGTTCATAAACTATAATAGTGTATCCAGAGTTATTTTTCATGAGGAGATCATACACAGTCTTAATATGTCCCTCTAGATGTAATCCAAGGTAAGTTCTCCATTCATCTGTAGAAGACTGTGGATACATGCTCTTAACATATTCTTCAAATCTGGTTAAAAACTGTGGAAAGGTCTCTCCATCTTCCAACTTATACTTTCCTAAAGGAATCATTTTTGTAGGTTTCTTCTGGAGGGCAAGTTGTTGGACTAATTGTGATAACGTCTGTAACATTTGTTGGTTTTGGGCTATGAGTTCTCGATTTTGAGACAATAATTCAGTCATGATTCGGGAATCAACTAGAGTGTAGTTAGGTGGAGTTTGAATAGACTGAGTTTGAACTGGCGGTTGTGTAGGCATATATGTTTGCTGTTGTGATGGAGGGGGATTTAAATATGTTACTCTAGGATCAAGGGAAGTTGAAATATTAGAAGTTGTAGCAGTAAATAAGGGCAAAGTGGAACTAATGGGAAATGGATATACTGAAGAACTAGGAACAGTGTTCAACCAATTTAAATTAGACTGGGAAAAATCTAATGATGTCATGGGTGGTACCCAATTTTGTTGAGTTGGAAAAATGGGAATATTAGTAGAAGGGTTACCTGTAAAGTTCGGTGTGTCAGTAAGAGTATCAGTTTTTACTGCTGTCATGGTCATCGGTACAGTTTCAGTACCTGTAACGTGCTCTTTCCTTTCCATTGGCGCTAAATTTTCAGTAGACATTATATTGATATAGAAGTGTATGAAACAACACAAAGTGAATCAAAAACTAGCAATACTGGTACGTAATATGAATGGAATAAGATCTTAATACAACTCACTAGTTAGCTAGTGGATACAATTGGTACAATTGGTAACAGAACAAAGATAACAGAATTGTAGTGCAGAAACTACGCTCTGCTACCAATGTAATAAAATTTAATATTGGGGTCAAATAGCGATTATGAAATACGAGGGTTCAAATAACCTTATAAATGTAGACCCTGCACCATTGGGAAAAAAAATTTCCCAAGGAAAATTTCAATAATTTTCTACAATTAAACCTGCTATCTTTGAACATAAAATATAAAATAAAAATATAGAATGGCTTTACATACTTACGCACCAGTAAAACTTATCCAAAGAGTAAAAATGAATAGATGAATATATATAGGACTTCTTTTGATTTGAAAACCACACCAAGGAAACAATTAGTATGCAAGGAGGCAAGCTTCAGAATACTTAAAACAACATGCGACACCACACTCAAGCAAAAGAAAAAAAATATAGATAGAATTAGAACAAATAATGATGTCCACACATGCAAGCGAAAGTATAAGAGGATATAAAATAATTACCTTGTGTACAGTACAGGACTTGACTCCTCTAAATGAGACTAACGCTTACATATGGGAAAAAGAATAAACAAAATAATAAAGTTTTCTTTTATTTTGTATAGTATACAAACACAAATATAAATATATATATATATGGGTGAAAACAAAATTTAATACATAAACAGTTACCTAAGCCTCAAACATGAAATAAACATATACATACATACATA
>Ga0209621_1000036_pt1 | contig 5555 bp, 1 predicted proteins | sample TexAe_OM2H0_O3_FD_187941 | JGI IMG/M metagenome (GOLD analysis project Ga0209621, IMG submission 187941) | Forest soil microbial communities from Davy Crockett National Forest, Groveton, Texas, USA - Texas A ecozone_OM2H0_O3 (SPAdes) (version 2) | ecosystem: Environmental > Terrestrial > Soil >...
CTCCTGCTTGTGCCTATTTTTTTTCGCTTGAAGCAGTGCCTATTTTTTTTCGCTTGAAGCAGTGCCTAGTTTTTTTTGCTTGAAGTAGTGCCTTATTTTTTTTGGCTGAAGCTACACTTTGCTTTAAGCAGTGTCCAATGTTTTTTTATGTTTTTTGCATGCCATTTTTTCTGAGAAATATCAGAGGAATTGAGCTACAATTTTGGTTGGTTGTGGTCCAATAGAAGATTTTTGAAAACGAATAAGATTGAAAAGAGGCCTGTGCTTAAAAGGGGTAAAAATAAATTTAGATCTTGGGAGGGTAAAATTACAGTAAGGTAATTGTAAAATAAAAACGTTGTTTTTTTGTTGTTGTTTATTATTTTCATTGTTTTTGTTATCTTTTATATTATTATTATTATTTTTATATAGTGTATCATTATCGCTAGTATTCCATATGCTTTGTTATCTTATGAATTAATATTATTTTTATATTGTTAGTGCTGTATTATCGATTCATTTATTATTCATTTATTTCAACATTTCTTATTTTTTATAAAATAAATTTTTGTGTTTTGCTTTTTTTCCATCACTGTCCTTGGTAGAGAGCCCTCATTAGTAGTTTTGTAGTTATTTTTTTTGTAACTGCCACATTTGGCGCCCAACGTGGGGCTCTCTTTCAAGGAGGGTGAGGAATACTGGTGGTGGAGGTGATGGGTACTACTGAGGAATTAAGATTGGAAGTGGAGAGATTGAAAGAAGCGTTGCGTAAGAAGGAAAGAGAGAATGAGAATTTGATAGATGAGTTGAGAGAAATGAAAAACGGAATGGAAGAAATGGAGAAACGAATGGAAGATAGAATGGTTGCTAAATTGGATGACATTATGCGTGAGAGATTTGCTAGTGAGGTAGGGGGAGGGGCAAAGAGTAAAAGGACCTCTACTCCTAGGATAGACCGACAGAAGACAAAGAGTGAAGAACCAGTGAAAAATGGATTGAGTGATGTGGATGAGGATGAAGATGAGGAGAAAATGAAAAAGAAGAAGAAAAAGACTTCCAAGCAAAGGAGACATGAAAGACGAATGAAAGCTAAGAGTAAAAGTATCGATTCGTTATATAGTAGTTCGGATGAATGTGTGAGTGAAGATGGTGGATCAGGATCGAGTGAATCTTCCGAGTCAGGAATACAAGTGAAAAGGAGTGTTCTTATTCGTGACATTCCCAAAATTAATAAGTTTAATGTGTATGGGACTAAGGATGTGTTTGAATTTTTTAAGGATTATGAGGGTTACTGTAAGGAGAAGTTTGATGAGAATAGGGTGTTCTGGGTGAAAGAGTTGGGTGAGTTTTTGGAAGGGCGTATGTTAGATTTTTATAAGGCAATTGTGAGTGTGGGTGAGCCTAAGTATGAAGTGGTGAAACAGCGAATATTAGATCAAGTTAGGAGAGTGAAAGCAGGGGTAAAGTATCGAAAAGTGAATGATTTTGACAAGGCTAGGAGGGGAAAGAATGAAAGAATTGATATGTATGCGCATAGATTGGAAACGTTGGCAAGAAAGAAATTTGGGGATGAGGATGTGGATGGAAATAAAAGGTTGTTGAAAAAGTTTTTGGAAACTGTCCCGCCCTCGGTGACAGAGTATGTGAATTTAAGGAGGAAAGAAAAAATGAGATGGTCGGGAGAACGATTGAGATGGGAGGATGTTTTAGAGATAGTAGAGGATAGAGAGTTTGAAGGGAATGAGCGAGAGGAGAATGAACGTAGGGATGTGTATAGTGGGAGAGGAATGACTGAGAGGGCTTCACCGCCACCTCAGTATAGATCTTATAGGGACGCCCTTAAAGCAAATCCCTATGAGGTGATGGTGAAGTTCCTTGAAGATTTTTATGGTGGAAGCGAAGAAAGATTGGTGAATGTAGGGGATGTGAATGCTAATGTTAGTCGTCAAATAGGCGGAAATGTGAATGTGAGAAGGAATGATATGTATAATCAAGGGAGTGGACGTCAAGGGAATGTAACAAACCGAGAGAATGTGAATAAAATTGTGAAGTGTTTCCGTTGTGGGAAAACAGGGCATATGATTTCAGAATGTAGGTGGGCAAATGGTACGTGTTTTAGTTGTGGGCAAGTGGGTCACATGGCTATGAATTGTACTGACCCTCAAAGAAGTGGGTGTAGAAGGTGTGGAGGTCTAGATCACTGGGTGCGTGACTGTCCTCAGGGAGTGAGAATGACGCAACTTGTGTGTGGGAATTGTGGGATCGAGGGGCACTTTTCGAGGATGTGCCGGTCCCCAAGGAATACGTGTAATAGATGTGGAAAATTAGGGCATGTGGGTGAGATGTGTTGGAGTGTGAGACAACCGGGAAGGGGAAGTCAAGTGAATCCGGGTGTGAATGATGGGGGCAGTGGGATTGGTAGTAATGTTCAGGCGATTGGTAGTCAGGCTATTGGGAGTAGTAATAGGAATGTGAATTTAGGTACATCAGGTGTAAACAGTCAGGTAAGGTTACTGGGTCCGGGAAACGAGTACGAAGGGGGGTTACAGATGGTAAACCCTCAGATATGAATGGGGTGCAAATAGTAAAAGAGGAAAGTGTGGAGGTGTTTTCAATTGGTCAGGTGAATGAGTGTATGAGTGTTAAGGTGTATTGTGGAGGTATTGAGGTGAGAGCTTTGATTGATACTGGCTGTATGGTTAGTGTAGTGTATAAAAAAGTGTATGATAGGATGAAGATAAGGGAAGATCAGAAAGAACCTGAACAGGGAAAAATAAAGGGAATTAGTAACATGGTTATACCGGTAGAAATAAAATTTAGGGAGAGTGTTAGGATTGGAGGGATAGGCATGGAGGAGAGTGAGTTCTATGTGATTAAGGGTGAGAAGGAGAAGTATGATATGTTGTTAGGTTACAAGTTTTTGAGTATGAATGGGATGGTTATCCATCCTGATCGAATGATGATAGAGAAGAAGATTAATAAGGAGGGAAAATGTCAGATATATGTGAATGAATTAGGGGATGTGAAAGTGAAATTGCTAAAAGGTGTAGAAGTGTATGCTTTGGAGGATGTGTCTTTAAAGACTGATGAAGTGGTAAGTGTGAAAGTAGGGTGGAATGCAAATGTAGGAGTGGATGTAGATGACCAGAATTGCATGTTTCTGTTTGATGGGTATGATGCTAAATATAGAGTGAAAAGGGTTGCATATGTTTTTGATAGTATTTTAGACATGAATAATCCTAGGGTATGTCTGCAGAAGGTGCCCGATGTGAAAAAGAAGAGAGTGAGAGGTATAAGGGTTGGTGATGTGGTTGGCAGTTTGTATTCAGTTTTTGTGGTAGAGCCTGCGAGAGAGAATGAATGCTGTGTGTTTGCTGGTGATATTTCAAAGAAGGATTGGGTGTATGAAGAAATGGTTGAGAAAGTGCGTCTACCTGAGGGTTTGAATGAAGTTAGGAGACAAAAGATTTTACGAATGCTGTGGGAGAGGAGGAAGGCCTTAAGCCAGGGTGATGAAGATTTTGGGGGTGCCCAGTTACCGGAGTTCCGGATTGTGTTATCAGATGACACCCCCATATACCAGCGACCTCGTCACTTTCCTCCTCCTGTTGCACGTGAGATAGAAGAACAGTGTGAAGAGTTAGAGAGAATAGGTGTGTTAGAAGAGAGTGTGAGTCCGTGGAATAGTCCGATTGTGCCATTGCGTAAACCTGATGGAAGATTGAGATTGTGTATTGATTATCGTAGAGCGAATCAGAAGACAGTGAAAGATCGGTTTCCAATGTGTGTGGTTTCAGAATGTGTGTATAGTATGTATGGAATGAAAGTTTTTACGAAAATGGATCTGGTGCGTGGGTATTATCAGATGCCAGTGGAAGAGAGTAGTAGGTGTGTGACTGCTTTTTCGACTGCCAAGCGACATTACCAATTTCGGAACTTGAGTTTCGGGTTGGCTAATGCTCCGGCAGCTTTTCAGAGAGCAATGAATGTTGTTATGAGTGAATTTCCTTGTAAGAATGTGATGGTGTTTATAGATGACATACTAGTGATGACCGAATCTTTCCCTGAGCATTTGAAGTTGGTGAATGATGTGTTGAAAAAGTTGGAGGATGTGGGTGTGAAAGTGAAAGTTGAAAAATGTGAATGGTTTGCGGATGAGGTTGAATTCTTGGGACATAAGGTAAGTGCGACTGGGTTAAAGAAAGCTGATAAGTTTATTGAAAAGGTTCGGAATTTTCCGAAGCCTAAGAATGTACGAGAACTGAGAGGATTTTTAGGGTTAGTAGAGTTTGGAAGGAAGTTTATGAAAGATTGTTCGGGAGTGATGAAACCTTTAACTGAATGGACGGGAAAAAAGAAAAGCACGATTGTAAAGTGGAACGATAGAATGAATGAAGCATTTGAGAAGTTGAAAGCTGAAGTTGTGAAAGATGTAGAACTGGCATATCCGGACTACAGTGAGGATGCCAAGCCACTGGAAGTGTATACAGATGCAAGTGGGTATTGTATGGGAGGGTGCTTGATGCAAGAGCAGGTGATTGAAGGGATTGAAAGAAGACGAGTGATTGCGTATGTTTCAAAAGCATTTAGTATGACAGAGCGAAAGTATTCTACTATTGAGAGAGAGTTGGCTGCTTTGAGGTTTTGTCTGAAATCGTTGCGTCCGTTTTTGTATGGGATTAAGTTTGTGGTACGAACAGACCATCAACCCTTAGTGTATTTGCAACGAATGAAGACGGTTGATAGTAGACTTGCGAGGACGTTGGAAGATTTGAGTGATTTTGATTATGAGGTGGAGTATGTTCCGGGTGAAAGGAATGTGATTGCTGATTTGATGTCTAGAATGCCTGGGAGTGAAAGTATGAATGAAAAGTTGGTGATAAATCCTGAGTTTTTGCCTAAGGGATTAATGAAAGGGAAAGAAAGTCGAGGCGGAGGTGATTCTATGTTTGAAAGTGTATGGTATGGTTTACAGGATTTAGCTAAAGATCGGTTAATTGAAAGAGTGCCTGAGAATATAGATGAATTGCGAAAGGAAGTTATGACTGAGGTATGTAAGAGACCTGAACAAGTAGGGATTCGGAAGGTGAGACAGTATATGAAAGAGCTAAAAGCAATGTGTAATGTAGGGGTACTTCCGTTACAAGAAGTATTGATTGTTGTGAGTAAATTGTTTAAGGTAGTCGTATGTGTGCATTATGGTGGGGAGAAACCTGTACTTTATAGGAGTGAGGGTATTGCTAGGAACAGTATAAGTGCGCTTCATTTGCAATGTTTATGTGGGGTGCATTATAATTGGGTAGTAGAGAAAAAGTGTTATGATAGGAAGCATGTTTTGGAAAAAGAAGTAGAAGATTATATCATGGAAGATAACGAGAGTGTGAAAATGATTTGTCCTGGGGAGATTGAAAAGGTGGTGTTTTGCGAACATGGAATAAGTGGAAGAATGTCAGTGAAAGTGCAGGTGTATGGAAAGGTGTATTGTGGACTGATTGATACTGGAGCTCAGATTTCTCTGGTGAATGCGTCGGTTGTACAAGAGATTGAGCAGGCAACGCAGCAGATACGGAGGAGTG